>Ga0335077_10006333_pt1 | contig 14617 bp, 15 predicted proteins | sample Lox_Sample_31_FD_207151 | JGI IMG/M metagenome (GOLD analysis project Ga0335077, IMG submission 207151) | Soil microbial communities from Loxahatchee National Wildlife Refuge, Florida, United States - Lox_Sample_3.1 | ecosystem: Environmental > Terrestrial > Soil > Wetlands | place: USA... | reverse complement strand
CCTTGCCATCGCTGCCAGCCACCGCCGACCTCCAGCCACGCCCCTCTGCAATGCCGTCCTGGCATTCCTACCCGATGCGCTGGACGGAAGGGCCGTAAGGGCCGCAACAAGCTCGCCGCCGGCAACTGCGGGCGCCCTGCGGTTACCGGGCTTACCGGCGAACGCTGCTGTCAGGTCAGGCGGTGGCCCAGTCCGAGCCGCCGCTGTTCCACACAGGCTGGCCGAGGTAGCCGCGGGCGACCATGGTCACGTACTGGTAGACGGCGTCCTCGGCCGGGTTCAGCGGGCCCGGCACGGCATGTGGCGAGCTCAGCCCGCGCTGCACGGACTCGCAGGCCGACCAGTCCTGCCGGTTGGTCAGGTCCCAGAAGTCGATCGCGTAGCTCGGGTCGAACCCTGGCTTGTCGGTCGCCTCGGGCGCGAACGCCCAGCTGCACTCGATCATGGTCCGGTCCACGGCCAGCGGCGTCAGCCGGTGCACCATCACATAGTCCGGGTGCGCGCTGATCAGCACGTTCGGGAACACGTTTACGTAGATGACGGTGCGCAGGCCCTCCTCGTCGAGGCCGCGCAACGGGACGCCCTGGCTGGTCCCGTCCAGCGACATGGTCGCCATCCCGGGCCGGAGGTCCATCGTGCCGCCGACCCAGGTGCCCGGCTGGTCGTAGTTGTAGCCGCTCTTGGGCGGGCTCACCTTGCACAGCTCGGGGTGAATAGACGGGCAGTGGTAGCACTCGTGGTAGTTCTCGGTGAGGATCTTCCAGTTGGCTGTCGAGTCGTACTCGTGCGTGCCCGCGGTGACGAGCCTGCTCATCTCGTACGGCGCGAGAATCGCGTCCAGGGTGCCGAGCGCGTCGTCTAGCGGGGCGGCATGGCCCGAGCCGTCCACGAAGATCAGGCCGTGCCACTCCGTCGCGGGCAGCTCGGTCAGGCCGAACTCGCCGACCTCGAAGCCCTTGCGGCCCTTGAATCCGGCCGCGGCCTTGAGATCTCCGCCGAGGCCGTACGTCCACGCATGGTACGGGCAGACGATGACGCCGGCGCTGGTCGACCCGCCGCAGGGCAGCAGCTCGTGGCCGCGGTGCCGGCACGTGTTGGCAAACGCGTGCAGCACGCCGTCGTCGTCCCTGGACAGCAGCACGCTCCCGGTGCCTGCCGCCTCGGCCCGCTGGTCGCCGGGCCTGGCCACCTGGTCACTACGGCCGACGCACAGCCAGCCGCCGCCGAAGAAATGGCGCTGTTCCCACGCGAACACGGCGGGGTCGGTGTAGGCGGCCCTGGGCAGCATTCTGCTCTGCCCGAAGGGGCGCAGCGACTGAGCGAGAGCGGCGGGGTCAAGCGGTGCGGGCGGCGAAATTAGCTGACTGACCATACAGTCAATGGTAGGCGACCAGTCAGAACGTGTCCAGGCTCACCATCTCCACGCAAGCCCCCCATGTCAACGCCGCCCGGGGGAGAGGGTGACCGTCGGCGGTGGGTGCCCGCGGGGTTCGGCTGGCCCGGACGGCCTCCGGGTGGGCCAGATGGAGGCGCCCTGGGTGGGACGGATGGAGGCGCCCTGGGTGGGCCGGATGGAGGTGCCCTGGGTGGACGAGGCTCCCCGATTGCGTGGGGCGCGGACGGAGGTAAGTCGGGCGGAAGCGTGGCGGGTGCGTGGGGCGCGGTGCGTAGACGGAGGCGCGGAGGCGCGGGGGGTGCGCGGGGCTCGCTGGTTGCGCGGATGCGCGGCGGGTGCGCCGGATGCGCGGCGGGTACGGTAAGGCCGTGCCGAGGAGCCTTACGGTCAGGGCAGGCGTCACCGTGCGCGCCGCCCCCGAGCGGGTGTGGGATCTCGTCGTCGACTGGGGCAGGCAGGGCGAGTGGATCTGGGCGACGCACACGACCGGCGGTCACGGCCTCGGGGCCCACGTCAGCGGACGGACCGGCCTCGGACCGATCGGGTTCACCGACTCGATGGTGATCACCGGGTGGCAACCGCCGCTGTGGTGCACCGTCACCCACACCGGCGCGGTGGTGCGCGGCGACGGCTCGTTTGAGGTGGTGCCGCGCGGTGACTCCTGCGAGTTCCGCTGGACCGAGCGGATCGAGCTTCCGGTCCCGCTGCCGCCCGCGCTCGAACGGGCCGCGCTCGCGGTCCTCGCACCACTCGCGCGACTCGGCCTTGGCTCCTCGTTGGCCAGGTTCGCCCGGCTGGCGACCTCCGCCTAGGCGCGTCGGCCGGCCAGTCGCGTCCGGCCGGCCAGTCGCGTCCGGCCGGCAGCCTCTTTGGCGCGGCGTTGTCGGCTGCGCGATCTGCGGTGGCGCGGGCGTGCTTCCGTGCCCGCTCGGCTGTGGCCGGGCGGCATGGAAGGCGTCGGCCCGACGGCCCGGATCGTCACATATCACTCAGACCGCGCGTGATCGCCTGGGTTTCCCTGGAATGGATGCCACATCCACTGCGTATCCTGGGACTTTCGTCACATCCATCAAGATCATCTTTGACGGGCAGGCCGCGCGCCTGATGACGGCCATGCCGTTTAGGAGGTTCTGCCCTGTTTCTGCCCTGACGCTGGCTGGGTCTCGGCTCCTGGCGGCCGAGCGCCGGGGGCTCATCCTGGCTGCGCTGCTGCCGATCTGGGGGCAATGACCGGGGATGTCGCGCGGGTGCGGGCACGGCCGGCGGCGACCGCGCGGACGCGAGCAGGCCGTGGTCTCAGGCCGCGGACGCGAGCACGCCGCAGCTAGCGCGCGAGCCGGCCGGCCGACCCGGTCAGTCAGCCCGGTCAGCTCGCCGACCCGGTCAGCTCGCCGACCCGGTCAGCCTGGCCGGCTAGGCGCGCCCGGCTGCTGAGCTTGCGCCCGCACGCTCCGGAGCGTCGGGAGCGGCACCTCCCAGCGACCAGCAGCGCACGATGTCGCGCATCGACAGCAGGCCGGTCACCTCGCCGCCGTCCACCACGACCAGGTGGCGGAACCCGCCGGCCACCATCGTCTTGGCCGCCTGCTCGAGCGTCCAGTCCGGCGAGGCGAAGACCACGTCCGTGGTCCGGTGGTCGGCGACCACCTCGACGTCTGGGTCCTGGTCAGCGGCGAGCGCGTTGAGCACGTCGCGCTCGGTCAGGATGCCGATGCCCGAGCGCTCGTGGTCGAGCACTACGGCGGCACCGACCCGCTGCGCCGCCATCATCCTGGCCGCCTGGCGCAGGGTGTGGGCCGGGCCCACGCTGAGCACGACAGGCGTCATGCCGTCCCTTACCTTCATCGTCCGATCACTCCCCAGGTGAGGATCCGGAGCCCTCCGCAGGACCGGTGGCGACGTTGCCAGGGCAGCGTCAAGCTTGTGAACGTGTGATAGGTAGCTCTAGCATCCGTCATCGGCCTGCGAAGGGCAAGCCACTGGCCAGTCAGCCCCGGCCGGTCAGCCCTGGTCGGCGGCCCAATCGGTCGGCGCGGCGAGCATTTCGAGCACCTCGTCGTGCAGGGCGCCGTTCGTGCAGACCGCGCTGCCGCCGTCCGGGGCGGGCTTGCCCGACAGGTCGGTGAAGATCCCGCCCGCCTCCTGCACGATGACCTGGAGGGCGGCCAGGTCCCAGAGGGAGACCTCGGACTCGGCGGAGATGTCCACGGCTCCCTCGGCGACCAGCACGTGCGACCAGAAGTCGCCGTAGGCCCGGGTGCGCCAGACCGATCTGGCCAGCCGCAGGAACGGGTCGAGCAGCCCGCGCTGTTCCCAGGTGTCGAGGTCGGAGTAGGACAGCGACGCATCGGCGAGCTCGGTGACCGCTGAGACGCGGCAGGCCGAGGCCTTGGTGAGCGACCGGCCGGTCCAGGCGCCGCCGTCCTGGGCGCCCCACCAGCGGCGGCCGAGCGCCGGAGCCGAGACCACGCCCACGGTGACCTCGCCGTCCACCGTCAGCCCAATTAGCGTGGCCCAGACCGGCACGCCGCGGACGAAATTCTTGGTGCCGTCGATCGGGTCGATCACCCAGCATCGCGGGCTCGACCCGGTCCTGCCGTACTCCTCGCCGAGCATCGCGTCTCTCGGCCTGGCCCGGCGCAGCACGTTCCGCAGCGACTCCTCGGTGGCCAGGTCGGCATCGGTGACGGGGGTGAGGTCGGGCTTGGCCTGCACGGTCAGGTCGAGCGCGCGGAATCTGCGCATGGTGATGTCGTCCGCCGCGTCAGCGAGGACATGAGCGAAACGCAGGTCATCGTCGAAACCCGCCATGCGGCCAAACGCTATCGCTAACCGGGCACACTGGCCATGACCGGCCTGGCCCGGATGCCCGCTGGTGCCGGCCCGCTGCCGCGTCCGGCCCGGCTACCTGGCGTCCTGCTCGGCGTCTGAGCCCTCCCGGCTGCGCAGCAGCCTGCGCAGCGAGTCGAGTCTGGCCAGGAGCGATGGGCTGCCCGACGCCGCGACCCAGGCGTCGAGCGCGCAGTCCGGGCCGAGGTGGTCACACCCGGGCGGGCACTGCGCCGTCCCTTCGGCCAGATCTCCGAACGCCTGAACCACTCGCTCGGGGGACATGTGGCCGAGCCCGAAGCTCCGCAGCCCGGGGGTATCGATGATCCAGCCACCGCCGGGCAGCGGCAGCGCTACCGCGGAGGACGAGGTGTGCCTGCCTCGCCCGGTCACCGGGCTGACCGTTCCTACGGCCCGGTCGGCGTCCGGCACGAGCAGGTTGACGACGGTGGACTTGCCCACCCCCGAGTGCCCGACAAGCACGCTGATCCGGCCCGCCACCAGCCCACGCAGCCCGGCGAGCACCCGCTCGTCCAGGGGTCTACCGAGCACCACGAAGCGGAGCCCGAGCGGCGCGTAGACCGGCAGGATGGACTCGGGCCCGGCCAGGTCGGCCTTGGTCAGGCAGAGCACCGGCTCGAGCCCGGCGTCGTAGCCGGACACGAGGAACCTGTCGATCAGCCGCAGCCTGGGCGTTGGGCTGGCCAGCGCGCACACGATCACGAGCTGGTCGGCGTTCGCCACGACGATCCGCTCGACCGGGTCGGTGTCGTCGGCCGACCGGCGCAGCGCGCTGGACCGCGGCTCAATCCTGACCACCCGCGCCAGCGTGCCCGGGGCGCCCGACACGTCGCCGGCCAGGCTGACCCGGTCGCCGACCGCGATAGTGCCCCGGCCGAGCTCGCGCGCCTTCATCGCGGTGATGACCTCGCCGCCGATCGCGCACCGGTACCTGCCGCGATCCACCCCGGCCACGAACGCCTCCACGGCCTCGGCGTGCGCGGGCCTGCGCCTGGTCCGGGGGCGCGTGCCGCGACCCGCCCTGACCCTGACGTCGTCCTCGTCAAGCCCGCTGTGCCTGGGCCGCGCGTTCATCGGCGGCCGGACTGGCTCACCCGGCTGGGGCGAGCAGCCGCGCCCAGGCCTGGCCGAAGTCGGGGTAGGTCTTGCCGACCGTGGCCGCGTTGCGCACCCGCAGACCGCCGGTCACCAGCCCGAGCACGGCCGCCGCCATCACCAGCCGGTGGTCGTCGTGGCTGTCGAATACCACGCCGCGCCCGTGCAGCGGGGCCGGCCTGATCAGCAGACCGTCAGGCAGCTCGGTCACGTCGCCGCCGAGCTTGCCGATCTCGCTGGCCAGGGCCGCCAGCCGGTCGGTCTCGTGCCGCCGCACATGACCGATCCCGGTGAACTCCGACGGCGAGCTGGCCAGCGCGGCCAGCGCGGTCAGCACCGGGGTGAGCTCGCCGACCTCGGACAGGTCGGCCCCGACGCCGTGGATCTGGCCCGAGCCGCTGACCAGCAGGCCCTGCGGGGTGTGCCGCACCCGCGCGCCCATCGAGGTGAGCAGGTCGATGATCCGCCCCGCAGGCTGCAGGCTGTCGCGCGGCCAGCCGGCGACCGTCACCTCGCCTCCGGTCGCCAGCGCGGCGGCGAGGAACGGCACCGCATTCGACAGGTCGGGCTCGATGGCCACGGACCCGCCGGCGATCGGGCCGGGGAGCACCTGCCAGCTCTGCTGGCCGGCCGCACCGACCCCTGCCCCCGCCCCAGCGGCCCCGGCGCCCCCGGTTGGCCCGCCCTCGCCGCTGGACCGCACGTCCACGCCACGGGCGCGCAGCATCCGGACCGTCATCTCGATGTGCGGAGCGGACGGCACCGGCGGGCCCTGGTGGGTGATCCGCGCCCCGGCACCGAACCTGGCGGCGGCCAGCAGCAGGCCGGAGATCAGCTGCGAGGAGGATGACGCGTCGAGCGCCACGGAGCCGCCGGACAGCCCGCCGTGGCCGTGTACCACGAAAGGCACGGCACCCGTCCCGTTGTCGGAGATCTCGGCGCCCAGCGTGCGCAGCGCCCCGAGCAGCGGTGCCACCGGGCGCTCAGCGATCCTGGCGTCTCCGAGGAACGTTACGTCGGCCTGGCTCAGCGCGGCCACCGGCGGGATGAACCTGAGCACCGTCCCCGCGTTGCCGACGTCGACGGCAACGCGCGGCCCGGTCGGCTGACCCGGCTCGCGCGGCACCGCGCTCTCCGGTCGACCCCGCTGGCCGAACGGCCCAGGCTCGACCAGCCAGGAACCGGCCGCCTGCTCGATCCGGCAGCCAAGCACCCGCAGCGCCTCGGCCATCAGCAGCGTGTCCCTGGCCACGAGCGGGCCGCCGATCTGCGTCGGCCCGTCGGCCAGCGCGGCAAGCACCAGCGCGCGGTTGGTCATCGACTTCGAGCCGGGCAGCCTGACGAGCGAGCGGACTGGTCCGCCGGCCCGCGGCACCGCCCAGTCGGCCGACGTCACGCCGTCGAAACCGCCGGGCTGCCCGTCGTCTGCCTCGTTCGTCATGAAGGTAAGGCTATGCGTTCGCGGGCCGCCTGCCTGGCGCAGGCGCGCACTGTGAGCAGGGCATTGCCGGCCGTGGGTTTGCCAATGTTTGGCGACCCCTCGCCGTGGCTATGAACAGCGTCAATCCGTTGTTCAGTTGGCGGGTCAGTCGCACGACCCCTGGACAGCTGAGTAGGTCACGCCAGCCGTGGCCAGACGGCACCTCGGCCGAACCGAGAAGCCGCCCCCCGGTCTCGACGACGCAGCGAAGGTGATCACGATGTGTGGCCGTTACGCGTCGGCGCGCTCGCGCATCGAGCTCCTCGAGGAGTTCGCTGTGCAGCGCGACCGCGTCGACGAGCCGCTGAAGCCCGACTACAACGTTGCGCCGACCAAGCCGGTCTACGCGGTCATGACCCGCCAGCCGCGGGACAAGCCGGGGCCGCCATCGCGTGAGCTCCGGGTGGTCCGGTGGGGCCTGGTGCCGTCCTGGGCCAAGGACATCTCGATCGGGAGCCGCATGATTAACGCGCGGTCCGAGACGATCAGCGAGAAGCCGGCGTTCAGGAACGCGTTCGCTAGGCGGCGCTGCCTGCTGCCCGCGGACGGCTACTACGAGTGGCAGCTGCCGCCGGCCGGGACCAAGGGACCCAAGCAGCCGTACTTCATCTGTCGGCCGGACCACGGCCCGCTCGCGTTCGCAGGCATCTACGAGCTCTGGCGGGACCGTTCGGTGCCCGACGACGACCCGGCCGCCTGGCTGTGGACCGCGGCCGTCATCACGACCACTGCACCCGACGAACTCGGCGAGATCCACGACCGGATGCCCATGGTGATCGACCGGGCGAGCTGGACGGACTGGCTCGATCCCGGCAATGCAGACACGGGGGATGTGCGTGCGCTGCTTGCCCCCGCCGCCGCGCACGGGCTGATCAGCTATCCGGTCTCGCTGGCGGTCAATTCGGTGCGCAACAACGGACCTGAGCTGATCGAGCACACTGACCCGGTGTCGCCGGGGCTTGGAGGTGGGGTCTGATGGTCGTTCTGGCGGAACGAAAGGGCACAGGAGGTGTGGACCGGTTGGACCTTGCAGCCGCTCGTAAGCGCCTTGAAGAAGTTCGTGATGAGCTCGACAGGTCGATCGCCGTGCTGAACGGGGCTCACCTGCAGCATCCGCTGGTAGCCGACTACCCGCAGGACCCCGCCGACGCCGGGACGAACCTGGCCGAGTCCGACCGCGCCGAGGCGATACTCACCGCGGCCAAGGCGAGGCGGGTCCTCGTGCTTGAGGCGCTGACCAGGCTGGAGAACGGCACCTACGGGCAGTGCTGCGACTGCGGCAAGCCGGTGCCCGAGGGCAGGCTCGAGGTCAAGCCCGAGGCGGCCAGATGCCTGGCCTGCCAGGCCAAGTGGGACCGGCGGCGGCGCTGACCGGTTTCCTGACCGCGCGCCGCGCGGCGGCCGGCCGGGCTGGCCGGCCGCGGCCGGCCGTGGGCGGCGGAATGAAGCGGCACCGCGACGTGTTGCAACGCCCGTGCCCATTGCTGGTAGTTGCAGGTGCGAGCTAGCACCTCCGGAGGCGACGAGGTCGCCGTCCGGTGAAATCCGGGTGGCCGTGCGAACCGCGCGGGAGCCGCACACGGTATCCTCCGCCCGAGGCGGCTGGCAGTTCAGCCCGAGCCGGCCGGTCAGGGTAGAGGGGGTGGGTCCGGTAGCTGAGACACTCGAGGGGCGCAACGAGCGTTTCGAGCGTGACGTCCTGCCATACCTGGATCAGCTGTACGCGGCGGCGATGCGGATGACCCGCAACCCGGCGGACGCCGAGGACCTCGTGCAGGAAACGTTCGCCAAGGCGTACGGGTCCTTTCACCAGTATCAGGACGGCACCAACCTGAAGGCATGGCTGTTCCGCATCCTGACGAATACCTTCATTAACTCCTACCGCAAGCGGCAGCGCGAGCCGCAGCGCTCGGGCACCGAGGAGATCGAGGACTGGCAGCTTGCCCGCGCCGCCTCGCACACCTCGTCCGGTCTGAAGTCGGCCGAGGCCGAGGCACTCGAAGGGCTGCCGGACACCGACGTCAAGGAGGCGCTGCAGGCGCTTCCCGAGGAGTTCAGGATCGCCGTCTACCTGGCGGACGTCGAGGGATTCGCGTACAAGGAGATCGCCGAGATCATGGGGACCCCGATCGGGACCGTGATGTCGCGGCTGCACCGGGGCCGGCGTCAGCTCAGGGACATGCTCCAGGATTACGCGGCCGACCTCGGCCTGGCCGCGTCGACGCCCAAGCCGTCGTCGCAGGCCTCGGGAGGGGATGCGCGATGAGCTGCGGGAACCCGCACGATGTGCCGTGTAGTGAGGTGCTCGACCGGGTGTACAGCTACCTGGACGGCGAGATGGATCAGATATCCATCGCCGAGGTCAGGGTGCACCTGGACGAATGCGGTCCATGCCTGCGCGAGTACGGCCTCGAGGAGGCGGTCAAGCGCCTGGTGCACCGGCACTGCGGCCACGAGCAGGTCCCTGCCGACCTGCGGCAGAAGGTGCTGACCAGGATTGAGGCGGTCCGGGCTCAGATCGAGTCGAGTTAGCCGCCTGGCGGCTGACCCGCCTTGTGCGGCCGTGCGCCCGGCGCGGCGATCGCCGCTTTACGTTGATCTGCTGCCAATGTGATGGAGTCCGACGCGGACCGCCTCGATGGCGTTACTCTGAGTGGCGTTAATGACAGGCATAAGGTCGGCGAGGAGAACATGGGCAGGCTCTCGTGGATCACCTGGCTCTATATCGCGGCAATTGTCGCGGCCGCGGCGGCCATTCTGTCCCTGGCGCCCACCGGTTCTCGCTCGCTTGATTTCTGGGTCACCTACGCGGTACTCGCGCTGCTCTTCCTGATCTGCGAGTCGACCCCGACCGCGCTGGCGCGCCAGTCGTCCTGGTCGCCGAGCTCGGCGGCCACGCTCGCCGCCGTGGTGCTGATCGGCAGCACCGGCGCGGCGATGGTCGGGGCCGTCGCCGTGCTGAGCGTCCGCCGCCGGGTGCCAGCCGCCGAGCGGCTGTTCAACGGGGCCATGTACGCCGTGGCCGGCTACGCAGCCGGGCTCACCTACGCCACGCTGGGCGGCAGGCCGATGATGGCCACCTCCCATCTCCTCGGGGCGCTCAGCGGCACCGCGTTCCACCTGCACGTCTCCGGCATGTTCGCCGGGATGCTCGAGCCGTTCGCCGCGGCGGCGGTCGTGCACGTCCTGGTCAACCACGGGCTGCTGTGGGCCATGCTGATGCTCGACCGGCACGGCCGCGCAGCGGCGCAGCGGACCACGCCTGGATCGAGCCTGCCCGGGCTGCTCGCTTGCGACCTCGGGTTTGCCGCGCTCGGGCTGGTGATCGCCGCACTGTGGCCGGTGATCGGGCCTTTCGCCGCCGCGATCGTGCTCGTGCCGCTGTTCGTCGCCCGGTGGGCGATGGGCCAGTTCGCCGAGCAGCAACGGGCGCACCAGGCCACGCTGGCGGCGCTGTGCCAGGCCGTGGAGACCAAGGATTACTACACCCGCGGCCACAGCGAGCGGGTTTCCCGCGGCGCCGGGATGATCGCCAGGCAGATCGGCATGCGGTCGGATCGGGCCGAGGCCGTCAGGTTCGCCGGGATGCTGCACGACGTCGGCAAGCTCGGCGTGCCCACGCGGGTCCTGCAGAAGGACGGGCCGCTCACCGAGGAGGAGTTCGCGGCCATCCAGCTGCACCCGATGCGCGGCCTTGAGATCGTCAGGGAGATCGGGTTCCTGAACGAGGCCCTCACCGGGATCATGCACCACCACGAGCGGATGGACGGCCGCGGCTACCCGATGGGATTCGCCGCCGACGAGATACCCGAGTTCGCCAGGATCATCGCCGTCGCCGACGCCTTCGACTCGATGACCTCCACCCGGGCCTACCGCAAGGCGGTCAGGATTGCCGACGCGGTCGCCGAGCTGCGCAAGGGCGCGGGCTCGCAGTTCGATCCTAAGATCGTCGACGCGTTCATCGGCGCACTCGACCGCGAGGGCTGGCACATGCAGGAGCCCGCGCGGCCGCGCGGGGACGAGATCTTCACCTCCCAGGACCACGATGACCCGACGTCCCCGCTGCGCGTGGTGGAGGTCGTGTGAGCCGACCCGGCCGGTGCCGGGCGGCCCGGTGACGGTGGCGCGGTGACCGGACGGACCCCCGAGCAGCGATGGCTGGCCTGGCAGTCGGTCGACTCGGGCCGCCTGATGCTGTTCGGCGTGGCCAGCGCGCTGGTCGTGGTCGGCCTTGCGGGTACCGCGCCGCACGTACGTTATCCGGACATCGCGATCGCGTTCGGCCTGTTCATCGCGTTCGGCGAGCTGCTCAGGCTGTCCCTGCCCGGCGGCAGGGAGGGGGCGCCGATCGCCATGACCGCGGCGTTCGCCTACGCGATGGCGGTCAAGGTCGCCCACGACGACAAGGTTCTGTACCTCCATACGCCGATACTGCAGGTGATCGCTGTGACGGCGGTGGGCATGTCACTCGGCGCGCTGCCGCACATCGCCGCGGGCCGCCAGGCCGGCCTGACAGCGATGTCCGCAAGGCTGGTCTCGGTCGCCTGCGTGGCGACCGTCTTCCGCACCATCGTCCGGGCGGAGCCGCTGGCCGCCCATTGGGTGGCCGACCTCGCCGTGATGGCCGTGATGGTCGCGCTCGGCTGGCTGATCGAGACCCTGATCTGCGCCATCATCCGCGCCGATGACCTGCGGGCCAGGTACGTGGTCACCCTCTCCGACGAGCTCGCCGTACAGTGGCGGCTCGGCCTGGCCAGCGGCATGTCGGCGATCATCACGGTCTTCGGCGCCGAGGTGATGGGGATCGCCGAGCTTGCCGTGTTCGCTGGGCCGCTGCTTGTCATCCAGTTCGCGTTCCGCAGGTACGCCAGCATCAGGGCGACCTACCTGCAGACCGTCCGCGCCCTAGCCCAGGTCACCGAGGTCGGCGGCTATGTCGAGACCGGGCACTCGCTGCGGGTCACCAGGCTGGCGCTGGCCGTGGGGCGGGAGCTCGGGATGCCGGAGACCGATCTGCTTGACCTCGAGTACGCGGCGCTCATGCACGACATCGGCCAGCTGTCGCTCGTGGAGCCGATCCCCGGCGGCGCGACCGTGCTCGTCCCGCACGCCGACGCGCACCGGATCGCCGACCTCGGCGCCGAGGTGATCAGGCGGACGGGGCTGCTCGACACGGTCGCCGACCTGGTGCGCTGCCAGTGGCTGCCGTACCACGGCGGGCACAGGGAACCGCCGCTCGGCAGCCGGATCATCAGGGCGGCCAACGCGCTCGATGACCTCGTGGTCGGCTCGGCCGACCGGGACCGGATCACCGCCGCACTCGCCAGGCTGCGGGCCGACACGGCCAGCGAGTACGATCCCGAGGTGATCGAGGCGCTCGCCGTGGTGGCCGACCGCCTGCCGGTCAGCCGACTGTGATCGCCGGATGCCGGTGACCGCCAGACTCCGGTGACCGCCAGACTCCCGTGACGGCCCGGCGGCCGCATGGCCTGTCTCCCGTGACCGTCGGATGCTGGACCGCCAGACTCCGGTGACCGCCGGGCGGCCGTGCGGCCTGCGCACTCGCGCCGTCGGCCGGTATGCTGCCCGCCGTGCCGGAATCTGTCTTGATCGCGAACCGGGGCGAGATCGCGCGGCGGGTCGCCAGGACGGCGCGGCGGCTGGGCATCAGGGTGATCGCGGTCTACTCCGAGGCCGACGTCGGCCTGCCGTTCGTCGCCGAGGCGGATGAGGCCGTGCTGATCGGCCCGGCCCCGGCGCCGCTCAGCTACCTGAACGCCGATGCGATCATCGCCGCCGCCGTTCGCTCGGGTGCCGCGGCGGTGCACCCCGGATACGGATTCCTGGCGGAGAACGCCCCGTTTGCCGCCCGGGTGATCGACGCCGGGCTCACCTGGATCGGGCCGTCGCCGGACGCGATCGACCTGATGGGACACAAGATCAGCGCACGCAACCTGATGGCCAGCGTCGGCGTCCCGGTGGCCGACGGCGGCGCCGACCCCGTGCACGACGTGGACGCCGCGCTCGCGGTGGCCGGCCAGATCGGGTACCCGGTGATGATCAAGGCGGCCGCCGGCGGCGGCGGGATCGGCATGAGCATGGCCGCCGATGCCGAGCGGCTCAGGTCGGGCTTCGAGACCGCACGGTCGCGGGCCGAGCGGTTCTTCGGCAACCCGTCGATCCTGATCGAGCGCTACATCAGCCAGGCCAGGCATGTCGAGGTGCAGATACTCGGCCTGGCCGACGGCCGGGTGATCGCGCTCGGCGAGCGTGACTGCTCGGCGCAGCGGCGGCACCAGAAGCTGGCCGAAGAGACCCCGTCTCCCGGAGTCGGCCCCGACCTGCGGGCCCGCATGCTGGCGGCGGCGGTGCGGGCCGGCGAGGCGGTCGACTACCGCGGCGCGGGCACCGTCGAGTGCCTGGTGGACACCGAGACCGGCGAGTTCGTCTTCCTGGAGATGAACACCAGGCTCCAGGTCGAGCATGCGGTCACCGAGATGGTCACCGGCATCGATCTGGTCGAGCAGCAGCTGCTCATCGCCGACGGCGGTGCCGTGAGCTTCGACCCGGGATTGGTTAATCCCGCTGGTCATGCACTGGAGCTGCGCGTGTATGCCGAGGACCCGGTCAGGTTCCTGCCAAGCCCCGGCACGATCGCCACGTGGCGTGAGCCGTCAGGTGCCGGGGTGCGGGTGGATGCCGGCTATGCCGCCGGCAACACCGTGACGCCGCACTACGACCCGCTGCTCGCCAAGCTGGTCGCGCATGGGCCCGATCGGCCGCAGGCGCTGGCCAGGGCGGCCGACGCGCTCGGGTCGTTCGAGGTGACCGGCCTGAAGACAAACCTTCCGTTCTACGCAGACCTGCTGAACAGTGCCGAGTTCGCTAGCGGAGACTATGACACATCGGTTGTGACCCGACTGCGCCCGTGACGGGCCGGCAGCGGTGATGATGGTGGTGAGCTCAGCCCGGTCGCCGGCCGGGCCGGGCCAGGACGGGCCGTGGGCCCAGGGAGGTGCGCGTGGCCGAGATCCGCGCGGAGATGGTCGCGAACGTATGGAAGGTCGTCGCCGCCGAGGGGGACTTGGTGGCCGACGGCGACACGCTGGTGATACTCGAGTCGATGAAGATGGAGATCCCGGTCATCGCCGAGGGCGGCGGCACGCTCACCAGGCTCGCGGTAGCCGAGGGTGACGTGATCCAGGAGGGCGACCTGATCGCGGTCATCGAATGAGCGGCGGGACGGCCGAGGCTCGGCGGGACAGCTCTGCCGAGGGCGGGGTCGGCCGGGAGGAGCTGGCCGTGGGGCTGCGCGCCACCGTCACCGCCGAGGTGACCGACGCCGACACCGCCGCCGCGCTCGGCAGCGGTGACGTGCCCGTGCTCGGGACGCCCAGACTGCTTGCGCTCGCCGAGGCCGCGTCCGTGGCGGCGGTCGCGCCCGCGCTCTTGGCCGGCCAGACCACGGTGGGCACCGAGGTCTCGCTCGAGCACAGCAGGCCCGCGCCGGTCGGCGCGCCCGTGGCGGTATCCGCCGAGCTGACCGGCATCGACGGGCACCGCCTGACGTTCAGCTTCATCGCCTATCGCCCGCGCGACGGCGGGGACGCCGACGAGGGCTCCGACCGTGGCGCGAGCCCCGGGGAGGATGGCGCGCCGGTGATCGGCGCCGGCGAGGTGCAGCGCGTCATCGTCGATCGGGTTGCCTTCCTGGCCACAGCGGCGAGGTCCTGAGCCGCCGGCAAGCACAGCGGCGAGGTCCTGAGCCGCCGGCAAGCACAGCGGCGAGGTCCTGA
>Ga0335077_10006332_pt1 | contig 14618 bp, 11 predicted proteins | sample Lox_Sample_31_FD_207151 | JGI IMG/M metagenome (GOLD analysis project Ga0335077, IMG submission 207151) | Soil microbial communities from Loxahatchee National Wildlife Refuge, Florida, United States - Lox_Sample_3.1 | ecosystem: Environmental > Terrestrial > Soil > Wetlands | place: USA... | reverse complement strand
CAGCGTGAGGTCAAGCACATCCGTAGGACTCTCCTGGCCGGCCAGTTCTATGGCCTTCTGATAATGCAACTCCGCCTGCCCTGAATCATCGCTGGTTGAGGCGACCATGAAGTGGACGAATGGCGCATCCGGGGAGCGAACCAGCGTTTCGCGAAAGAGAGTTGCATCATCATGCCAGTCGGGATTCCTCGCAACGGTAGTCCAGCAAAAGAGCGCTACAAGCACGACGAGCGCCAGTGCTGCTATAGGCTTCTGCGCTCTTACTGGTAGGCGTTGAATAGCAGCGTTCGCCAGAAGTACGACAAGCAGGCAGAAACCGAACGAGGGCAGGTACAGGTAGCGCTCTGCGAAAGCGTTTCTGCCGAGCGCATAGATATTCATCACCGGCAGAAGCGTCACAAAAACCCAGATTGCCGCAAAGGCGGCCAATCTGTTCCGGCGAAACCTGTACCCGATCGCAATGCAGGATAGAGCCAGAAAAACAACGGCGGCGATGGCCCGCATATCCCATAGTGAGCGGACAGGCGAAAAGAGGTGATAGGCGTTCAGATGGAAAGGAAACACGAGCTTCCACCAATAGAGCGTCAACAGATGCAGCCCGCTCAACGCAACTTGAATCGGGGTGAGTTCCCAGATCCTCTGGCGCATGGCAAGGAAGCCAAGTATGCGAAGGCGCACGAAAAGATAAACCAACAGTACGCACCAGAACGGCAGGCTAAATTTCGATGCCAAACGCGTCCTCTGCCCAAGAGAACTCGGTTCAATGCAAAAGGTATAGGCGGCAACGATTAGAGGAAACACAACTGCCGTTTCCTTCCACAAGAGAGCTGCGGCAAAGAACAGCAGCGACGAACCCCAAAGGACCCAAAATTTGGGAGCCTTTCTCGATGTTGTCAACTCGATCAAGCTGCGGTGTAGGGCCAGAAAACAGCCAAACGCAAGGAGAGTAGACGCCGTACATCCAATGTCGGGCAGAGCGGAGATCCAATCCACCGCTTCCGAATGAGCGGGGTGGACCGCAAACAGTGCAGCTGCGGCAAAAGCGAGTTCGAGGCGACGAGTAAGTCGGTGATAACCCCAAAACCCTGCCAGAACGGTTGCCAGCGCAAGAAGGACACTCAACAGGTGCAGCGCGCTCGAGTTCTGTCCAAACAGCTCAGATACAGCGCGGTAAGAGACCGTTTGTAGAGGCCGATAGTAATTGCTCTTCGTGGTCTGACGATGGACATGACTAAAGACACCCGACGAAAACAGCGCAGTCCATGAAGCGTCCGCGCGAAGGTCGGGATTCATCACGACCAGTTCGTGATCGTCCCAAACATATCCGTTGCCAAGGCTGTTGCTGTAGGTAAGGAGCACCAGCAAGGACAAGCCGCCAACCATCATCACCACCCGCACCCAGCGCCTTACCCCCGGTTTAGGCGATGTCTTGCTGGGTCTGGAGACAGGTGGCGAATACGAACGCCGGGAGCGGCTTTTCTGGGGTGTGCCCATCGTTTAGTTCCACTCGACCTCTTCCGCATCTTCAGAAACACCTGCGACCGTCAGTGCACGGGCAAGCTCCGCGGGCGTATCGACCAGAATGTCAGGGCGCGCCCGCTGCAGGCTATGCGGCGCGAAGCCGTAGTTCACACCGATACTCCAGATTCCCGCATTGTGCGCGGTGAGGATGTCCGGCTCGGAGTCGCCGACCATGACCGTCTCTTCCGGTGAAGCGCCTGCTTCCTGCATGATGGTGCGCGCCCCCAGCGGATCGGGCTTCTTGGTCTCGAAGCTGTTTCCACCGTAGATCTGGAAGAAGCGCGGCGCCAGCCCAAGCCCCGCGAGGATGTCGCGCGCGGGCCGGACGGGTTTGTTCGTCAGGACGCCGAGCTTCCGCATGTTGCCGTTGAAAATCGAGATTTGCTCAAGCGACTGCGCGATCCCCTCATACGCGTATGTGCTGTCGAGCTTGTGCTCGCGGTAATAGCTCAGGAAAAAGTTTAGCGCCTCCTGTAAAAATGCCTGGTCTTTGGGGTCGCCCAGCGCGCGGCGTACCAGCATGGGCGCGCCATCGCCGATGTAGGTCTTGATGGTCTCCAGCGGTATCTCTTTGCGCCCGTACTGCCGCAGCATGGCGTTGACCGAGGCGGCAAGGTCGTACTCCGAATCGATCAGCGTGCCGTCGAGATCGAAGATGACAAGCTTGATCTTTTCTAGCGGTATGGCGCGAAAGGTGCGGATCATTCCTCCCAGTATAAAAAGGCTTCACCACGGAGGTCACGGAGGACACTGAAGAAGCGAGGGAGGAAAAGCAAAACCAAGGCGGAAATGGGACGCAGATGTGAATTCCTCCGTGAACTCCCTGCCCCTGTGGTGGGGCCTTATTTCCTGCTCTCGCGACAAAACCGTACGGGCGCACAGGCATTACAATAAGAGGATTACCTCTGAGCCGCAGTGGGGCTTTCATCTCACCTTCCGAGGACATGGATGGCAACAACCAAGGCAGAACCGATCGTCGAGACCGCCCAGGCTGCCTCGCGCGACAAGTACGAAGGACTCTCGCGCGATCAACTGATCGAAATCTACCGCCTGATGTACCTATCGCGCCGCCTCGACGATCGCGAAATCCTGCTCAAGCGCCAGCAGAAGATCTTCTTCCAAATTTCGGGCGCCGGGCACGAGGCCTTGTTAGTTGCCGCCGGCATGCTGCTGAAGCCGGGTTACGACTGGTTCTACCCGTACTATCGCGATCGCGCGCTCTGCCTCGCACTCGGAATGACGCCGTACGAGCAGCTGCTGCAGGCCGTGGGCGCAGGCGAAGATCCTGCTTCCGGCGGGCGCCAGATGCCCTCGCACTGGGGGAGCAAGCGGCTGAATGTTGTGACGCAATCATCGCCGACCGGCACGCAGTTTTTGCAGGCCGTGGGCTGCGCCGAGGCCGGCCGCTATTTCACTCAACATCCGGGGGCCGCAGAGAAGGCGCCGGGCGACTATCGCCAGTTCAAAGATGTTATCTTTCACGGCGACGAGGTCGTGTACGTCTCCTGCGGCGATGGCACAACGAGCCAGGGCGAGTTTTGGGAGTCGCTGAACACAGCTTCGAACCTAAGGCTTCCCGTGCTGTACCTCATCGAGGATAACGAATACGCCATTTCGGTTCCGGTAGAAGTCGGCACCAGCGGCGGGAATATCAGTAGGCTGGTTCGCGGCTTCCCGAACTTCTATTTCGATGAGGTTGACGGCACCGATCCCCTAGCCAGCTATGCGGCCTTGAAAAAGGCCATCGAATACGCCCGCAGCGGTGCAGGCCCGGCGTTCGTGCATGGGCACGTGGTGCGTCCTTATTCGCATTCGCTGTCCGATGACGAGAAGCTTTATCGGCCCGACGCGGAGCGCAACCAGGAAGTCGAGCGCGACCCCATCAATCGTTTTCAGTTGTTTCTGATTCGCGAAGGGATTCTCGACGAGAAAGCGATCAACCAGCTCGAAAAAGATGTCGATGCAGAGGTGCAGGACGCGTCGGACCAGGCCGTTGCCGCTCCACTTCCCGAGCCCGGTTCGTATAAGAAGTTCGTTTACTCACCCGACCTTGACCCGACGTCCAGTGCCTTTCAGACAGAAGCTGTCCATCCTCCTCCCACGCAGGACAAGGCGACGGCTCCGTTGTCGGGCGACCGCACAATGGCTGACCTCATCAACGCCTGTTTGAAAGACGAGATGAAGCGTGATGAGCGCATTGTCATGTTCGGCGAAGACGTGGCGGACTGCAGCCGTGAAGAATACTTGAAGGAGCATCTCGTCAAGGGCAAGGGCGGCGTTTTCAAACTCACCGCCGGTCTACAGTGTGAATACGGCAGCGAGCGCGTGTTCAATTCGCCGCTGGCGGAAGCCAACATCGTGGGTCGTTCGGTTGGTATGGCAACGCGCGGGCTGAAGCCGGTCGTCGAAATTCAGTTTTTCGACTATATATGGCCTGCGTACCACCAGCTTCGCAACGAAATGCCGCTTATTCGCTGGCGCTCGAACAACGCATTCTCGTGCCCTGCCGTCGTGCGCGTGGCTATCGGCGGATATCTCACTGGCGGCGCTATCTATCACTCACAGTGCGGCGAGAGCTTGTTCACGCACACGCCGGGAATGCGGGTTGTATTTCCGTCGAATGCGCTCGATGCCAACGGCCTTCTCCGCACCGCTATTCGTTGTGACGATCCGGTGCTTTTCCTCGAGCACAAGCGCCTATACCGCGAGACCTTCGGGCGGGCGCCATATCCCGGGCCGGATTACATGATTCCCTTCGGTAAAGCGCGCACCGTCCGCCCCGGCCACGACATGACGGTGATCACCTATGGAGCACTTGTCCCGCGGGCATTGCAGGCGGCGCAGCGCATTGAGCGCGAGCAGGAAGTGAGCGTCGAGTTGATCGATCTGCGCTGCCTCAATCCGTACGATTGGGATGCGATTGCGACTTCGGTGGCGAAAACGCACCGCGTAATCGTCGCCCATGAAGACATGCTGAGCTGGGGCTACGGAGCGGAGATTGCCGCACGCATTGCCGATGAGCTGTTCGAAGAACTGGATGCGCCAGTGAAACGCGTTGCCGCGAAGGACACGTTCGTCGCCTATCAGCCTGCGCTTGAGGACGAGATCCTTCCGCAGGCAGAGGACATGTTCACCGCGATGGCACAACTGGCGGAAATGTAAGAATCCCGCCCGGGCAAAACCGGCCCGAGTGCGGCACCGAGCGAACCGGGCTAGTCGAGACTTCCCTGTTCGATTACGACGTTCTCTCTAACGATCAGCCGATGGGACGCCATCTCGCGCAGCTTGGGGAGAACTCGTTCGACGTGTTCGTCCGTATCTACGAATGTGATAACTACCGGCAGCTCGCCTCCGGCGTCAACCAGATGTGCGGTGTGTACGCTGCCTCGCCCCTGAAATCCGGCGACGGAATGGAAGGCGACAGCACCGGCGACATTTTCCTGCCGCAGGTACTTCAGCACTTCCAGATGCAGAGGGCGGTGATGCCAGGAATCGCCCTCCATGAGATACATCGTCACCTGCACAGCCATAGACGTTGCCATTCTACAATCCGCGCGCAAGTGCGGCCCCCAATAGAACTGCCGCCAGGCACAGCACATTGTTGCCCAGGATGTTTGCCGTCAGCAGCAGCCACTGCCCCTGTTCCATGAGGGCGAAGGTCTCGAAGGCGTAGCTGGAGAACGTGGTGTAGGAACCGCAGAAACCGACCGCCACCAGCAGACGCCAGCGCGGATCCAGTAGCAGGCGCTCGCTTGCAAGGATCAGGAAAAAACCCAGCAGCAGGCTGCCTGTGACATTGATGAGGAGTGTTCCGTAGGGAAAGACGGCGGAGAAATGGCGAGAGACGAATCCGCTGAGGAAGTATCGGGCGCTTGCTCCGACAACGGCGCCCAAAGCGATCCAGAGATAGGCCACGATGGAGTTTCTCCTACAACAAGCTTGTAGGAGTCATCAGCCCATCCGGGCGGTTAAAGGCGAACTCCATCGCCAACTGCCATCAGTTTAGCAAATCGACTTGTCGGCAGGCAGCACCAGACTCACACTCTTGCGGGTTCCGTTAAACTTATGTTGTTCCTCCGGCTGGAGGTGTCAATGCTTAGACTTCGGCTTTTCGCCATCGTTTTGCTGTTTGCGTTCTGCGGACTTGCGAGCGCCTCCATTATCAAGGTCACGGTGGACGACACGATCCAGCCGATAAGCACTGAGTTCATCGATCGCGCGCTTACTCGTGCGCAACAGAGCAACGCCGACGCCGTTCTGATCGAACTGAATACTCCGGGCGGACTCGTCGACTCAACGCGCGAGGTCATTCAGAAGATTCTCGCTTCTCCTGTGCCGGTGATCGTCTACGTGACGCCAATGGGAGCGCGCGCTGCATCTGCGGGCTTCTTCATCCTCGAATCGGCTGATGTCGCTGCCATGGCTCCAGGGACGAATACAGGAGCAGCACACCCGGTCGCCATCACGGGCGAGAAGATCGAAGACACAATGAAGGCGAAGGTCGAGAACGACGCTGCCGCCTTTATGCGCTCGTTTGTCGGACCTCGCGGCCGTAACGTCCCGCTGGCGGAGAGTGCTGTCCGCGAATCGAAGTCGTGGACCGATCAAGAAGCGCTGCAGCAGCACCTCATCGACCTGATCGCCAAGGACCAGGACGACTTGCTGAAACAGCTCGACGGGCGAACGGTGAAGCGGTTCGACGGAAAGCAAGTCACGCTCCACCTCGCAGGCAAGCCGGTCGAGGAACTGAACATGTCGGTCCGGCAGCGCATCCTCGACTTCCTGCTCGACCCCAACATTGCGTTCCTGGTTTTCGCGATCGGAGCGCTAGCGCTATACGCCGAGCTGAATCATCCTGGAGCGATTGTGCCAGGCGTCGTCGGAGTAGTTTTCATTCTGCTGGCGCTGTTCGCGCTGAACCTTCTGCCGACGAGATATGCAGCGTTCACGCTCATAGTCGGAGCCTTCGTGCTCTTCGTGCTGGAGGCGAAATTCACTACGCATGGCGTGCTCGGGGTCGGCGGCATCGTCCTGCTCACGCTCGGAGGGCTTTTGCTGGTTGACGGCCCCATCCCCGAAATGCGCGTCCATCTCTGGACGTCGCTTGCCATCAGCATTCCTCTGGGTCTGATCACCATCTTCCTCATGACGATCGCGATCAAAGCTCGCCGAAACAAGGTCGTCACGGGCGCGCAGGGACTGTTGGGGGCAATCGGTGAGGCACGAACGGAGATCGATCCCGAGGGCAAGGTGTTTGTTGCAGGCGAGTTGTGGAACGCGCATGCGCCCTCGCGCGTGCACCTCGGCGAGCACGTTGTCGTGCGAAGAGTCGAAGGGCTGGAGCTGGAGGTGGAGAAGACGGGCAAGACATAAGCTCTATGTCGCCTTTCCAAGATTGACCAAATCGTCCGGCGAGGAATAAAATCAATAACTTAGCAGTCCTCCCGGAGTTCCGAAACGTGCCCCTCTACGAGTATCAGTGCAAGAGCTGCCACACCGTAACCGAGCGCATCCAGAAGTTTTCTGACCCGCCGCTGACGACGTGTCCCCACTGCGGAGGCGAACTGGAGCAGTTGCTTTCGGCACCCGCGGTACAGTTCAAGGGCGCGGGGTGGTATGTGACCGACTATGCTCGCAGGGGGTCGGGCGCGGCTCCGAAAGGCGGCAAGAGTTCAGGCGACGGCGATGGCAAGACTTCCGGCGACTCGGCAAGCGGAACATCGGACAGCGCCAAGACCGAAGCCCCAAAAACCGAGAGTTCGACCGGCAAAGAAAATAAGTAGCATATCTGCGGCAAACGCGATATTCATATTGGTTTACCTTGTTTTGTAAGCGCCCTCGCCAGAAGTGCGGCTGCCTCGGCCGCCCGAAATCCTCGGTCGGCTGTTCGCGCCGTTTGTCTCATCTCATACTAGCTATGCCCTGATAAGGAGTTTCGGTCATGCCGAAAGATGCTCTAACTATCACCGACCAGCGCACTAATCAGACCATGGAGTTCCCCATCGAGATGGGGACGATCCGGGCCACGGAGTTGCGTAAATTCAAAACCAGCCCTGACGACTTTGGGCTCATGACGTACGATCCCGCCTTCATGAACACAGCTGACTGCAAAAGCAGCATCACGTTCATCGACGGCGACAAAGGAATCCTTCGTTACCGGGGCTATGACATCGACGACCTTGCCGACAACTGTACTTTTCTCGAGGTCGCTTACCTGCTCCTGTTCGGAGAACTGCCGGATGAAGAGCAGCTGAAGAAGTGGACTTTTGAGATCACCCATCACACTATGCTGCCGGAAAGTACCAAGCATTTCATGAACGGCTTCCGGCACGATGCCCATCCCATGGGCGTTCTGGTCAGCACGGTGGCGGCGTTGTCGACCGTGTACCCCGAGGCAAAGGAGGTGCACATTTCCGAAAACCGCCTCCTGCAGACGGTCCGTATGATCGCCAAGATGCCGACTTTGGCGGCGTATTCCTATCGTCACCGCATGGGATTTCCGTATATCTATCCCGATAACGAACTCAGCTACACCGAAAATTTCATGGCGATGCTGTGGAAGATGGTCGAGCCGAAGTACGCCGTCAGTCCGGTGCTGGCGCGAGCGCTTGACATCCTCTTCACCCTGCACGCTGATCACGAACAGAATTGCAGCTCAACCACCATGCGCGTCGTCGGCAGCGCGGAGGCGGACCCCTATCTGGCAGTAGCATCGGCAGCGTCGGCGCTGGCCGGACCACTGCACGGCGGAGCCAACGAAGAGTGCTTGCGCATGCTGACCGAGATTGGCACCCTGAGCAACGTTCCCAAGTACGTTGAGCGCGTGAAAAAGGGCGAGTTCAAACTGATGGGCTTCGGGCATCGTGTGTACAAGAACTACGACCCCCGCGCGCGCATCATCAAGCAGGTGGCCGACCAGGTGTTCGAGGTCACGGGACACAATCAGAACATCGAGATCGCACTCGAGCTCGAACGCATAGCGCTGCAGGATGATTACTTCGTCTCCCGCAAGCTGTATCCCAACGTTGACTTCTACTCTGGCATCATCTACGAGGCCATGGGCTTCCAGCCGGAGATGTTCACCGTGCTGTTCGCAATTCCGCGGACTGTCGGCTGGCTGGCGCAGTGGAACGAACTGATGCGGGACCCGGAGCGAAAGATCGCGCGGCCGCGCCAGATCTATACCGGCATTGTGCACCGCAAGGTCGGGGGCGAACGCGCGGAGACGCCGGAAGTAGTGGCAGCTAAGGGCTAATCGGGACGAGTCTGGCGAAGCGTACGCGGTGAGGCGAAGAGCCTCACCGCTTTTTACTGCAGCTGGGTAGTGCGGCGCTTCAGCGCCGCGAAAACGGCGCTCTCTCCTTGGTATCAGCCGACTTCAGTCGGCGACAGGGCTGCTGCCGGCTACCTAGTCGTATATGAGAGAACTACGGCGTGATCATCCACACAGTGCCGCAGCCTTCGACACAATTGTTGCTTCCACCATAGGCGGCGGTGCCGTAGAGATGGCCATTCGCGTCCATTATTACCTTGCCGATCGGATTCGCCCCGTCGCTGCCGCCGGTGAAGTCATGAAGCGGGGTGTATACCCAGCCGTTCTGCGTGTTGGCCAGCCTCCAAACGTTGCCGAGCTGATTTGCTCCGCCACAATACGTGGTGCCATAAAGGTTACCTGCGGCGTCCAAGGTGAGATCTCCCCACGGACCACACTCCGATAGGAACGTGTTCGGGAAGCTGTAGAGCGCCGTATAGGTCCAGGAGTCGCCCGAAGGCGACAGCTCGAATACCAAGCCGCCGCCTCCACTGCCGCTATTAGTGGTAGCGCCGTAGAGATTACCGGAGCTATCCGATATAAGACCGGCGACGGGCTCAGTCCCGCGGCAGCCGACCGAGCCAAAATTACAGAGAATGGTCTCTATCCGGTTATCGTTGACCTGCGCCAGTTCAAAGATGATCCCATTATTGATTAGCCCGCCATATTCGGTTGTTCCAAAGAGGTCACCGTTGCTGTCAAGGATCACTCCATTCTGGGGAGCGATTCCGTCGTTGCCGACGCCGAAGGAGTGAAGGACGCTCTCTGTCCAAGTGTTTCCTGGTGGAACCGGGGGCATTAGCTCATAGACAGTGCCGTAGCCACTTTTCAAGCCTCCTGCTGTAGTGCCGTAGATATTGCCCTGCTGGTCCCAAATGAGGTCGCCTTGTCCGGGGTTACGATCGTCACCTGGAATACCCGTAAAGCTGTAGATCACGTTTATTGTCCAGTAGTTTGGGCAGGCCGCGGTCTTGCAAACTTTCAACGGGGGAATTAACTCGAAGACGTTGCCTAAAGTTCCGTAGATTCCACCAGATGTCGTCCCGTAGAGATGGCCGTCCGGGCCGAAAAGGACCCTGGCTTCCGGATTGCCCGGATAGTAAAAAGCTGCGAGGGTTGTCTCGCTCCAATTGTTTCCCTGGGGCGTGAGTTCGTATACCGTGCCAAATTCGTTACCGCAGTTTCTTGTCGTGCCATAGAGACTGCCCGCTCTTATGGTTACTCCCGCCCACGGGGTGCAGCCGTCGATTCCGCCGGTAAAGGCATAAATCACGCTGAAGGTTTGTGCCTGCGCCGGTGAGCTGGGGAGAATCATCAGTCCAAACGGGATTGCAAGCGCCGACGCAAGCAATAACCCGCGTGTAACTGCGCGGAGCGCGAAGCTCCGAAGCTGTCCAAGATTTCTCATACGGATTCTCTTTGCCTGGATGAGTTTTCAGGAGACGACAAAATTATCGCACCGCGACTGGAGGGGAAACTAGACTAAAAGCCGGCTCTGGTCTTGAGGATGGTCTGTGACGCGGGCCTGAAGGCTCGCACTACCTGGGCACATCAAAAACCAGAAAGCTTCAACCGCACAGGGTGCCACCCAAATGACATTCTGTGAGAACTGGTTTTGCTTACGTCAAGATCGCTTCCGGCGCGGAGCAATCCATCGGAGACAAGAGTTCAGTAGCTGGGGCGCCACCAAACTTCCCTGCCAGCAACTGCTCGAAGAAACGGTCGACCGCGTCGAGGATTTCGCCTTCTGTCTTCGACTCGTACACGGATTTCCGAAGCTGCGCTCCATGCGCCACGCCGTGTGTGAACCACGAGGCGAACTGCTTCATTTTCCCTGCTGCGCCAGGCATCCGTTCCTCGACGAGCATACGGAAGTACGTACGAATCATCTCGTAACGATCAGCCTCGGTCGGCAGATCATAGCGGCCTGTGGCTGTAAACTGCTCGATTTGGCGAAAGATCCAGGGATTGGAAGCAGCCGTGCGACCGATCATCACTGCATCGCATTCGGTCTGCGCAACCATGGCGGCGGCGTCCTCAGGCGAGCGCACGTCGCCATTGCCGATCACCGGAATCGACACTGCCTGCTTCAGCGCCGCAATCCACTCCCAGCGCGCTTGCCCACTGTAGCCCTGCTCGCGGGTGCGAGCGTGGAGAGCAACCGCCGCCAGCCCACACTCTTGCGCCATCCTGGCGAGTTGGAGATGCACGACTTCTTTGTCGTTCCATCCGGCGCGAAATTTCACCGTAAACGGAATCTTCACAGCCGCGCGAACGGACTCGAAGATGCTCCTGATCAGCGGAAGGTCACGTAGCAGACCTGAGCCCCCGTTGCATTTGACGACCTTCTTCGCAGGACAGCCCAAGTTCAGATCGACCAGATCGAAGCCGAGGTCTTCCACCACGCGCGCCGCGTCCGCAAGCGTATTCGGATCACTACCGAACAACTGCGCCGAAATCGGATGCTCGTTGCCGTAGAAGGTCAGGTACTGCTTGGCTTTCTTGTCCTTGTGGCGGACGATGCCATCGGCCGAGGTGAACTCGGTCATCATCAGCCCGCAGCCGCCCAGATTTCGGATGAACCGACGAAAGACCGTGTCCGTAACGCCTGCCATAGGAGCGAGAACGGTGGCAGGCCGGATTTCCACTCCGCCGATAGCCACACTCGCAGGCACACGCGCGCCAGCAGGGGCTATGCGCTCAGCCGGATTGTCGAAGAACTTGTGCACCGTTATTATTCTAACCGGATTGCGAGCCTATTCTCGCGATGCGTGCCGTGTTACCCGCACCGAGATTGACTGTCTTGACCCTCAGTCCCTACCATGCAAAGCAAGGCGTACCATCATAGATAATGATCGATACCACCATCTCGCACTACCGCGTTGTGGAGTTGCTTGGCGGTGGAGGCATGGGCCTCGTCTACAAGGCTGAAGACCTGGAGCTGGGCCGCTTTGTCGCCCTCAAATTTCTGCCTGATGACCTTTTACAGGAGTCTCGTGTCCTGGACCGGTTTCGCCTGGAAGCCCGTGCCGCCTCAGCTCTGAATCATCCCGGCATCTGCACGATCTATGAAATCGCGGAGGATAATGGGCGGCCGTTCATTGCGATGGAGTTCATCGACGGCGTCTCGTTACGTGAGCTGATTACGGGCCGTCCCATGCAGGTCGAAAGCATCATCAATCTTGGGATTGAAGTCGCCGACGCCCTCGATGCGGCCCATAGCGAGGGCATTATTCATCGCGATATCAAGCCCGGCAATATCTTCGTTACCAAGCGAGGGCACGCGAAGATCCTCGACTTCGGTCTTGCCAAGATGTTGCCGAATTATGGCAGTTTCGGCGACCGCGCCACCATTCTTTCAGGCGAAGGTGTAAACCGGCTGACGGACCCAGGGAGGCTGGTTGGCACGGTGGCCTATATGTCACCGGAGCAGGCGCGCGGTCGTGACTTGGATGCGCACAGATCTGTTCTCGTTTGGGGTTGTGCTTTACGAGATGGCGACGGGAATCTTGCCGTTTCGCGGCTCATCGGCTGACGTGTTCGATGCGTTATTCCGGCGGGCGCCTGTACCGCCCTTGCGACTCAACCCCGATTTGCCTGTCGCACTGGAAGACATCATTGCCAAGTGCCTGGAAAAAGAGCCGGAGCTGCGCTACCAGTCTGCCGCTGAGTTGCGCACCGATCTGAAGCGGCTGAAGCGCACGACCGAGTCGCAGAATTCCATGATTCTGCCCTCGGAAGCCGAGCAGGCGGAGCGCCTAAGCGAGGAGTTGCCGCTAAGCCGCTCCACCCCCGACGCAAGAACAATCTCGATCGATAGGCCGAAGCCCCGCCGGAGACTTCCCTGGAAGCCGATGGCTGGCGTTTTAGCAACAATTGCCCTGATAGCCGGCGGCATTTGGTTCTGGCGCACGCACCATGCGACCGATTTTCAGGGAAAAGATTCCGTCGTACTAGCCGACTTCACCAATACCACCGGGGAAGGAGTGTTCGACTCCACCCTGAAGCAAGCATTGGCTATCCAGCTCGAGCAGTCTCCGTATCTGAATGTATTAGGCGATCAGAAACTCAAGTCGACGTTAAAGCTGATGGACCGTCCGCTGGACACACGCATGAGTAACGAAGTTGCGCGAGAAGTTTGCCTCCGGTCCAACAGTAAGGCACTGATTTCCGGCTCCATCAGCGGCCTGGGGAGCCATTACCTGATTGGGCTAAGGGCGATCGACTGCCGGACGGGTGATACCTTGGCCAGCGCCAAGGCGGAAGCTTCGAATCGAGACGAGGTGCTAAACAAGCTAGGCGATGTGGGCGATCAGGTGCGCGAAAGATTGGGAGAGTCCATGACTTCGGTCCAGCGCTACAGCAAGCCGCTGGAGCAGGCAACAACTTCGTCGCTGGAAGCCTTGCAGGCATTTTCGCAGGGGCGCCAGATGCAATGGACCAAAACCGACGCGGACTCGATTCCGTTACACAAGCGGGCCATCGAGCTGGACCCGAACTTCGCCCGCGCCTACGCCGCCCTGGGCATGGCATACAACAATCTGGGCGAGTCGAAGCCGGCCATCCAATACTTCACCAAGGCGTATGAGCTGCGCAATCGCGTCAGCGATCGGGAACGGTTCTACATCGAGGCAGATTATTACAGCTTCGTCACCGGCGAGCTTTTGAAGGCGGACGAGGTGTACCACCAGTGGATGGCCGCGTATCCCGACGACTTCATGCCGTACGCGAACCTACCCATCAACCAGGTCGCGCTGGCGGAATACGACAAGATGTTGCAGACGGCAGGAGCGGCCGTGAAAATGGCGCCCGAATCGGCGACCGGGTACCAGCAACTTATGGCGGCGTATATCTCGCTCGCCCGTTTTGACGAGGCCAAAGCCATTTACGAACAGGCGGTCGAGAAATTCCCGCAAGCGGAGTTCCTGCACGAAGAGCGTTATTACCTCGCGTTTCTGCAAAAGGAGGAAAGCGCCATGCAGCAGCAGGTCGAATGGGGAAAGACTCAATCTGCGCCACTAATGCTGCTGCAGGCAATCATCAATACGGCTGGGTACTCGGGGCGCTTCGACCAGGCGCGACAGGAGGCTGATGCTGCAGTTCAGAAAGCGACTGCAGCCGAAAACCTGGATCAGGCCGCCGTCATAAAAGCTTTGCTAGGTGTCTATGCGGCCGACATGGGCGATACGGCAGCAGCGCGTTTGCAGGCCACGCAGGCGCTGCAGGTGTCCGACAGCCGCGACAGCATGATCGTTGCCGCCGTAGCCATGGCGCGGGCCGGCGACACAGCCGGGGCAGAGAAATATGCTGTCCGGCTGAACCAGCAATTTCCTCTCGATACGATCATCCAGGGCTACTGGCTGCCAACCATCCGGGCTGCCGTGGCGCTGCAACGCAACGATGCCCAGGGGGCGATTGCCAGCCTCGAAGCAGCATTGCCGTATGAACTGGGCAATCAGGGATATCTGTTCACGTATCCCGTTTATGTAAGGGGCCTGGCGTACCTGAAGGCGCATCACGGAGACCAGGCAGCGGCAGAGTTCACCAAAATCCTGCAGCATCCCGGCATCGTGAAGAACTGTCCGCACGGTGCGCTATCTATACTCCAGCTTGCGCGCGCCCAGGCCATGAGCGGAGAAACCAAGGCGGCGCGCAAGACTTATCAGGACTTCCTCGCACTATGGAATCATGCCGATCAGGACGTGCCGATTCTGAAAGACGCGCGTGCCGAGTACGAACACCTTCCCTGAACTACGTCGTCTCTGTTGAGCCAATCGCTCTGTAG
>Ga0335077_10006331_pt1 | contig 14619 bp, 13 predicted proteins | sample Lox_Sample_31_FD_207151 | JGI IMG/M metagenome (GOLD analysis project Ga0335077, IMG submission 207151) | Soil microbial communities from Loxahatchee National Wildlife Refuge, Florida, United States - Lox_Sample_3.1 | ecosystem: Environmental > Terrestrial > Soil > Wetlands | place: USA... | reverse complement strand
GCCCTCACTGCGGAGGTTCTTTGCGTCCTTATGCGTCCTGAGAATCTGGGGTTGATTTCAGCGGACGCAGGAACGGCAGGAATCTTTGATCGCAGAGAACGCAGAGAACCCCCCGGCCGAGTGCGCAGAGCCAAGGGGGCGCAACTTGGCAAAAGGCCCTGCTTGGCCGCAAACTACATATGTCAATCGGGAATTGAGACCTCAATGAGAGCTTTGCGCCCCTTACTGCTCGGAATGGTCCTTGCCGGAGCATTCGTCTACTTCACCACTCACCGGTCCGCGCAGGTCCGCCTCGCGGACTGGGTCGGGCGGCCGGACAAGGTTGAGATCACCGAAGCCGCCGGCGGTGAATCGCTCGACTCGGAAGAGCAGAACAACATCAGCGTCTATCGCAAGAACATCCAGTCGGTGGTGAACATTACGTCGCGGGCAATGGCCTTTGACTTCTTCAACGGGCTGGTGCCACAGGAGGGACAAGGATCGGGATTCATCATTGATAAAGAGGGCCACATCCTGACCAACTACCACGTGATCGCGGATGCGCAGCGTGTGGAAGTCACCCTGCACAACCGCAAGAAATACGGCGCCACCGTAATCGGAACCGACCGCGCCCACGACCTGGCAGTCATTCAGATCAAGGCCCCTGACCTGCCTCCGATGGTGCTGGGCGATTCCCGCAACCTGCAGGTGGGGCAGAAGGTGTATGCGATCGGCAATCCCTTTGGCCTTTCCGGCACGCTGACTCGCGGGATTGTGAGCTCCATCCGCTCGGTGCAGGAGCCGGACGGCATGACGATTGACGAGGCGATCCAGACCGACGCCGCGATCAACCCGGGGAACTCCGGCGGCCCGTTGCTCAACTGGCATGGCGAAGTGATCGGGATCAACACCATGATTGCCTCCAGCGTAGGCCAAAGCGCCGGCATCGGCTTTGCCATTCCCATCAATACCGCCAAGGCGGTGCTGAATGACCTAGTGACGCTTGGCCGGGTGCGGCGGCCGGCTCTGGGGGTACGGACCATGGAGATTGGTCCGGAGTTGGCCAACCAGATGGGTCTGGCGGCAGATTACGGCCTGCTGATAGTGCAGGTTGTCCCGGGCGGATCGGCGGACCGGGCGGGCTTGCGTGGCGGCAACGAGCGCGCTTATCTGGGAAACATCCCGATCATGCTGGGGGGCGACCTGATCGTCGCCATCGACGGCCAGGACGTCCAGGACCAGCAGAGCCTGAGCCAGATCATGAACAGCCACCGCGCCGGGGATACGGTGCGCGTGACCATCTATCGCGGCAAGCGCAAGATGGATATCAACGTTTCTTTGGGTGAAGCGCGGGAACAGGTATAGTCGGCCGCGGCAATACTGGCACTCCACCTCAGGCACCAAGCAACTCACGGAAAACGCTTGATCGCTACGGCAATCAGCCGTAACCTACTGTCCTGCCTATGACCGCCGTCCTCTAGTTCCGTTTCGCTGCTTATCGTGGATGCGCGCCGGGGTGTGCGCGAAATCCTCCACAGTTTTCAGCTACCCAGCGAAAAGAGGACTATTCCCATGGAATTCGTTGACAAGGCTCTGGCCCGCCGCTTCGAAGCCGCGGAGGAGATGCCGCAGGTGATGTACGCCAGGCTGTACCAGGTGCAACGTCCGGAGATTGGCGCTGCGGAAGAAGATATTTGTGGCGGCCATATGATCTTTGCGGGGTTGGGTTCACCCATGGGCCGGGCCACCGGCATGGGGTTTAGTGGCACGGTTTCTGGCGGCGACCTCGACCGCGTGGAGCAGTTTTACCGGTCGCACCAGGCTCCCGCGCAGGTGGATGTTTGCCCACTCACGGACCCCGGACTCCTGGAGCTGTTGAAACAGAGAAAATATTGGTTCACTGAGTTCAACAACGTGCTGTACCGCCGGCTGGAGCCGGGAGACGCAGCCTTTGCCGGCCTGGATCAGGTCACCATTCGGCCGGGCCAAAGCGACGAAGACTTGGCATTTGCTGCAGTGGTTGAACGCAGCTTCTTTCCTGAAGGAGGAGGGCCAGCCGACCTCACCGGGATGCTCACACTGCTCTTTCAAATGGAGGGCGCAGTTACCCTGATGGCTGAAGTCGAAAGCACACTGGCGGCGTGTGCCGCCGGGTTGGTGATTCCCGAACACAGGATCATCGCCCTGTTTGGCGCGGGCACTATTCTTCAATTTCGGCGGCGCGGCCTGCAGACGGCCCTGCTCCGGGCACGCATGGCCATAGCTGCGAAAGCGGGATGCGAATACGCCGTCATAGTCACCCAGGGGGGAACCACCTCCCAGCGCAACGCCGAGCGGCTCGGTTTCCGCCTGGCCTATAGCAAGGCCACTCTGATGAAGGACCTGGATGGCTTATCTGCGGCGTCGGGCTAGCGCGGTTCAGACGACCGCGCCGGCCCGGTTCTCGATCTCGTCCAAATCGGTTTCGGTCAAGCGCAGCTCGCCGGCGCGCATCACGCCCTCAGCCTGTTGGGCATTGCGCGCGCCAACAATGGCCCCCGTGACCGCAGGGTTGCGCAAGGTCCAAGCGACCGCAACTTCGCCCGGCGACCGGTCGTATCGTTTCCCAACGGCTCGCAGGCGCTCAACCAGCGCCAGGTGCGCGGAGAGCTTCGGTTCGTTGAAGTCAGGATGGACCCTGCGCCAGTCGTCCTTGGGCAGGCGGCTGGCACGGTCGCGCGTCATGGCGCCGGTCAACAAGCCCGAGGCCATCGGTGAATAGACAATCACGCCGATGCCTTCACGCCGGCAGAAGGGCAGGATTTCGTCTTCTACCGCCCGGTTGGCCAGCGAGTACGGAGGCTGGAGCGATGTGAGCGGCGCGATCGCCTGCACCCGGCGTAACTGGCTGACGTTGAAATTCGACACCCCGATCCAGCTAACTTTGCCCTCCCGCTTGAGATCCGCAAGCGTAGCCCAGCCTTCTTCAAGTTGCGCGGAATCCGGTTGAGGAGGCCAGTGAATCTGGTAAAGGTCGATTGCCTGGACTTTGAGCCGCCGCAAGCTGTCTTCTACTTCCTGACGCAGCGATTCGCGGCGCAGCACTCTCTGCACGTTACCCTTGCTGTCCCAACGCAGCCCGCATTTTGTGAAGACATAGGGGCGGTCGCCGGACCAGGTCTGCAGCGCCCGGCGCACGATTTCCTCAGAATGGCCGAGCCCATAAACTGCGGCAGTATCAATCCAATTGACGCCAAGCTCCAGGGAGCGATGGATGGCCCGAACAGAATCGTCGTCGTTCTGGCTTCCCCATGCAAACTGCCAGCCCGAGCCGCCGATGGCCCAAGCCCCGTAACCCACTGGAGTTATGTAAAGATCCGAATTCCCGAGTTTTCTGGTCCGCATCAAACTGTTCATGAAAAGTTGGATTCGCCGCCGACATGGGCGGATTCCGGAGGAAGCCCGCTTTTAACAGCAAATTTTCTGAACGCAACGATTAGCATTTTAGAATCGTGAGCTGAATGTGTTGGAGGCGGCAATGAGCGGGCGGTGGCATTTTCGGACCCTTGGGGCAGCAGTGCTGAGCCTGGTATCGGTTGCTTACGCCGCGCCGGTGAGCATTCCTCATGGCAGCGTAGAGCTGCTGAGTGAGGTGCCGTCCCTCCAGCCAGGAAAGAGTTTTTACGCCGGCCTGAAGTTTAAGCTTGAGACTGGCTGGCACATCTACTGGATCAATCCCGGCGATGCCGGCCAGCCTCCGAAGCTCACCTGGCAACTGCCCGCAGGAATCACTGCGGGACCAATCGAGTGGCCTTATCCCAAACGCCTCGCCGCCTTCTCGGCCGTGGATTTCGGCTACGAAGACGAGGTTCTGCTGCTGATTCCGATGAAGGCCGGGCCGGAACTGAGAAACGGGGGTTCGGCCAATCTGGCGGCCGAGGTCAGGATGATCGTGTGCCGCGAGATGTGCATTCCCGGGAGGGCGCAGGTCGCAGCGAAGTTGCCGGTGCAGGCGCAATCCGGGCAAACCCGGGCCAACCCGTTGTTTGCCGCCGCGCGAAGAAAGTTGCCTCAGCCGGCGCCTCGCAGCTGGGAATTCCGCGCCACTGACCAGACGGAAGCCTTTCTGCTGAGTGCGGTGGTGGGAGGTCCCATCAGACAGGCAGTATTTTTTCCGCTGGAAGAAAGCCAGATTGAAAATGCCGCCCCGCAGGTCGTGCGGACTTCGAAAACCGGGTTCGAGATGAGGCTGCAGAAGTCCAGTCAGCTCTTGAAACCCATTCCGCGGCTGCGAGGCGTTTTGCTGCTGGGTGACAAGGCTTATGATGTCAATGCGCCCGTAAGGTGATCTGTTAAGGCGCGAAACCCCGCCGCGACAGACTGAAATCGAAGGTTCAACGGTACTGACTTGAGGAGCATACCTCCATGAAACGTCCCGCTCTCCATACTTTCGCCGCCATCTTTGCTTCCGTCGTGCTGACTCTGCCCATAACGCCCACAGCCTCCGCTGCCACCAGGGTGGGGGATATTGCGCCCGACTTCCAGGGCACCGGCAGTGACGGGAAGTCTTATGGCCTTGCGCAATACAAAGGCAAATTCGTGGTGTTGGAGTGGCACAACCAGGGCTGCCCTTACACCGACAAGCATTATGAAAGCGGCAACATGCAACGGCTGCAGAAAGAGTGGACAGCAAAGGGAGTGGTCTGGTTTACCGTCATTTCCTCTGCGCCAGGCACACAGGGATATGTCGACGCCAGCGACGAGAACTCTTACCTGGCCCGCATGAAAGCCGCACCCACGGCTGCGCTGCTCGATCCTTCCGGACAACTGGGCCACCTCTACGGGGCAAAGACGACGCCGCACATGTTCGTGATCAATCCCCAAGGCGTCTTGATCTATGACGGCGCGATCGATGACAGGCCCACGACGGACGTATCCGACGTCAACGGCGCAAAGAACTATGTGTCCGAGGCGTTGGGCGAGGCCATGGCAGGGAAAACGGTGGCCACCCCGGTTACGCGCCCGTATGGATGTTCGGTGAAGTACGGAAATTGAGCATCTGCAGCTTCAGCCAGACATGGTGTTCGATTTTTCAGTATGACGTTTCTGCGCCTGCAATGCCGAGAACACGGGTTCACGAAGGTGGGGGCCTGGCAGGCTGCGGAAAAACGATTCGGCGGGCCGGCTTGCCACCTGCAAGGCTAGAAACCGACGTTGGAAGCGCTCCGCTTAGCGCAGCGATGAATCGCTGCGCCAGCCATAATCGAGTGCTGAGTTGAGCTTTTCAGCACCAGCCAGGTCTTACGAGTCAAAGGATGAACGTTGATTCCGTTCGACGTTATTGTCTCTCCTTCCCGGAAGCCAAGGAGAACCTGCAGTGGGGTGAAACGCTGTGCTTTAAGGTGCGGGGCAAACTCTTCGCTCTGCTAAGCCTGGACTCGGTTCCGCCAAGCCTGACGCTCAAGTCGACGCCGGAGCAATTCGCTGAGCTGATCGAAAATGAAGACGTCATTCCCGCACCCTACGTCGGCCGCTACAAGTGGGTTTCGCTGCGGAGGCTGGACGCCCTGGCCTGGGACGAAGTGAAGCAGTTGATCGAACAGTCGTACGCGCTGGTAGCGAAAAAAACGGGTACAGGCGGGAAGGGCAAGGCCAGAAAGCGAGGGACACGCCCGCGCCTGCATTGACTCGATCCGGGAGGCCCAGCTAGCCTCAGAGCGTCACTCAAGGAATAGCGGAAATGCTCACGGCCGAGAAGTCCGCATAGCTAAGCCATCGCCCCATGCCGCTCTCTCATCTTCGCCGCTTCGGGCTGTCCCTGGGCGTTCTCCTGGCAAGTACACCACCGCTGGCCGGTGCGCCGATGCGCCCGGTGCACGCGCCCCACGCCATCGTCGTGAGCGTGCACGAATCAGCTTCGCGAGCCGGCATTGAGATCATGCGGGCTGGGGGCAACGCCGTAGACGCCGCGGTAGCTGCCGGTTTCGCTCTGGCGGTGGTTCATCCGCAAGCCGGGAACCTGGGCGGCGGCGGATTCATGCTTATCCGTACTGCCAGCGGTGAAAAGCACTTTGTGGACTACCGGGAGAGAGCGCCCGCCGCCGCGACTGCGCACATGTATCTCGATGCCGGCGGAAATGTTATTCCCAACCTCAGCGTGGTCGGCTATAAGGCGATCGGCGTGCCGGGCTCGGTTGCGGGCATGGTTTATGCAGAGAAGAAATATGGCCGCCTGCCGCTGCCCAGGGTGATGGCCCCGGCTATCAAGCTGGCGCGCGAGGGTTTTGCGCTGGCGTGGGAGGACGCTGAGGATTTTCATGACCCGGATCTGGCCAGGTTCGCGGAGTCACGGCGGATTTTTCAGCGCGATGGCAACTTCTATCAGCCGGGTGAGGTCTTCCGCCAGCCGGAACTGGCCAAGACGCTGGATAGAATTGCCGCCAACCCGGATGACTTTTACCATGGCGCTCTGGCCCGCGAGCTTGCCGCCACTCTTCACAAGGGCGGGGGCCTGGTGACGGCAGACGACTTGGCGGGCTATGAAGTGAAGGAACGCGAGCCCGTCCGCGGCAGGTATCGGGGATATGAGGTCATCAGCGCGCCGCCGCCTTCCTCGGGTGGAATCGCTTTGCTCGAAATTCTTAACATTCTCGAGGGCTACGATCTGGCAGGCTTGGGAAATCGCTCCGCGGCCTCGATGCATTTGACCCTGGAGGCGTTCCAGCGCGCATATTTCGACCGGGCCGAGTTCCTTGGCGATCCTGACTTTGCCAAAATCCCCGTAGCTCAGCTGATCGACAAGAAATACGGAGCTGCCTGGCGTGCCTCCATTGATCCGCAGCACGCCAGCGTCAGTAAGGACTTGCAGCGGCCGGCAGTGTTTACGCAGTTGGAGCAGTATGGCGCCCTGCACCGCCAGCCGCTCGGCATGCGCGAGCCGGAAAACACCACTCATTACTCGGTTGTGGATGCTGAAGGGAACGCCGTCGCAGTGACCACGACTCTCAACGACTCATTCGGCTCCCGGGTCACGGCTGAAGGTTTGGGCTTCCTGCTCAACGACGAGATGGATGACTTCGCCGGCAAGGCCGGTGTGCCAAACATCTACGGCCTGATTCAGGGGCCGGCAAACGCTGTGGGGCCAGGGAAAAGGCCGCTATCGTCCATGACGCCAACTATCGTAGTAAAAGACGGCAAGCTTTTCCTGGTGCTTGGCTCGCCGGGAGGTTCGGCTATCATCAGCACGGTGGCTAATATCCTGATGGGCGTCGTGGATTATGGTCTGGATATCCAGCAGGCGGTAAACGCACCTCGCTTTCATCACCAGTGGATGCCCGACGAAACCGTCGTGGAACCAGGGCTCTCACCGGATACCCTGCGGATACTGGAGCACATGGGACATAAGGTGAGGGTACGGTCTTACTGGAGCGATGGCGAGTGCATCGCGATAGACTTGAAGTCTGGCCAACGTTTGGGCGCAAGCGACGGCCGCCACAATGGAAAGCCCGTAGGTTTCTAAACCGCAGAGGGTTGCGGTTCTGTTCTGGGTGGGCCCGGTTCACACTCTCAGTTGCCCGTTCTCAGCGCGTTGCTGGTAGCATGTCAGCAGGCCTGAGAGAAAGACACCATGCTCAAGGCAGTATCTACCTATATCTATGTAAAGGACCGGCTCCACCCCGGTCTACTGGATAAACTTGCTCAGAGCGGCGCCGAAGCCATTGAGATCTTCGCCGCCCGCCAGCACCTCGACTATGCCAACCGCAAGCAGCACGTGCGCGAAATCGCCGACTGGTTCCGCACCAGCAGCGTAGCTCTCACCTCCGTGCATTCGCCTCTGTACGCCGATTATGAGTGGGGACGCGACGGCTCGCCTCCGGTAAACGTCGCGGCCACCGACCGCGCCCAGCGCATTGCGGCCATGGACGAGGTGAAGCGCGCGCTCGAAATCGCAGAGCACGTGCCATTCCGCTTCCTCGTTCAACACATCGGGACACCCAACGAGTCCTTCAGCGAGCACAAGTTCGAGGCCGCCATGACCTCGATTGAGCACCTGCATGCCTTCGCCAGGCCGCTGGGGGTGCGCATTCTGCTGGAGAACATCCCTAATGAGCTTTCCGAGCCCGACAAGCTGGTAGAACTCATCCAGACCGCCCACTTCAACGATGTAGGCATATGTTTTGACGTCGGGCATGCGCACATCATGAGCAACATCGCGCAGGCGTTCGAGATTCTGAAAAGCTACATTTGCTCCACCCATATCCACGACAACGACAAGAACCGCGACTCGCACCTGTGGCCCGGGCAAGGCTCGATCGACTGGAAAGAGGCCATGGAACTGCTACATACGGCTCCGCAGACGCCTCCACTACTGCTCGAAATCGAGGGCGACGAGAAAGTCAATCCGGTGGAGAAGATTCGAGAGACGTTCAGCAAGCTGGAGACTGTCTGAGACCTTTTCACTGCCAAGATCACAAAGTGCGCAAAGAGAGGGGTTTCTCTTTGCGGGCTTTGCTATCTTTGCGGTGAGCCCGGTTTTGAACTATGCCGTCACCGAAGTCCACAATCGCCAGTATCGGCAGCCATGAAGGTCAAACCGTCGTCATCCAGGGCTGGCTCTACAATCTGCGCGAAAGCGGCAAGCTGCTGTTTCCCATCTTTCGTGACGGCACCGGGATCATTCAGGGCGTGGTTCCGAAGAGCGCGGTTCCGCCTGAGGTCTTCGACGCGGTAAAGGGCCTTACGCAGGAATCCAGCGTGATTGTGGAAGGGAAGGTCCGGGCCGACAAGCGGGCTCCCGGCGGCTACGAACTGGATGTCTCGAACGTCAAGGTGATCCAGCGGGTTTCCGAGAGCGATCCTTTTCCGATTTCACTCAAAGAGCACGGTGTGGATTTCCTTATGGAACACCGGCATCTGTGGGTGCGAACTCCCCGGCAGGCGGCCATTCTGCGGGTGCGCGCGGAGATCATCAAGGCTGTTCGCGACTACCTGGACCAGAACGGTTTCGTGCTTACCGATCCGCCGATCCTTACTCCGGCGGCCTGCGAGGGCACGTCCACACTTTTTCCGGTGGATTATTTCGACGATCAGGCTTACCTCACACAATCCGGCCAGCTCTACATCGAGGCGACGGCGATGGCGTTGGGCAAGGTGTATTCCTTTGGCCCGACATTCCGGGCCGAGAAATCAAAGACCCGCCGCCACCTCACCGAGTTCTGGATGGTGGAACCGGAACTCGCGTACGCCACGCTCGACGATCTGATGGACTTGGCGGAGGGGCTGATCGCGTTCGTGGTTAAGCGCTGCCTCGAGCGGCGTGGAGCCGATCTGCAGACCATCGGACGCGATATCAGCAAGCTCGAAAAGATTGCAGCGCCATTTCCGCGGATTACCTACGACGAAGCCGTCAGGCTGCTTCAGGAAGGCCACGCCAAAGGAGCAGTGGAGACCCGGTTCGAATGGGGCGGCGATTTTGGCTCGCCCGATGAAACTTATCTCTCGGCGCAATTCGAGCGGCCGGTGATGGTGCACCGCTATCCCGCGCAGGTGAAGGCTTTCTACATGGAGCCTGATCCGCAGCGGCCGGAACTGGCATTGTGTGTGGACGTGCTGGCGCCCGAGGGCTACGGAGAAATCGTCGGCGGATCGCAGCGCATGGAGTCGTACGATCTTCTGCTGCAACGGATTCACGAACACAACCTGCCGGAAGAAGCTTTCAAGTGGTATCTCGACCTGCGCAAATACGGAACGGTGCCGCACGGGGGATTCGGCATGGGCGTGGAGCGGGTTGTAGGCTGGATCTGCGGTCTGGAACACGTCCGCGAGACCATTCCGTTCGCGAGGACGTTGCACCGGCTGTATCCGTGATAAGCAGAGGAGCGGGGAAACGCCGGCCAGGTACCTGTGGCGCATGGAGGAGTCCATGAAGAAACCCTTTGTCGCAACGCTGTTTCTGCTCCTGCTTCCGCGACTGATCGCTCAACAACTCGCGCAGACGCCTGATACTCCCGTCGAGAAGTGGACCGGCAAAACGATCATGTTGATCGGCGCCCACGCCGACGATGACGCCCTCTCCCACGGCACGCTGGCCATTTTGCAGGCCCATGGGAATCAGGTTTACGTCGTAACCCTTACCACCGGAAACGTGGGCACACAGGATCCGACCTTGTCGCGCATGCAGCTTGCCGAGATCCGGCGCAAGGAAGAACTGGCAGCGCTTGCTGAACTGGGCGTGCCGGGAGAGCACTATATCAACCTCGGGTATGACGACGGCCTCCTCGAATTCGAGGACCGTAAAGCGGTGGTCGAAAATCTGGTGCGATGGATTCGCAAACTGCGCCCGGACGTGCTCATGGCGTGGGATCCGGGCAAGAATTACCAGCGGTGGCATAAGTCAGATCACCGGGCTGCGGCTTATCTTGCGGCCGATGCGGCGCGCGCCGCGATGTGGCGACTGCTCTTCGAGGGGCAGATCACCCAGGAGGGCCTGAAGGAGTTCATGGTTCGCGAGTATCTCCTGTACAACGACTACGATTTTGAAGACGAGAATCTGTGGGTTGACATCAGCGGCGTAGTCGAGAAAAAAGTGAATGCCTGGAGCAAGTACATCAGCCAGTTCGGGCCGGGCTGGAAAACCTACAAGCCGGAACTTTCCGAGGCTGAGTTGAAGAAAATGAAAGAGGACGCCCGCGCGGAAATCAGGATGAAGAATGGGAAACCCGTGGAAGGATTCCGCTACTACAAGGGTCTGCCCGATGCGCTGGGCAAATAGGCGAAGTCGATGACTGCCTTGCCTTCAACCAGCGTCCCTGCCCGGAAGATCCGCGTGATCGGCGTGCCGCTCGATCTCGGACAGTCGCGGCGGGGCGTGGACATGGGGCCTTCCGCCGTACGGGTCGCCGGTCTGCAGGCGCGGCTGGAGGAATTGGGCCACGCCGTCGAAGACGGTGGCAACGTCGCGGTCGCTATTGCGGAGCAGAAGAAAGCCGGCAATCCTCACGCCAAGTATCTGAATGAGATCACCGCCACCTGCACGAAACTGGCTGAGTTGGTTGTAAAGACGCTGGAAGCGGGCGAGACTCCGGTGGTGCTGGGCGGCGATCACTCCGTGGGAGCCGGAACTGTCTCCGGCGTAGCTCAGTTCTGCCGGCGCCAGTCCAAGAAGATCGGCCTTATCTGGATCGATGCCCACACCGACATCAATACACCTGAGACTTCCCCCAGCGGCAACGTTCATGGCATGCCGCTGGCGGCAATCATGGGGCTGGGCCCGCCGGAACTGGCTAACATCTTCAATTTCTCGCCGAAGGTCAGCCCGGAGAACTGCGTGCTGGTTGGGGTGCGCGACATTGATGCGGTAGAGAAGGAAAATGTCCGCCGCGCCGGTATTGGCGTGTACACCATGCGCGACATTGACGAACGGGGGATGCGCACGGTGATGGAAGAAGCTCTGCGCGCCGCGGGGCGCGACACTGTCGGCTACCACGTCTCGCTCGACATGGATTGGGTCGATCCCGAAGACGCGCCGGGCGTAGGCACGCCGGTGCGGGGCGGCGCCACATATCGGGAAGCCCACCTGGCCATGGAGATCATCGCCGACCATGGCCGCCTGCTGAGTTTCGAGGTCGTAGAAGTAAATCCGGTGATCGACGAGCACAACCGCACGGCGGACCTGGCGGTCGAGCTGACGCTCTCCGCCTTCGGAAAGAAAATTCTGTAGCGGGGAAAAACCAGCCGCCCGCACCTACCAGAACGTGATCTGCGACGTCCCGGTACCCTTGGCGTTGCTCGGCAGGCCCTTCGCTACGCTCAGGATGACAGATCAATTCGTCACTCGACTGCGGCAGCACGGCGGCACAAAAAAGGGGGAGCGCGCGGGGCGCTCCCCTCTTCGATCCGCAGGGGGTATTACTGTGTAACCGTCTTCACTGCATCGCCAACCTTAAAGCCAGTTCCCGACACCGCCGTGCACACCGACGACACATCATCCACATCGGTCACTTTGACCACGCCCACCGGTGTGCTCATGCGGCGCAGCACCTGACCTGTCGCGGGGTCCTTGATCTCTTTGGTAACGCGCTCGACGTTGAGCTGGTCGCCGACTTTCACGCCCGCCTTGCCGCCGACGTTGAGTACGATCTGCCCGCCATCCACCGCCGCCACCAGGCCGGAGACGACGATGGTGCGGGTGGTGAGCTTGGTATTGCCGGCGATCACCTCGGTGCTCATCTGTTCCACTGCCGCCTTGGTCGCTTCGCCGATGATGGTGTTCTGGAAGTCGCTGCTGCCGAAATCCGCTCCGCCGGCGCCGAAGCCATGCCAGTTGCCGCCTCCGCCCAGCAGCGAAGTGCTGGATCGCGCTGATTCACCTTTACCTTCGGCCACTGCCAGAATCTCGCCGGTGTCGATGTCCACGATGCGTGCATCCAGGGCCACGATGGCTTTGGAATTTTTGTGCCCGAATCCGCCAAGGCCAAAACCACCCAGGCCACCGCCGGCGCCGCCGATCTTGGTGTTTTTGGTTTCGTTGCCGAATTCCGTGATACTACCAACGATGATGGCGTCCACTCCCAGCAGCTTGCCGATCTTGGCTGCCGAGTTGGGATTGGCGCGGTCGCTGTTGGAGAAGTTCTGCTCCGCCAGAATTTTATCCAGCGCCTTGCGCTCGATTACTGAATAGGTACCATCCTTCACCAGATACTTCACCAGCAGGTCGGAGATGCCCTTGCCGATATCCACATCCTGGCCAAAAATTGCCGCCACGCCGCTGTGCACGGTGGCGTAGTCGAAGTCCATGATAGCCACGCGCTTTTTGCGCGCCTGCGCCGCAGCAGTTGCCGCTGTCGCACACACCACTACCGCCAATATCGCCGAAATGAGTCTTCTTCTCATGAATGGCCCCTTATATCTTGGGAAAACTAGGCAGCTTTGGGGGATTGCGCCGCCCCGTCCCGCCGAGGTTACCTCCCACTGCAGCCCTTGTCAACTGCCGGACGACGTGATGGTATGGAAGAATCAGGGGCGTGGTTCATAACTGGGAATCATGGCAAAAATTCGTGTGGGAATTCTGTTTGGCGGGCGCAGCGGCGAGCATGAAGTCTCGCTGCTTTCGGCAGCGTCAGTGTTTAACGCTATCGACAAGAGCAAATATGAAGTCGTGCCGATCGGCATTACCAAGGAGGGACGATGGCTGACTGCCGCTGACGCGGAGTTGCTGCTGGCGGGAAAGGCGGGTGAGGGCGCCCGCCCTGCACAACAAGACACACCGGCCCATCTCCGGGCCGGTGATCCCGAAGCTACTCCCGGGGCTGCCCTGCTTGCCAAGGGTGAGTCGGTCATCGTTCCGCCGGAACCGCAGCAGGCGCATGGCGCTTCCATGGTTCCCTTTCAGACCGATAGCGCTCCACATCGCCGCACCGCCGACCGTGCCATCAACGTGGACATCATCTTCCCCGTACTGCATGGTACTTTCGGCGAGGACGGCACCATTCAAGGTTTGCTCGAACTGGCTGACATCCCTTATGTGGGCGCAGGCGTGCTTGGCTCCGCCGCCGGCATGGATAAAGACATCATGAAGTCCCTGTTCATCGCCGCCGGCCTACCCATCGTGAAGCACGTCACCGTTCTTCGCGGCGACTGGGAGTCGGATCCGAAGAAAGTTCACAAGTTAGTGGAGAACAGGCTGAAGTATCCGGTGTTCGTGAAGCCAGCGAACCTGGGCTCGTCGGTCGGAATCTCCAAGGCTCATGACCGCAAAGAACTCAGCGCGGCCATCGCTGAGGCTGCCAGATTCGACCGCAAGATTGTCATCGAGCAAGGCGTAGGAGGAAAGAAAGGCAAAGCCCGCGAAATCGAGTGCTCGGTGCTGGGCAACGACCAGCCGCAGGCCTCAGTTCCCGGCGAGATCGTCCCCTGCAAGGAGTTTTACGACTACAACGCCAAGTATCTGGACGAAGGCTCCGAGCTTGTGATTCCCGCCAAATTGACCAAAGCCGAGACCAAGAATATCCAGGAACTTGCGGTCGCCGCCTTTAAGGCTGTAGATGGCTCGGGCCTGTCGCGCGTGGACTTTCTGATGGACCCCAAGTCACGAAAAATCTATTTGAACGAAATCAACACCATGCCCGGCTTCACATCCATCAGCATGTACCCCAAGCTGTGGGCGGCCTCGGGCCTGCCGTATCCGAAGCTGATCGAGCGCCTGATCGAGCTCGGCCTCGAACGCCACGAGGACAAGAAGAAGAACCAGTACAGCCGGTAAGTATTGTGTGGCGCGGGCGCCCCCGCCCGCGAAAGGTGTCAGTTCTTGGAGTTCATGCCGACCCAAATCCCACGCATGCGGTCAGTGACGCCGATGATTCCAACCGGTGGCTTTCTCCGCCGACGCGCTGAAGCGCGCGTGAAGAGCGAAGTGGCCAGCCGCCGCGATGTCGGATAGGTGAAGTGGATAGGTTCCGGTTTGCCGACGATCCATCCAGGAGACTAGTGGAGGGGGCCAAGCACTTTTTTTCGAGACCGCGAGAGTGCTACGGAAGGATTCGGATGGCACCGGCTACCGCACCGACGCCAAGTATCAGTGCAGGATGCAATTTCCAACGTAACAAGAGCAAGAGCGCAAAGGCCGCGACCACGAACGCACGCCAGGAATGCAAGGTCTCATGA
>Ga0335077_10006327_pt1 | contig 14624 bp, 14 predicted proteins | sample Lox_Sample_31_FD_207151 | JGI IMG/M metagenome (GOLD analysis project Ga0335077, IMG submission 207151) | Soil microbial communities from Loxahatchee National Wildlife Refuge, Florida, United States - Lox_Sample_3.1 | ecosystem: Environmental > Terrestrial > Soil > Wetlands | place: USA... | reverse complement strand
AGGCGATTGGCGGACTTGGCGCCGCCCTGGGCCGCAGCGTCCTGTTCAACGGCGACCCTACCCTCCCCACGACGCAGGTGCTTCCCCTGAACTCAGTTGGCGGCTGGGCGCAGTTAAAATATCAACCCTTCCCCAAGCTGGAGTTCAATGGTGCCTTTGGGCAGGACAACCCGTTTGCGGCTGACATTCGCTATTTCGGCTTGCAATCGCAGAGCTACAACAATCCCTACATTACCCGCAATCAGGCAGCTTTCGGCAACGTGATCTACCGTCCGCGTTCCGACCTGCTGCTGTCGCTGGAATATCGCCGGATCAAGACCTTCAACATCTTTAATAGCAACTGGGCCGGCGGCCAGCTCAATATGGCGATGGGCATACTCTTCTGAGGAGCTCGATGGTGGCCGCAAGAAAACTCGCTTTTCTGGCAGCGTTAGCGTACGGCGTGACCGCAACTCTGTGGGCCCAGAACGCGACGGTAACCGGTAAGGTGGTCCTGGAGGGAGCGGCACACATCTCTCCTGCCAACTCCACCGTGGTGTGGCTCACTGCGCTCGGGGCCGACGCCAATGCTTCGCCGCCTGCCCCGATGCATGCTGTCTTACAGCAGAAGAACAAGATGTTTGAGCCGCACATGCTCGTCGTCACCAAGGGGTCTACAGTGGATTTTCCCAACCTCGATCCCTGGTTCCACAACGTCTTCTCGCTGTTTAACGGCAAGCGCTTCGACCTTGGGCTTTACGAAGCAGGCACGACGCGTACCGTCCACTTCGATCGTGAAGGGATTTCGTACATCTTCTGCAACATCCATCCTGAGATGAGTGCCGTAGTGGTGGTGCTCCCGAGCCAGTACTTCGCAACACCAGACAAGCAGGGTGAATTTGCTATCGCCTCGGTTCCAGCCGGGCGCTACACGCTGCATGTCTGGAACGAAAACGCGCTGCCGGCGGCGCTGCAGGCGTTGTCACGCACCGTCGATGTCAGTACGGCGTCACATGCTGTGGGCTCCATTCACGTCCAGGTGACAAGGGCGCCCAGCTCGCATAAGAACAAGTACGGACAGGATTACGAGCCTCCGTCGCCGAACAATCCGGTTTACGTGCAGCCGCAATAGGTCGCATCGAGATTAAAGTTGCCGCAGGCGGCGTACGGTCTCCAGAACATCTCCCTGCTGAAAAAGCCGGATGCCGGCGACTCCGGCGGCGCCAGCTTCGATACACGTCGGAGCGTTGGAGACGGTGACTCCGCCGAGGGCCATGACCGCGAAGGTGTGCGTACAGGCGTCGGCGAATGCCTTCAGACCGATTCCCGGCGTTCCGGTCTGCGCCTTCTCGAAGATTGGTGCGAGCACGGCGAAGTCCGCTCCTTGCGCCTGGGTGCAGCGAACGTCAGCGACCGTATGCGCTGAAACGCCGATCAGAGGTTCTCTTCCGCTGCATCGCCTCCAAAGAGCGCGCACCTCAGATGCGGTCAGTTCTCCTGCTGGAAGATGAATGCCGTTAGCTCCGCAGGCGAGCGCGACGTCAGCGCGGCTGTTGATGAGGAGCTTGGTGCTCGCCGAGTTGTCGCGAACTGCTTGTACCGCGCCGCGCGCGAGATGCTCCAATTCGCGCGCCGTCAGGTCCTTTTCCCGAACCTGGATGTAGTCCACCCCCGCGCGCGCACAGTCAGCGACTCTGCGAAGTAATGCTGCGCGCTGCTCTGCGTCAGTCCCCGGAAAGGCTCTGCGATCGGTAATGTAGTAGAGCAGCATCACCTAGCCGATTGTAATTCTGGCTCTGCTCTAGAATTGAACGCGTGCGGTCGCCTTCCAGACACTCCCGAACCGGGGCGAAAAGGTCGTCACCAGCCCAACCAACCACGGTGATTGAGATTGTGCGCGGGCCAAATCTGGAGGAGTTACCGTGGCTCGTACACGGATTCAGCACGCGGCCGGGAGGAGTATCAACTTGCTATGGCGGGAAGGCCCTGAATCTGGGCTTCACCCAGCACGACCAGAGACAGAACGTCGAGCGCAACCGCAACCTCTTTCTCGAAGCGGTCGGCGCGAATCATGAGGACGGACGAGCATGGTGCTTGATCCAGTTAAAGCAGGTCCACTCGTCATTGGTACATCGCGTCAGCGTTATGTCGCGCGAGCCACTCGCAGGGGACGGGCTTATCACCGATACCGTCGGTTTATTGCTGGTGGTCAAGACTGCCGATTGCGTTCCGGTACTGGTCGCCGACGTAAAGCGTCGTGCGGCGGGAGCGTTTCATGCGGGCTGGCGAGGCACAGTGGCGCGCGTGGTCGAGAAAGGTATCGGAGAAATGCAGCGCCAATTCGGCAGCCGGCCGCGCGATCTTCGCGCCGTCATCGGGCCGTCGATCCGGCGATGCTGTTATCAGGTTGGCGCCGAGGTTCGAGCAGAGTTCGAGTCGCAGTTTGCGTATGCCGAGGAGCTCTTCGACGAGGTCTTTGACGCCAACGCCATTCACGTGCGCTATCCACTTCTGTTCCTGAACCAGCGGGCGCCGGGCCACGGCGACCTCGGTTCGGAAATCCATCTCGATCTGGTCAAGGCCAACCGGCGCCAATTGCTGGACGCGGGCATCCGCGAGGAAGACATCAGCGTGATCGACGGCTGTACCGCATGCGACACCGGGCGATTCTTCTCGCATCGCGCCGAGTTCGGGCGGACAGGGCGCATGATGGCTGTGATCGGAATCAGGCAATGAACCTCCGTCGGCAAGGTTGGGGCGGGCTCACTGTCATCGTCCTCTTTCTGGCGTTTGCTGCGCTTATGGCAGCATTCATTGGGACCGTGCTGCTATTTCCAGGCAGGCTGCTCGAATCGCTATGGCGCTTCAATCCCGAAGGACGCACCGCATTCGAAAAGCTAGGCAGATTCTCTTCTTTTCTGCTCTTCCTGGTGGGAGCAGTCGCCGGCGGGGCGGCCGTGGGGATTTCCAGACGCCACAAGTGGGGATGGTGGTTCGCCGTCCTGCTGTTTGCCGTAAACGCTTGCGGCGATGCCGTCAACGTCCTTCTAACAGGAAGAGTTATGCAGGGACTCTCTGGAGTGGTGATTTCCAGCCTGTTTCTTTGGTATTTGGTTCAACCCGCCGTGCGCCGCCAATTCAGGGACTAGCGGCCTTTCGTATGTGACTCAGGTTCACCCTTGTTGTGGCGCGCTGTCTGCCGCCTGTGGCGCTGCGGCGTGGCTGTTGACCATGTCCTTCAGCTCCTTGCTGGGTTTGAAGAACGGAATCCTTTTGGCGGGAACATCTACCCGGTCGCCGGTTTTAGGATTGCGCCCTACGCGGGACTTGCGCTGACGGGTGCGAAAGCTACCGAAACCACGGATCTCGATTTTGTCGCCGGCGCGCAGCGAGCGCACGATGCTCTCGAAGATGGTTTCGACGATGACTTCGCTGTCTTTCCGGGTAAGTTCGGCCAGCCCGGAAACTTCATCGATCAAGTCTGCTTTCGTCATCTTTCACACGCCCCTTTTTCAGCCAAGTCATCGGGACCGACAGAGCAACACAACGGATACTCTCAAATTATGGCAGTGTTGGCAAGCCTAAGTTTTCGTTGGAGTTCTAAGTCTCAGTCCGGTTACCCGAAGTTACTTTACGGGCTGGGCACCGGGCTGAGGTTACTTCCACAGATAGTAGAAGCCCACATTGGTTTCCATGAGCTTGGCGCGGCTCGGAAGGTAGTCCGAGACGTCACCGAACAGCAGGTCAAGCACGCTCTTGCGCTCCTTCTCGGGACGCACCAGGGTGGGCTCACCCTTAATTCCCACCGATTTTGCCGTATCTTCCAGGGCGGCGCGGAAATCGCCAATCTGGTCCACCAGCTTCAAGGGAAGCGCCTGCTGCCCGGTCCACACCTTGCCGTCGGCCAGCGCACGCACATCCTCATCTTTCATCTTGCGTCCAGTAGCCACACTATGGATGAACTGCGTGTGCATGTTGTCAATCAGGCCCTGCAGGTAGGCGCGCTCGGCCGGCGTGAGGGGGCGAGTAGGAGAGCCAGTGTCCTTAAACTCACCAGCCTTGATGGTAATGTCCTTCAGCTTCGCCCATTTCATCAGCTCTTCGTAATTGACCCACTGAGCAATCACGCCGATGGAACCCACAATGCTGGCCTCGTCGGCAAAGATTTTGTTGGTGGCTGAGGAGACATAGTATGCGCCGCTGGCTCCGACCGTCTCGATGGACGCAACAATGACCTTCTTCTTCGTGTCGCGGATGCGCAGCACCTCGCGGTAGATTTCCTCGGAGGCCGCAGCGCCGCCGCCAGGTGAGTTTACGTGTATGACAATCGCCTTGATTGAGCTGTCATCGCGGTACTTGCGGAGCTGTTCGACGACGTCCTTGGGAGAAATGATTACGCCTTCCAGGTCCACGACCGCGATCTTGTCGCCGAAGCCGCTGAAGGAAGTGCTCTTCTGTTGCGAGCGAACGGTAAAGTACACCAGCGCAAAGATGCACACCAGAAAGAGAAAGAAAGCTCCACCACCCAGCACAATCCAGAGAAATACGCGGGAGCGCGGTTGGTCGGTCATGGAAGACGTAAGTTTATCAGCAAGCAGCAATTGGCGAATAGCGATTTACCAGCAACTAGCAGCAAGCAATTAGCAACCAGTCAAGCATCCCCGTGCCGGGCATCTCGAGTGGCGGCATTGATCCCGAACCAGGAACTTCGCCGAGACGAGGACATTTGACGAGCTGCTAACGCTAGTTGCTTCTTAGTGAAAAATGGTAGCCAGAAAGGCGCCGACCCTGCTGAAGAATCCGTGTTTCTGCTGCTTGCTCGCTGTTTCCACAGGTTTGGGCTGCACGCTGCCTTTCTGCGGTGGCTGGACCACCGGATCGAGCTGTATCACTTTGTTCCGATCCAGCTTCAGCGTTGCAACGATCACAGTCATGTCAGGCGCTGGATCGGTGGCACGGAAGACAAAAGGCGCGTCGACCGCCACGTGCTCTTCCGCAGAAGGCGTCGGCAGCGGTTGCGCCGGCTGCGCCATCTGTTGCGGCGGTTTGGGCTCCACGGGCGGCGGTGGGGGAGCGGCCTTCGCCACCTGCATCGGTGGCGCCACCGGACATCCGCAGTTTTGCTTGGAACGAACCGCCTCACCCAGATGCCCCGCTTTGAACAGCACGGCCTCGTCGTGTTTCACCTGATAGGTGGCGTCCCCCATTGTCTCCGATACAACGATGGCCGCTGCGTTCCACGGCAGCGACTGCACACAGGTATCACCCTGGGGATTCACGTGGACCGCCACATGGACTGTCCCCGGGCCAGGCATTAGCAGCCGCAAGTCCGGGGTGAGCAGTGTGTCGGCCGAAGCTCCCAGCGGATAGTTCATCTCCAGGCTGCCGGAGTTAAGGCTGAACATCAACTCGCGCCCGCTCTGCGAGGCGGTGACGGAGAGCTTTGTCCCGGAGCAGACCAGCAGACTTCCACCACGCTCCAGCTTCAGGGTTGCGGCTTGGGCTCCAGCCTGGATGGAAGAACCGCTGACAACGCTGGTCCCTGAACCGGCCAGGATCACCGATCCTTTGACGCTGGCGTCCGTGGCGTAAAGCTCGCCCAGGGTCTGCTGCGCCACAGTTACGCCCTGCATTGCAAGCAGGAGCAAAGCTGGCAGATAGATGCGCTGGAAAGAAAACAGCATGAGTTACAGACAAGCGAAAAACTTGGGGCGCTTACGACGATAACACTGATGCTGACGGTTCACAACGCAAGTCCGACACGGGCATCTCAGGGAACCGGCTGTGCTTTTCACACCGCCGTCGTCAGGGGTATATTGCTCCAGACTATGAGTGCTGACGCACCCATCATCCATCACATTTCGGACACGGCCCGCTGGGCCGCGGTCTATCGCGCGCGGGAGACTGAAAGACCTGATGCGGTCTTTCGCGATCCCTATGCCCGCCGGCTCGCAGGCGAACGCGGCGAGGAGATTGCCCGCTCCCAGCCCTTCCACGAGCAGAACGCCTGGTCGTGGGTGGCGCGCACTTACAACTTCGATGCCCTCATCACCGGGCAGATCCAACAGGGCGTTGACATGGTCATAAATCTTGCGGCGGGGCTCGACGCCCGGCCTTATCGAATGACCTTGCCTGCATCTTTGCAATGGATCGAGGTCGATCATCCCGAAATTCTCGACTACAAAGAGGAGATCCTCCGCGGTGAAAAACCGAACTGCCTGCTGGAACGGGTTCGCCTGGATCTGGCCGATGTTGAAGCGCGGCGCTTGCTTTTTCACTCGCTCGCAGTCAAGGCTACCCGGGCGCTGATCATCAGCGAAGGGCTCCTGATCTACCTCAGCAACTACGAGGTGGCCGCCTTGGCGCAGGACCTCGCTCGTCCACCCGCGTTTCAGTGGTGGGCTTTGGACGTCGTGTCTCCGGGACTGCTCAAAATGATCCAGCAGAAAAGCACCGCCGACTTCAGTACCGGGTCTGTGCCGCTGAAGTTTGCGCCCGAGAACGGACCAGAGTTTTTCCACCAATATGGCTGGGCGCCGTTGGAGGTCCTGTCCACCTTGAAAACTGCGGCGAAGCTAAAGCGCCTCACGCTGCGGCTGCGCTTTTTCTCGCTCTTTCCCGAAGACCCCTCACGAATGGGCGGCCGTCCGTGGGCCGGCGCCTGTCTGATGGAGAAGAAATGAGCTCCCGCGCAGCTCTGCGCTATTTACTGATTGGTTCAACTGATCAGTGCCTGGCGATTTGCACCTGCTGGGATGAAAGCTGTTCCGATGACCTGTCGATACCCCCCTTGTGCAGTTCTTTAGAATCATGGGATTAGGGATAATTTCTCTGCAAATTATTCCATGCAAATGACTTATAGGTAAAGGTCAGATTTAGAACGACTTATCGCCGGAAAATAGGCTGAATTCTCCGCTATCGTGCGCACATGTGCACAAGTATTCATGCTAACAAGATAAGCATGATTAGCAGACCCGGCATCCAACATTTGGCCAGCGCGCAGCTCCCTATCCACTATCCGCGAGCCACTATTCACGAATTGTCAAAGACCATTCCGCCCGGTTCCTGAGCGTGGGACACTAAGCCCCTGGTTACAAGTGTAGCCCCCGGCCCGCCGGTGTCAAGATTACGAAAGTACAGGCAGGGTAACTGTACTTTAGTAACAATTTGGCGACGGGTAACCTGCGGTCTATGGCCAGTTAATCTCCGTCAGCAGAACAGCCACTTGCGCGATGGCGGCGTTTTCAGTGCCCATACCCTCCGGAGTCTTGGCTTTGATCCCGACTCGCGACGGATCAATGCCCAGCAGCCCCGCGACATTCTGCTGGATTGCCTTGGCGTGAGGGCTGATCTTGGGTGCGGCCAGAATCAATGTGCTGTCAACGTTCCCCACGATATAACCCGCTGCTTCGATCTGTTGCATTGCCTGATGCACGAACACCGCAGAGTCAGTGCCCTTCCATTTCGGATCGCTCGGCGGGAAGTACGTGCCGATGTCTCCGGCGGCGATGGCCCCGAGCAGCGCGTCGGTCAATGCGTGCAGCAGCACATCTCCGTCGGAATGGCCTGCCAGGCCGCTGTCGTGTGGGATCAGGACGCCGCCGATTTTCAGCGGAATGCCGGGCTGAAACTTATGCGAGTCCCAGCCGAAGCCGATGCGCGGAACGCGAGCCATTTGAGTGTCAGGCAAGGTTGGCTTCACCCACCGAGGCTGGCCTTGCGGCGGTTCTCTTGGGAGAGAAAGAACTCCGCCAATTCCATGTCGGCGGGGGTTGTAATCTTCATATTGCGCGCCGAGCCCATGACCACATGCACAGCGCCACCGCTGCGCTCGATCAGCGAGGCTTCATCAGTCCCCATGAACCCGTCGGCCGTTGCTTCGTCAAAAGCCTTCTTAAGCAAGCCGAAGCGAAAACCTTGCGGCGTCTGCGCCAGTACCATGCGCTCGCGCGGAACGGTGGCGATTACGACGGCACCGTCCGCCGTGCGATCCACCTGCTTCACGGTATCAATCGCAGGCACGCCGGCGATGGCCGCCTGGTATTTCTTGACCGCCTCAATCACCCCCAGGATGGTTTCCTGGTCCACGAACGGGCGCACGGCGTCGTGCACGAGCACAATGTCGTCGTCAGCGGCCTTGATGGCAGCCAGCGCATTGGCCACGGAATTCTGCCGGTGCTCGCCTCCTTCGACAATGCGGATTGTCTTGGTGAAGCCTTCCGCGCGAATCAGCTCCTGAAATCCTTCTGCCCCGTTCTTGCGTAGGGCCACCACAATCTCGCTGACCCCATCACAAGCCGCGAACTTGCGCAGCGTGTGCACTAGGATTGGGGTCCCTTGCAGCTCGAAAAACTGTTTGCTTTTGCTCTTGGGGCCACCGTGCGCGGCCGACATGCGCGTACCTAATCCCGCGGCGGGAATGATGACGATGACCTTCATCGTGGGGAAGGCAGTATAGCACTCTGCAACTAGCAATTAGCAATTAGCACCAACACGTCGCGCGCGCGAATTCAGCAATCAGCGCCGTTCAGTGATTGATCGCTAATTGCTAGCTGCTAGTTGCTAGTTGCTTCCTACTCCGCCTTGGGCGCTTCGGGTATCACTGCCGACGGAGTAGACGGCGGCGGTGGCGTTGATGGAATCACCGGCCGGCGAAAGTCAGAGCGCGACTCAGAACGGGACCCGTAGCCGGAGCGATCGTCGAACCTGCCAAAGATCATCTTGCCGGCCGTGGTCTGCAGCACGGAGGTCACCGAAACCTCAACGTTCTTGCCGATCATCTTCCGCGCATTGTCCACTACCACCATGGTCCCGTCGTCAAGATATGCCACGCCCTGGTTGTATTCCTTGCCTTCCTTCAGAACGAACACCTTCATGATTTCGCCGGGCAGGACGATAGGCTTTAGTGAGTTGGCCAGCTCGTTGATGTTCAGCACCTCGACGCCCTGTAACTGCGCGACCTTGTTGAGGTTGAAATCGTTGGTGACGATCTTGCCCTCATACAGCTTGGCCAGCTCGATCAGCTTCAGATCAACTTCGCGCACGGCGGGAAAATCGTCCTCTACGATCTGAATATGCAGGGTTGCGATCTTCTGAATCCGCTGCAGGATGTCCAGGCCGCGCCGGCCGCGATTGCGCTTCATGGAGTCGGCTGAGTCGGCCACCAGCTGCAGCTCGCGCAGCACGAACTGTGGAATCACGATGACGCCATCCAGGAAGCCGGTCTCGGCGATGTCGGCGATGCGGCCGTCGATGATGACGCTGGTGTCGAGGATCTTGTAGCTTCGCCTCGACTGTTTCTCGCCGCCGAACAATCCCCCAAGTGCGCTGAGGTTGAGCAGGTCGCCCTTGCCGGCGCCGACAATCAGGCCCACGTAGGCCATCAGCAGCATCACGAAGAGTTGGAGGAAGCTCTGCGTTGGCCCCGGAGCGATACTGTTGCGGATGACCAGGCTGAAGAGGTATGCGCCGATGATTCCCGAGACGCTGCCGATGACGGCGCCGATCAGCCGCTTGAGGCTGACCTGGCGAAGGCGGATTTCAAACAGTATGACCGCTACGCCGAAGAGCACTCCTATGCCGGCAGACGGCCAACGGTCCAGCCCGAGGGGCTGCAGCTCGTAGCTGGCCAGGGTTGTAATCAGGACGAATAAAACACGTATAAGAACCAGGTCCAAGCGACACCTCCCTGCCTGTCCTGGCGTCTTACGGCCGGATACAACGAGCGCCGGAGGTATGAAAATTAGGCCGGCGATTCATTCCCGTTCCCAAGACGCACGGGCGGGCTCGACTCGTTCGCCCCTGTTATAACGCTAATACTCAGTAACCATCTTCGGGGCCTATGAAGATGAATTGCGCCCCTATCCGCCCGACCAAGGCGGAGTTATAAAGCTGACAAGCGAAAGTATATACCAGTTTTGGACATTCGCAGCGTCGCCGTACACGCGTACCTCGAGCGAGCTTCATTTTGGGTAAGCCAGAGTTCCGAGCAACGCCAGAGACGTTGCGCTCTGACGCATTACTGGCGCCGCGACCTGCTAGGAAAAAACTGCTCCGAGCCCACCGAAGACCAAAATATTGACGATCCACCAGCCAAAGATGACGGCGTAGCACGTGCTGCGCTTTACCTTCGTCAGGCAGGAGTAGCCGATGGCAGTGAGCACCAGGATCCAGATGGTAAAGACATCGATCGAACTTGCCACTGAATACAGAAACGTCGAGCTCGGGTCCACGAGCGCTCCCAGATTGCTGGCTACGGGGTTCTCGAAGGTGAAGTTTTCGCCTCCCGTGGCCAATACGATCAGGATTGCCAGTATCGCTTTGATTACTCCCGGCAGAAACGCGTACATGCTGACGGCGAAGCACTGCTTAAACTTCAGCTCGGCGCCGAACCCGAAGTTGAAGGTGCCAAGGAGAACGGCAGCGATGATCGCCACGATCACCAGGAAAAATAGCGGGAAGCAATAGCTGAAGTAGCGCGTAAACTTGGCCGCTATCTCCATTTGCCGTGCGCGTTGATCGGGCGGCAACTGCTCCAGCTTGGCCGCTTGCTTGGGAGTCAGCGCCAGCCGGTTCTCGCTCACCTTCTCCATGCCCACCTTCTTGTCCACAACGAAAACCATGGCTGTGCCGATAATTGCACTGAGCAACCACGGCAGCCACCAACTGGCATTGCGACGGATATCAGTGAACGTCTTGGGCGGCGCAATAAAGGTATCAACTACCCGCTCAACTTCGGTTAACGGCCGGTCTTCAGACGGGAGTGCAGCAGCGGCAGAACTCATGGGCGCTCCTCCAAAGCGAAGCAATTATCACTGGAACGATGCGGCGAGATTGTATCACTGCGGCAGCCGATAATCAGCCTTCACTTTGGGCAAGCTCCGTTGTCAACGAGGGGACAGAAGGATTGAGCATTTAGTGCTCCGAATCCGTCAAACAGGGATATAATTCCCACCCAACAAAGCCTGTTCGCCGCGCTTCCGCCCATCTTCGCTCGCGTGAAGTGAGGCGGGGCCCCAACAAGCATGGAAGCCCCGGCCACCTTCAGCCTCGAAGGGAGTAGCGCAATGTCTCACCCGTCCCAGAAATTCAATTCCGATCCGTGTTTGCCTGCGGCTTTGACGCTCGTCTTGTTGCTGACGGTTCTCGCCCTGCCAGCGGCGCAGGCGCAGACCTACACAGTACTGCACAACTTCACCGGGGGATCCGACGGGGCAAACCCTGAGGCAGGCTTGGCAATAGATCGGGCAGGAAAACTCTATGGCACCACCTTTCGCGGCGGCACGGGTTTCGGAACGATATTCAGGCTAGCGCACTCGGGGTCGGGCTGGGTCTTTTCCCCTCTCTACCTGTTTGCCGGGCGAGACGGAGGCAACGACGGCGCTGGTCCAACCGCAAGTCTGACCATCGGGCCGGACGGCAGCTTGTACGGTACCACTGCTTATGGAGGAGCTCATGGCGAAGGGGACGTCTGCAACGGCTCACGCAATGGCTATACCGGCTGCGGCACCGTCTTCAGCCTGAGGCCTCCAGCGACGGCCTGCAAAACCGCACTGTGCCCCTGGAACGAGACCATACTTTATCGCTTCGGGGGGACTTTCGACGGATCTTTCCCCGGTGGAGACGTCATCCTCGACCAGGCGGGGAGCATCTACGGCACCACAGAATCAGGCGGCTTGTACGCTTGCGAAGTTTTCCTGTGCGGCACCGTTTTCCAACTCACGCCCTCGAGCGGTAGTTGGAACGAAACCGTGCTCTGGAACTTTGGTCAAGATAATGACGGATGGTTGCCCGAAAGCGGCTTGATCTTCGACCAGGGCGGCAACCTGTATGGGACGACGGGGTTGGGGGGCGATCAGTGCCTCGGCCAGGTAAGTGGCTGCGGCACGGTTTTCGAGTTGACGCCCACAAACGGCAGTTGGACAGAGACGGTGCTTCACGTGTTCACCGGCGACATCGACGGGGCATTCGCTGATGCGGGCCTCATCTTCGGCAACGGCGGCAACCTCTATGGCGCTACTTCGGGGGGCGGGCCGGGCAGCGGCGGCACCGTCTTCGAGCTGACGCCTTCAAATGGCGGCTGGGTACCTGCCGTGCTTTACGGCTTCAGCGGCAGCCTCCGTGCCGGACCTCATGCCAGGCTGATTATGGATAGCTCCGGTAATCTCTACGGCACAACGTTGGCCGACGGCGCAAACGGCAAAGGTTCAGTTTTCAAGCTGACCTTCTCAGGTGGAACTTGGACCTATACCTCGCTGCACGACTTTACTGGCGGTATCGATGGCGGATATCCGTACAGCGACCTGGTCTTCGACACCAACGGCAATCTCTACGGGACGGCATCCGCTGGCGGCTCCAACAACGACGGCGTCGTCTTCGAGGTTACGCCGTAAGCAAGCCGCCAGCTGTCAGTAATCAGTTGCCGACAGGTTGAACCGATTGCAATCCGGCTTTTAGACTGGAGTGTATGCATGTCCACGCCGGCAATGGCCGCAATGTAACCACGTCGCGAGTTCTGCGAGGGTCGCTGATCGTGACCCTGGCCTACATTGTGCTTTTGGTTATCGCCGGCCTGCGCGCGCACAGCCTGGCGCTGCTCTCCGAAGCTGGGCACAACCTCACAGACTTTGTCGCGCTGCTCATGTCCTGGGGCGCTGTGTATCTTTCGGGACGCCCGGCGAACGCTCGCAAGACCTTCGGCTATAACCGGGCAGGCGTGCTGGTGGCCTTCATCAACGGCCTGTCGCTGGTCCTGATTTCTTTCTACATCCTCTACGAAGCCTTCAAGCGGCTGCAGAATCCCGTGGACGTTCATGCCGGCGTCATGATCTGGGTAGCGGCCGCGGGAGTGGTGATGAATGGCATTATCGCGCTGCTGCTCATGCGCGGGCATCGCGACATCAACCTGCGCAGCGCGTTGTTGCACGAGATTGGTGACACGCTGTCCACGGCCGCGGTAATCGCCGGAGGCGTCGCCATCATGCTCACCGGACAGCGCTGGATTGATCCTGCTCTCTCCGTCGGCATCGGCGTCATGATCCTGTGGTCGTCGATTGGCATCATCCGCGAGAGCCTCAACATCCTGCTGGAGGGAACGCCCAGTGGCATGGAACTGGCCCGCATCGAGGAAGTCATTCGCGGCATCGACGGCGTAAACGAGGTGCACGACCTGCACGTCTGGAGCATCGGCAGCGACACTCATTCATTGTCATGCCATGTAGCGATTACCGACATGCGGACGTCAGAGTGCGAGGACATTTTGTGCAGAATCCGCAAGCAGTTGGGCGAGCAGTTTCACATCCACCACACCACCATCCAGTTTGAACTCGCCGTGTGCGAAGTGGCGGACGGCTGCGTCATTCCTGTCAGTGGGCAGCACCGGCACGCACACTGACTGCTTCGACGGGCTCCTCGTCGAAGCCGCTGCGCTCAGAGGGCGTCGCAACACTCACGATCACCGTCACCCCGAAGTTGAGACAAAGAGCGACGAAGCCGGCGTTCAGTCCAAAGAGGGGGTCGTGCTTGCTCAACAGCAGGTAAGCAATCGTGCCCACGCCAATTACCAGCCCTGCGAAGACCCCCTTCATCGTGACACGCTTCCAAAAGAGACCAAGCACAACGCCGGGAAAGAAGTTGGCAATTCCGGCGTAGGCGAGAAGCAGCAGTTGCACCAGCGTGGTCGAGCTGTGGATTGCAAAGTACAAGGCAACTCCAGTGATGACCACGACCATCACTTTGGCCAGCTTCGCCACCGCGTCGTCTTCCATCGAAGGCCGGAAGATCAGGCGGACGAAGTTTTTGGCGAACAATGTGGCCGCGGTCAGAATCAGGATGGCCGCGGGCACCATGGCGGTAAGAGCGCCGGCTCCGCCAATGACGCCCAGGAACCACGGCGGAAAGGTCTGGCGTACTAAAGTCAAGAGCGCCAGGTCGCCCTTTTCGAGCCCGGGGATGACCAGGATCGCCGTGTATCCCGCAAAGAGGAGCAAGGGTAGTGTGATGCCATACAGGGGCATGATGACAGCATTGCGCCGCAGGGTGTCACCGCTCCGGGCGGTATAAACCGAGCCGAACGCGTGCGGCCACATATAGAAGCCCAGTGACGTGAGCAGGACTGTCGAGATGTACCAGGCGTGGCCCAGATTGGTAGTGCTGCCGGGCATGGTGAGATGTGTCGCCTTCGCCTGCGCCAGCGCCTTGAACATGGGGCCAATCCCGCCGAAGTAGTGGTAGGGAATTCCGAGGCCGACGGAGAACGCGGCAATCAACATCAGGGAATCTTTCAGCACGCTGACCCAGGCCACCGAGCGAATGCCGCTGGACAGTACGAACCCGGCCACGATAACAAATGCAATCGTCATTGACATGGGACGGGAGATCGTCTGAAAACTTGACACCTCAACGATGATGCCCAGCCCAGTGAGCTGCAGTTGCAGATAGGGGACGATAAACACGACACCGACCACAGCCACCAACGCAGCCAGATACTTGTTACCGTAACGCTGCAGAAAGAAGTCCGCCTCCGTGTGCAAGGCGAACCTTCGCCCGACCTCCCAAATCTCGGGCAGGACGAAGAAGGACACGACGTAGGCCAGCACCAGATAGGCGATCACATACAGGACGGGTCCGCCGCGAGAATAGGCCCA
>Ga0335077_10006324_pt1 | contig 14628 bp, 8 predicted proteins | sample Lox_Sample_31_FD_207151 | JGI IMG/M metagenome (GOLD analysis project Ga0335077, IMG submission 207151) | Soil microbial communities from Loxahatchee National Wildlife Refuge, Florida, United States - Lox_Sample_3.1 | ecosystem: Environmental > Terrestrial > Soil > Wetlands | place: USA: Florida... | reverse complement strand
ACGCGAGGATGCGAATCTTCCCGCACTGCACCTGATACACGAGCCGATGTTCCTGGCCAATGTGCCTGGGCCAGCCGCTGAGTTCGTGCTGAAGCGGCGCAGGCTTGGCTATACCCGTAAACGGATCATATTGAGTTTCTCGAATGATGAAATGCGCGGTCGCGCCTGCGCCGTGCAGAGTCCGCGTAATGGACCGACTGGCGACGAAACTTCGGATAGCCCAAGCGCCGGACGTTCCGGCGAAAGTACTCGGCCTCGTGTTCCAACTGCGGTCCGGAGAAGTACGAGACCGCAGCACCGCGAAGGTCTCTCTTGAAACCCTCGGCAGGGAAGCCGATTGCTCGGGGGACCGCATCCGGCGTTCCGCAACGCCACGAATCTGACCCGGCTCAAATAAAGGAATCTCGGGACGCGCCGATAAGACAGCTATGCCGGCTTTCCGGTAGGAGCCGGAGAGGTCCATTGAAACCTGGGCCGCTGCGCCACGTGTTCGACGCGCGCGGACCCCGAGCGATGGTCGTGGCAAGACGCAGCGGCGGTTGCTCGAGCCTGTCGGACCTGGCTCATCGGAGGTATGATTCCGTGTTTAGAACTCGATCGTTGCCCATCTTCATTGCGGGCGTTTGCGCTCCGCTAAGTCTGCAAGTCGTGGCGCTGCCGGCTGAACCGACCGCGGCGCAAGCCGATGTTGCGGCCACGTGGCGGGGACGCATTGAGAGGCTGGTGGTCGACAACCAACAATCCGGGCCGAGCCGGATGCGAGTGTTTCTGCGGACGGATCGCGAGACACTGGAACTCCAGTTGCCTGCGGGGCAGACGCCGCGCACCGGTCAAACGGTCGAAGTCACAGGCCGGGCAGGGAGTGCCATGGCAGGCGGCGAAAGGCGCGTAACGGTGTCGAAACTCTCGGTGCTCGATACGGCTGCGGTCCCCTGCAGCACGACAGGCGAGCAGAAAGTAGCCATCATACTGGCTTCCTTCCCCAGCAAGGCGTTGCTGTCGTCGGTAACGCCAACGCTGCTACGGGCGAGTTTCTTCGGCGAGGGCCTCACTGTGGATACCTTTCTGCGCGAGTCGTCGTACGGCCACACCTGGATCACGGGCGACGTACTGGGCCCATTCGTGATGGATGGCGACTATTTCGATCAGCCGATCGCGGTTCGGGACGCGGCGTTGCGCGCCGCTGCGCCTGCCGCGGACCTTACGCAGTACAACGAGATCGTGGTCGTCGCGCCGCAAGGCCAGACGGGGATGGAATCGGGCGGCATGGCGCTGCTCGGTTGCGGGCAGATTTCTACGGCACAGGGCGATTTGACCGCGTCGTCGATCTGGCTCGGCGCGGAAAGCCTGGTGGCGCAGGACGAAATCGTGGGCATCGCCGCACACGAGATGGGTCATGCGCTCGGACTCCAGCATGCGCGGTGGGCCGATTACGGCGGCGACGTGCTGGGCCCCGTCGGGCAGGCTGCCGCGCCTTGGGATCAGTTGCACGAATACGGCGACTCGTACTCCAACATGGGGCGTCAGTCGGGGCAGTGGGCGGCGCCGCAGAAAGCCTTGCTCGGCTGGCTGCCGGATGCCAATGTGCAGACGGTCACGGCAGCGGGCAGTTATGCGCTCTCGCCGTACGAATCGCAAACTGGCACCCAGGCGCTGCGGGTAAGCCGCGACGCAACCGGCACTGCGTGGTTATGGCTCGAGTACCGCCAACCGCAGGGCACTTTCGATGCGACCTTGCCGCAAGCGGCGTTCGATGGATTGCTGGCGCACTACGGGGATCCGGCTTTGACGCCGACCGTGAGTGGTTCGGATGCAGCGATGTACTCGAACCTAATGAACTTTCACCCGGAGATCGCCTCGACAGCCGATCCGTTCCTGCATCTCGGCCAGACGTGGGTTGATCCATACGGCAGCCTCCGGCTGACCGTTACCGGGGTGGCTGCGAGCGGATTAACGGTGAGCATTTCCTACGCTCCCGCGCCTGTGTGCCCAGCTTCGCTGGGCCCACCGCAGACGTTCACGAGCGAAGCGGGCACGGGTCAGGTCACGCTGACCGGCGGGACCGACTGCCAATGGAGCGCGACCGCATCGGCGCCATGGATCAATCTCCGGGGAGCGGTTGTCGGCTCCGGCGATGGAACCGTGAACTTCACGGTTAGCGCGAATCCGGATATCTCGCCGCGCTGGGGCAAGATCACGTCCGGCGACTCATTCGTGATCGTCAGCCAGGCGGGCACGACGGGGTGGATCAGCCTGAGCCCGCAGGCCCACTGGCTTTCGGCAGCCGGGGGAATGGCGGAGTTTGCGGTGTCGACGAACGCGCCCGACTTGGCTTGGGCGGTGGGGCACGACGTCAATTGGATCACGGACATCGAAACCTCGACCTATCAAACGATCGGCCCGGCGACTGTGCGGTACATCGTCGCGGCGAACCAGGGCCCGCGGCGCATCGGGCACATCAACGCGGGCGGTCAGGCGTTCACCGTGCAGCAGGACGCCGGAACGGGGCGGACACGCACTCCTGAGTGGACGCAGTTTGCGCCGAACGATGCGCCCTCGGCGCGATTGAATCACGGCATGGCGCCGACCGGCACGTCCGGCCAGGCGCTGCTGTACGGCGGCCAATTCGACATGGATTTCTCGTCGGAAACCTGGTTATGGAACGGGACCGATTGGAAGCTGTTGCAGCCGGCGAACAATCCCGGTCCGCTGGCCAGCCATGCGATGGCCTTCGACCAGGCGCGCGGCCAAATCGTGCTGTTCGGCGGGCAAAACGGCGTTACCTATGGCTACAGCAGTCAAACCTGGGTCTGGAACGGCAGCAACTGGCAACAAATGCAGCCTGCGGTTAGCCCGCCCCCGCGATTCGGGCACGCCATGGCCTATGACGCCCTTCGGCAGAAAGTGGTCCTGTTTGGCGGATACGGCTACTGGGCCGAGGCCAACGACACGTGGTTGTGGGACGGCAAGAATTGGACGCAGGCGGCGACGCCCGTCAGTCCCGGTCCCCGCTATGGGCACAGCATGGCATTCGACGCGGCGCGCGGGGAGGTGGTTCTGTTCGGCGGTGCGGTGGGGGGATCCGTGCCGTCGTACTATACCGACACGTGGACGTGGGACGGCGCGGCGTGGCATCAGAAGGATGTAATAGCGCCGCCATCCGGACGCAGCGGACATCTGCTGGCGTACGATTCGGGGCTGGGCGGTGTTGTGATGATCGGCGGCGCCGGCAGCAAGGATGTCACGACAACCACCTGGAACTACGATTTCCGGCGCGAGACCTGGCTATGGGACGGCACGCACTGGACGCAGCAGTTTCCAGAAAACCAGCCCGGTCCCGCATATACGGTTGGCGGCGTGTACGACCCGGCAAGCCAGGGCCTGATTGTGCACCTCGGCGACGACTTGACGTGCGCCTCGCGCGGTCCTAAGACGTTCCTGCTTAGCGTGCCGCAGACACCGCAGCATCGGCCTTAATGCGAGATATGATATGAACCGGGGCGCTACTTTACCCGCCGCGAAGGCATCCGGCGTCGTGCGATAGAACTCATAGAATTGCCGTTTGGAGGCAAACCTTGTCGCGACCCGGCCCAGAGAACGACGACTTGCCGCCATTTAGAAGTGACAACGAATCAATAGCCGGATGCATAATGTTGCCGAGAGTCAGAATTGCCCATCCTCTAGGCGAACGGTCGCAGCTGAGTCAGGAAGGGCGATCGAGAACCCTGATCGTGTTATCTCATCCGGGGGCTGTTCCTGGATCAACACGGTGATTTGCAGACGCGACGACCGAGATTCCAGAGCTGAGATTCGCACTCAAGCGCACGGAATCGGCTTGATTGGCAACTCGGATCCGCAAAGCGGCACCGCGCGTTCCGGCTTCAACCATGACTGCCACGCCCGGCCTCAGGCCGAGCCGTGTCATCTCGCGCAAAGCCACGGGGTCGCGGTCGGACACGCTGCTGATGACGGCGGGGACGCCACAAGCCCATTTCGATAGCAGCACCTCGGAGCGGATCCGAAGCGCACCACCTCGCTCGGGGATCGGGTGCCCGTGTGGATCGGTTTCCGGGTCCCCCAACTTTGCGGCTATGCGATCTTCGAACCTCTCCGAGATGAAGTGTTCCAGCCGTTCTGCCTCATCATGGACCTCGTCCCATGAGTAGTCGAGGAAGTCGTGAAGGAAACGCTCCAACAAACGGTGGTGGCGAAGAACCTCCAGAGCGCGCATCTTCCCCGTCGCGGTCAAACGCGCGCCATGGTGTTTCACGTATTTCACAAACGGTGGTTTCTGTGCGGCGAGCTTTTGCAGCATGCCGGTTACAGAAGCGGCGCGGACACCAAGATGCTGGGCAAGGGCGTTGCTGGTCACCCGTTCTTGTTGCGGGCCGCCCAGCTCCAGTATCGCTTTCAGGTAATCGTCGGCCGATTCCGTGGTGCACGGTCCATGTACTCTAGGGTCCACTAAATCTTAGATTACTCTGGTCGATGCGTGCCTGCAATCGGTCCTAGGACGACGACGCCGGTCATCAGAGCTTGACCGGATGAAGTGGATGGCGTTATTATTTAGCCATGCCTAAATTCAATGGCAGTCTCGTCCTCCTGGTGCCGCCCCTGGTATTTTTGAGCTTGGCTGTGGCAACGCAGGTTCCGGCGCTGGCCCAGGGGGAAACCACGAGCGCAATCGTCGGAACGGTTACCGATCAGTCCGGCGCGGCGATCGCGGGCGCGAGCGTAATCGTCACGGGCACGGAAGACGGCTTCAAACGGTCGGTGAAAACGGACGAATCCGGTCGGTTTAGCTTTCCGCAACTGAAGCCCGGCACGTACTCGGTGAGAGCGGAAGCCGACCGCTTTGAGGCACAGCAGAACAGTTCGGTCGCCGCCGGGCTTGGACAGAAGCAAACGGTCGATTTCAAGCTCGGCATAGCATCCGCAAACGAATCGATTCTGGTCACGGAGCAGGCGCCGCTGGTCAACCCGCAGAACCCGAATACCTCGACGACTCTGACTGCCCGGGCCATCGAGGACCTTCCCAACCCGGGCGGCGACATGACGTATCCGCTTCAGTTCGCCGCCGGCGCTCTGATCAACACCGCGGGCAGCGGCAACGATTTCGTCGGCGGCACCAACGGAAACGGCAACGTGCAGTTCAACGGCCTGCCGTCTCTGTCCAACGGCTACATCGTGGATGGCCTGGAGACGAACGACCCGCTGACGAACTTGAATAGCGGCCTTTCGACCAACCTGGTTCTGGGATTGAATTCGATTGCGGAGGTGACCGTGAACACGGTCTCCTATGCGGTGGATCAAGGCCGCTACGGCGCCTCGCAGGTCAACTACGTTACCAAGTCGGGAACCAACCAGATGCACGGAAATCTGTATGAGCTGTGGGACGGTTCAAGGTTCAGCGCGGCCGATTTCTTTACCGATGCGACGCCCGGTAACCGGAAGCCGCGTTCGACAGTGAACCACTTCGGAGGCAGCCTGGGAGGCCCGATCCGCCGCGACAAACTGTTCCTCTTTTTCGATTCCGAGTGGGTGCGGATTGCGCTTCCAATTGTGACTGCGACAACGGTGCCGACGCCGGGGTTTCAGAACTATGTTCTGTCGCAACTCCCGCTTGGCGGAGTGGACTCGGTAACCGGATCGACGTATCGGCCGGCGCCGCAACTGGTGCCGTTCTACAAGCAACTCTTCTCGCTTTACGGCAGCACGGGCGGCGTTCCGCTGCCCGTGCTGGGCTGCCCGTTGAACAGCGATGGGAGCACAGCCGGCGGCTACCCGCCGGATGGCAACGGGTGCGCCAACCGGCAGAGCGTTTCGCATTCAAGCGACGATGGTGAGCAGGTGCAAACGGCCCGCATCGATTACAACATCGATCCCGATAACATCGCGTGGTTCCGGTTTCAGGCGGACACCGGTTTGCAGGCCGCTTACACCGATCCCATCAATCCGTTGTTCAACGCGATTTCGGCGCAGCCTCTGTACTCGTTCGCCGCGGGCGAAACGCACGTGTTTTCCGCGAACCTGGTGAATTACTTCAACCCGGCATTCTCGTGGTACGAAAGCCTGTTCGGCCCCGCCGACTTACAGAAGACGCTGGCCGCGTTTCCAATCGTGCTGCAAGGCAGCGGCGCCAATGCGCCGTTCACCACGCTCGGCGGCATGGATAACACCTGGGTTCAGGGACGGCGCGCTACGCGCTTCTTCATTAACGACAATCTTGCATACACCCACGGGGCGCACGAGTTTCGGTTCGGCACCAACAGTCGGATCTTCCGGTTGAACGATTACGATTTCGGCGAGGGCGTGGTGCCGCTGGTCGCATATGCGACCCTGCCGCAGTTCATCCATGGTATTGCTTCGACGGCTTCGGAGACCTTCCCGGTGGCCGATTCGCAGCCCTACAACTTCCTCAACCTGGACTTCTACGCGCAGGACACGTGGAAGGTATCGCGAAAACTCACGTGGACGTTCGGCGTCCGCGACACTTTCAACTCAAACCCGCTGAACCCGCACGATGCGGTGGCGCGGCTGGCCGGTTCCTTCGATTCGATTTCTCACGACGTGAACCAGCCGCTCAGTCAGGCGATTCGAACCGGACAGAGCACGATCTTCGCCGCCACTCCGTTGGCTATTCTGCAACCCAGAACCGCGGTCGCCTGGCAGCTTTCGCCGGACACGGTGCTGCGCAGCGGGTTCGGACTCTTCAGCGATATTCTGCCGGGCAGCGTGGTCGATACCGTGGGAGCGAATCCGCCCTACTCGAAGACGTTTCAGGGAGGGCTGCTGGGCACGGCGGGAGGAACGGCGATCGCTCCGGCCGTACCGAACAGCGCCATCGATGCGACGGTCGCGGCGAATCAACAATTCAACGCCGGCTTCGCGCAAGGTGAGCTTTCCTGCGCGTCTCTGCTTGCGAATCCGAATGCCTGTCTTCAGCCGACTTCCATCACCGCGGTTCCGGACGGCAAGCTCCACGCTCCCTACTTCATGCAATGGAGTCTGGCGCTGGAGCATCAAATCCGCAACTCGGTGAACCTGCGTGCGCAGTACGTGGGCACGCGCGCGGTGAACCAGCCGTACGAAACGCAGGTGAACGGCTATCAGACGGTCTGCGAGGGCTGCTTCGCGCCGTTCCCTTACGGCAAGCCGAGCGATCCTCGCTTCGGGCCCGTCACGCAACTGAACACCGGGGCGAACAGCCACTACAACGGCTTGCAGTTGACCGCGGACAAGCGGCTGGGACACGGCCTCCAGCTTCAGGCGAACTATACCTGGAGCCGTTGCATGGACACGGTCTCGAACGGAGGCTTCCTGCCGTTCGCCGCCGGAGCCATTCTTTCGCCGCTGCCGGGGAATCTGGCCCGCCAATACGGACCTTGCGATTATGACGTGCGGCAGAATTTCACAGCGCAGTATTTGTACCAGCTGCCTATCAAGATTCGCAATCGCACGTTGGGCGGCGCGCTCAACGGATGGCAGATATCCGGAACCGCGTTTTGGCATAGCGGCTTACCCTTCTCCGTCTTGAGCACACCCTACTCGGCGAACGGCAACGGCATCGTGCAGGGCGGCGGTCCGCAATACGCCAACGTGATTCCGGGTGTGCCCTTGTATGAACACAGTCCGATCCCTGGCGTGACGCAACCGGGAACCATCCAGTGGCTGAACCCAGCTGCGTTTTCGTCGGTCGTCGATCCGAGTACCGGTGCCTGTGCCGGCGGCGACAGCCCGACGAACTGCCAGTTCGGCGATCTCGGGCGGAACGCGTTGCGTGGTCCCGATTTCGTATGGAGCGACCTGTATCTGACGAAGTGGTACCAGTTGAGCGAGCGTGTGAAGCTGCGCATCGACGGCCAGTTCTTCAACATTTTCAACCACCCGAATTTCGGGCTGCCGGTGCTGGGGTATGCAGGTATTCCTGGCAAGCCGTCGACACAGACCGGATTCGGAGCGCTCAGCTATCCGACTTCGCCGCCGACAGGGCTACTGGGCGTCGGGCTGGGCGGAGACAGTTCGCCCCGCATGATCGCGTTTCAGGCTCGACTCGAGTTCTGAAGCCCAGCCTCCCTTCCCGGCAGGGTGCTCGCCTCGGCCCGATGCTGGCGAAAAAGGGTGCAGTATATAGGATTGCCTGCATCCCACCAAGAACGCTTATAATGACGTTCATTTGGAGGCCTGGGCATGCTGCTGTGGTTACGAACCCTACCGCTCCTATGCTTGGGGAGCTTAGGCACGTTCGGAGCGACGTTCATCTCCCAAGGCACGACACTGACTGTCAGTACACCGAGTCTTCAGGTTACCTTTAATGGCGCCGACGTGGTCGCGGTCACCAACGCCCTTACCGGCGAGTCGTACCTGCGCAATCCCTCCTCCGCCACGCAGCTGGACCTCGCGCTCGTGCAGCCGCCGTCCGCGCCTTTGACGGCGGCCGGCTCGTGGACCGTCGATTCCACGGGCTCGTCCGCGACCCTGACATTTACCGACTCCAACCGCACGGTCACCGTTTCCGTGAGCACCGATCCTGCCACCGAGCAGATCATCGTCGATCTCGACGGGCAGGCGAAACAGGGCGGCGTCGAGCGGCTCGTCTGGGGATTGACAGGATTCGACATGACCGCAGGGCAATTCGTCCTGCCGGCTGACGGGGGGCTCGCCCTGAACGGCACCAGTTTGAGCGCCGCCGGCACTTACAACTTCTACCATGCCGCATGGGAAGCGCCGTTCATCCTCTTCCAGGGCGCGCGCGGCGGCGTCAACATCTATTCAACGGATACGAAATCCCTCTGTAAGGACCTCGCCATCTCTACCAACTTCCGGCAAACGGCAAACGCCGCGATTCAAGTCGAGGCACCCGGCCCCTGGAAAAGCGCCACCGAAGCCGGTCCGATCGAGTGGCGGCTGGCGGCGTATTCGGGCGACTGGCAGTCCGGCGCGCGGATTTACCGCGACTGGCACAATTCCGCCCTCCCGCCGGCGCCGCTGACAGGCGCGAGGTCGTGGGCGAACAACATCCGCACCGTGATCGAATACGCCGATCCGACTCCTTATCAGAACTCGACCCTCGATTCGCTCGCGGCCGTGATGAACCCGGCTCTCTCCTCCACCACTCGCGCATGGCAAGCCTCGGATTTCGTGAACGGCCAGATGCCCGTGCAACTGGATGGAGTGAGCGTGTCAGTGAACGGCCAGCCCGCGTTCGTCGAATATATCAGCCCGACGCAGGTCAATATCCTCACGCCGCTCGACAGCCCCCAGGGCACAGTGCCGATCACGGTCACGAGCGGCGGAGTCACCAGCGCGCCGCTGTGGATTCCCATGCAGACGTTGGCGCCCGGGTTCTTCCTGTTCAGCGGTAGCCAGTACGTGGCCGCGACTCACGCTGCGGGCAATCTTCTCGGCCCGCAAGGCCTGTACCCGGGGGCAACCGCACCCGCCAGCCCAGGCGAGGTTGTGACGGTCTACGGCGGCGGATTCGGGCAGGCCACGCCTGCGCTGGTCTCCGGATCTGTGGTCCAGTATGGAACCTTGCCGCCACCCTTGCCGGTCTTTACCGTGTCGGGCATCGCCGCCGAGGTCCGCTTTGCCGGCGTGACTGCTCCCGGACTTTATCAGTTCAATGTGGTGGTTCCGTTGTCAGCCCCGGATGGAGACAACACAATTGAGGCGACTTATGGTGGTGCCACGACCCAGGGAGGGGCTTTGATTTCGGTCCAGCGCTGAGACCACACAGCCTGACTGTCAACGACAAAGTAATCGATGATGCCCCCCATCAACTCGGCTCCGTGAGTGTCCGCGTCGAGTATTGTCCGCATCTCCTGTTCGTAGCCAGAACCAAATCGGCGGGCACCGTGATGTTCAACCGATTGCCGCAGCGTGCCTCCTCACTCAGGGCGAACCTCCAAACTCCGCCAGGTGCACGCGCAAGAAACATATAGGGTCGCCACCGCGCCGAATGCGGGCATCGACTCCAGGCGCCCGCCTGGCTGAACCTCCGCCGGCCTTACGGCTTCCTGAAATTCCAGCGCCCCTTGTCGCTCTTGGGGTCGAACCTGGCGAGCGTCGGGGTGCTGGCGCCGACCGCGGTCAGGGCGACGGGCTCCGTGGAATTCGGCACCGCCTTGGGCATGATGCGATAGGTACCGTCGGTCAACTGGTCGATGCGCCAGAGTTGTTCGGGAGCGCCTGTGTAGTTGCGAACCGTGACGACTTCATTGCCCTCGGTCGCGGCCAGCGTGCGATCGGTATCGGCGATTTGGATCTTGAAATAGGGCGAGCCTGGATAGCCGCCGGCGTTGGCGACAGGCGTGATGGTCCACGTTTGATGGGGCCGCATCATGTAGTCGCCGATGCGCAGATCGATGTTGCCCGTCGGCCAGCCCTGCAACACGTCGTAAAGCCGCTGGCCCGGAATCGGCTGCACGGCAGGAGGGACGGCCGGAGCTGGAGCAGCGCCTGGAGTTGCGCCGCCACGAGCGCCTCGTCCTCCGCCGAAGCCGCCGAAGCCGCCGCCGCGCCCGGCCATACGTACGAAATCCACCGCCAACTCAAGTGCAAATCCGCTCCGTTCGGACTGAATCTCAAACGTGCCACCCCAGAAATTGTCGCCTCCGACCGGCCATCCGTCTTTCCAAAGCAGCGGGCGAATATCCAGTACGCTGCGGCCTCCGCGGTCCAGGTCGGCCTCGTAATGCATCGAGAATTTCTCCACGCCATCGCCCAGGTCCAGCCTGCCGAAGTGGCCGGGCCCGACGAAGCGGCCGCCGGCCGCCACGACGAGTTTGCCCCCGCCCTTGAGGAGCGGCATGCCCGTGTGATCCACATAGGGTCCGAGAACGTTCCTGGAGCGGCCCACGCGAATGTTGTACGTGGAGTTGGCGCCGTCGCAGCACGTGCCGTGAGTGCCCAGCAGGTAATACCAACCATCGCGATAAAGCAAATCCGTAGCTTCCATGTCGATCGCGACATTCACTGCCTGGTTGCCGGCGACCCGTTTTCCTGTCTTGGGGTCGAGCTCAACGATGCGAATGTAGCCGAAATAGGTTCCGTAGCTGAGCCACAGCCGGCCCGTGGTGGGATCGAGCAGGAAAGCGGGATCGATGGCATCACAGTCCTCCACGCCGTCGGATGAGGCGACTACGCTTTCATCGTTGAACTTGAAGTCGGGAGAGTTGGGGTCGAGCGACTTGGTCCACATCACGTAGACATTGCTGGCGTGACCGCCGGACATCCCGCCGCCGCCCCTCGCATACGCCATGTAGTAGCGGTCCCCGATCTTGATGACGTCGGGAGCGACTCCGCCGCCGGGGCGCCGGGCTCCACTGTGCCACGTCCAGCCGTCTTCGGAGATAAGACCGCCTCCGCCGGTGCCGAAGGTGAAATACTTCCCGTCACCGAACGCGATAGTGGAAGGATCGTGGATGTAAGGTTCGCCGTTCAGCGCCGGCGCCGCGCAAAAAGGGCGGGAACAGCGGCCAGAAGAATCACTGCTGCCGGAATGTGGGATTTCATAGATGCTCCAAGAACAAGATGATTGAGAATTGAGAAACAGGACCACCAATCATTTTCCAGCGCCATCCAGGCTTATGGTAATGTCCTTGATCGGTTCATCGTTTTCATCGATCAAGCGGACGCAAAAATCGCTCATGCCGGGGCCGTTGATCAGAGCGCCCCGAATGACGTTTCGGCCCTTGTTGATCGTGAGCCGTTTCGATACACAGTCGTCCATCTTCATGCGCCGGTCGGTAAAGAGGTCGACCGCCTCCTTGCCGTTGAGCCACCAGATGGAGGCACCGTTGACGCCGACGGCCATGCGCGCGTTGGGAATCTCACGCGGGCTGTTGACGACCGTCACGGCCCAGAATATGACGCCGTACGTTGTCTTGTTCAGCCCGTAGGCGAAGCGAAAGAGCTTGACGTTGAATCCCGTGGAATCCAGCGCATGCCACATGAGTTCCTGATCGCCCACCTTGACCTTGTCGCCGTCGCGCGGCACGACCGTGAACTGGTCGGGGAAGTACTCGGTGTTAAAGACGTTCCGCACGTAGGTGTCGGTGAACACCGTGTTGGTGCGGTTCGGCTTGTTGATCGGCTCCAAAAGCAGCCAGCGTTGGAGGAAGCCCTCGGCGTCCGGCGCCTTGGGACCCGGCGTGGCCGGCGTGAAATAAGGTGTGAGCGTGCGTGGAGCATTGTCGGGCGGATCGGCCGGTCGTCCCCGTCCCGGCGCGGCGGGAGGTGCGCCACCCGGTGGGGGGGCGGGGGCTTGATACGCCAGCAACCCGATGGGCCCGCCGAATCCGCCTCTGCCGGGCGCAGCCGGTTGGGCCCGACAATCTCCAACGCCCCAGATTGCCGTGAGCGCAAGAACAATCAATGCTCGTTTCATACGCGTAGACTCCATAGTTCGTAGTATCCGACACTTCCTTAAAACGGACCCGGCGTCCGGGACCGTGTCCACTGCTTCACTTCCGGGAAGATCGCTCGGGCGGTGGCCATCGGCCCGGCCGCGCACTCCGCAGGATCGCGGGAAAGCCTCACTTGAACAAAAGCTGAGAGAACGTGTAAAGGCTCCTTCTCCAGGTCTGCCATTCGTGCGTGGTGCCGGGAGACAAATAGATGTAGCTGTTGGTGATGCCGGCGGCGATGAGCTGCTCCTGGTGTTTCTTCAATCCTTCGGCGTTCTCCAGCGGGGGTTCCGTGCCGAAACTCATGAAGAGGACCTTGACCTTGCGGTTGAATTCCGCGGGATCGGTCATAGCGCCGCTGTAAATGGTCTTGAGGTCCAAGACTGCGGGAGGCGCCGCAGGCACGGGGGTGGGGCCTCCAGCCGGCACGGCGCCGCCGCGGGCGCCGAAGCCGACTGCTGCGCCGCCGCTGAAGAGGCCGATGTAGGAGAACTTATCCAGATTGACCATGGTGATGGATACGGTCTGCCCACCGCCCATCGAAAGGCCCGCCATGGGTGGTCTTTGTCGGCCAGCGTGCGGAAGTGGCTGTCGACCCACGGAATCAGGTCGTTGATCATAAGCTGCCCGTAGGGGCCGCCGGAAGGGCCGGCCGGTCCGCGCCCCGCGCCCGGGACGGCGGGCGCTCCGGCTCCGGGCGCAGCGCCAGGTCCGCGTCCCGCGCCGCCCGCGGGAAAAACCCCGTCGACGCCGGGCCTGCCGCCACGGGCATCCGGCGCGCCGGTGGCGCTAGTCTCCATGACGACAATCATGGGCTTCACTTTGCCTTGAGCCAGCAGGTTGTCGAGGATCACGTTAGTGCGGCCCATTTCGATCCATACGCGCTCGTCCTCGCCGCCGCCGTGCTGCAAATACAGCACCGGGTAGCGGGTCTTGAGATTAGCGTCATAGCCGGGTGGCGTGTAGACGAAAATGTGGCGCCAGGATTTGGTGCTGTTGGAGAAGTAATTCTCGATCCTGACGCTGCCGTGCGGCACGTCCTCGATGTCGTACCAGTCCACGCCCGGCTCGGGGATTTCATAGCCATTGCACATGTGGCCGTAACCAATGAAGGCCTGCGTGCCGGGGTCCAGCACGGCCGCGCCGTCGACAAACATCCAGTAGTTGTGATAGCCGGGGCTCTGGGGCGCCACACGCCGGGCTTCGGTGTAAGGCAGTCGCGTCATCACCGGATCGACCAAGCGGTCAAAGGGAGTCGCCATGGCCCTGTGTGGGCCATCGATAGGGATGAAAGTCACCCGCAGCGGGATGACTTTCGTGTGAGCGATGCCGGTGCTGGATTCACAACGGCCGAACACCTGGGCGCGATGCACATCCAGGGCCGCCAGGTAAGCCCAAGCACCGCCTCGCTTATATTCATGCTCCACCTTCATCGGCGAACCGGGCTGTGTGGGGAGCGTGGTGTGCCGCCGACAGCGCGCTTGGATACTGGTTTTCTCGTCGGCTGAGACGACGAACTCGTCATCAGGGGATTGGGGTTTGCCCCCGTAGAGCCCCCGTACAGCCTGTTTTCAATGGTGGGCGCGACAGGACTCGAACCTGTGACCTCCTGCGTGTGAAGCAGGCGCTCTAACCAACTGAGCTACGCGCCCATTAGATACTTCAGATACTCCCTCATTCTAAAACACTTCCCAGAATTTCGAAACTCCCCCTGCTTCGTCATCTTCGTCAGCCGCGCGGTCACGGATCGAGTTTGGCAGCCATTTTCACGAGGTCGGCGAGCGAGTTGGCTCTCATCTTCCGCATTACCCGGCCGCGGTGCGCTTTCACGGTGATCTCGTTTAGACCGAGTTCGCCGGCGATCTGTTTGTTTAAGCGCCCGGAAACGACGAGACCCAGGACTTGCCGCTCGCGGCGGGTGAGCGTCGCGTAGCACTCGTGTATCGCACGCCGCTCGAGCTCTTCAGCAAGTGCGACGCGGCTCCGTTCCAACGCCCCACGGACCGCTCCCACCAGCGTGTCGTCGCGGAATGGCTTCACTAAGAACTCCACCGCGCCCGCCTTCATCGCCTGCACCGACATGGGCACGTCGCCGTGGCCCGTGACGAATATAATGGGCATCCACACCCGCTCGCGCGCAATGCGTTGTTGCAACTCCAGGCCGTTGATTCCCGGCATGGAAATGTCCAGTACCAGGCAACTCGCAACCAACGCCGCG
>Ga0335077_10006322_pt1 | contig 14631 bp, 9 predicted proteins | sample Lox_Sample_31_FD_207151 | JGI IMG/M metagenome (GOLD analysis project Ga0335077, IMG submission 207151) | Soil microbial communities from Loxahatchee National Wildlife Refuge, Florida, United States - Lox_Sample_3.1 | ecosystem: Environmental > Terrestrial > Soil > Wetlands | place: USA: Florida... | reverse complement strand
GTCCTCCTCGATGAGTGCGAGAAGGCTCATCCCGACGTCCTCGAGCTTTTCTATCAGGTCTTCGACAAAGGCATGATGGAGGACGGTGAAGGCCGCGAAATCGACTTCAAGAACACCATCATCATCCTCACTTCCAATGCCTGCACCGATCTGCTCATGAGACTGACCGCCGATCCCGAGACCACTCCCAGTCCCGAGGGTTTGGCCAAAGCGCTCAAGCCCGAACTCAACAAAATCTTCAAGCCTGCGTTCATGGGTCGCCTCGTCACCGTTCCGTTCTTCCCGCTTCGCGACGACGCCATGAAGAACATCATCAATCTCAAGCTCGCCAAGATTCAGCGGCGCATCCGCGAAAATCACAAGATCGAATTGACCTATGATCCCGACGTGGTCACCGAAGTTGCCAAGCGCTGCACCGAAGTCGAATCCGGCGCCCGCAACATCGACAACATCCTCACCAACACCATGCTGCCCGACATTTCGCGCTATTTGCTCTCCCGTATCGCCGAACGCCAGAAGCCCTCGGCCATCCACGTCTGCGTCGCCGAAAATGGCGCCTTTGCCTATAGATGAGAATGCGATGCGAGATCAGTGGAACATCATCGACAGCGCGAAAAGCCTGAGAAAAGGCTCGCAGGAGAATGGGGAAGTGGGCGGCCAAGCGAGGGTATGGATATGACGGCATACATCCAAGAGAAAAGACTCATTGCTATTAACACCCCGCTGGGAAAAGACACTCTGCTGCTCAAGGGCTTCAGTGGTCACGAGGGACTCTCTCAACTCTTCCATTTTTCCGCCGATCTTCTCTCCGAAAACCATTCCCTCGTCTACAAAGACATTGTGGGAAAACAAGTGACCCTCTCCCTTCACCTTCCCGGCGATGACAAGCGATCCTGGAACGGTTACGTAAACCGTTTTGCCACCGTAGGCGGCGACAATCGCTTCAGCTTCTACCGGGCCGAAATTGTTCCCTGGCTCTGGTTCCTCACCCGCACCGCCGACTGCCAGATTTTCCAGCAGAAGACAATTCCAGAAATCATTAGGAAAGTCTTCCAGGATCACGGTTTTCAGGATTTCCAGGACCGCACCCAGGCCGCTTACCCTCAGCGAGAATATGTCGTCCAGTACCGCGAGACCGCCTTCAATTTTGTCTCCCGGTTGATGGAAGAGTGCGGCATCTTCTACTTCTTCGAACACGATCAGAATTCCCACAAACTCATCTTCGCTGACAAGCCGCAAGTCCACAAAAACTGTTCCGGCCAACATAAAGTCCGCTTCAACTACACGCCTGGCGGCACCTTCCTCCAGGAAGACATCGTGCAAAGTTGGGACGCGGAAGAGGAACTGCGGCCCGGCAAATACGCGCTCACCGACTATAATTTCCAGACTCCCAACACTTCCCTCATGGCCAATGTCCAGACCGTCGACGAAATCGGCGGCAACACGAAATACGAAATTTATGATTACCCGGGAATCCACACCAAAAAGGCTGAAGGCGATGCCCTGACCAAAATCCGCATGGAGGAAGAGGAAGCCTTACATCACTTGGTCACCGGATCGGGCAATTGCCGCTCCTTCGCCTCCGGCTATAAATTCCATATGGACCAGCATCCGCGCCGCGACCAAAACGGTGACTACGTTTTGACAGAAGTAACCCACTCAGCCTCTGTTGGCGAAAGCTATTCCGGTTCCGGAGGCAATTCCGAGGAAACCTACAGCAACCATTTCACCTGCATTCCTGCATCCGTGTCGTTCCGGCCTCAGCGCCTCACTCCAAGACCTATTGTGCAAGGTCCGCAGACCGCCGTCGTCGTTGGCCCCGCTGGTGAAGAAATCTATCCCGACAAATACGGCCGTGTAAAAGTCCAGTTCCACTGGGACCGCCTCGGCAAAAAGAACGAGAACAGTTCATGCTGGGTCCGCGTTTCGCAACCCTGGGCGGGCAAGAACTGGGGTGCCATCAACATCCCGCGCATCGGCCAGGAAGTCATAGTGGAATTTCTCGAAGGCGACCCCGACCGCCCCATCATCACTGGCCGCGTATACAACGACGATCAGATGCCCCCGTACGCCCTCCCTGACAATATGACTCGCAGCACTTTCATGTCTCGCAGCACCAAGGGCGGCGGCTCAGGCAATTACAACGAACTCCGCTTTGAGGACAAAAAGGGCAGCGAGCAAATTTTCCTCAACGCGGAAAAAGACATGGACCTCCGCGTCGAAAATGATTCTCGCGAGTTTGTCGGCCACGATCGCAGCCTGGTTGTGAAGCACGACCAAAAAGAAAAAGTCGAAGGCGATCTGCACACGGAAGTCACTGGCAACCGCAACGAAAAAGCTGGCCAGAACATGTCTTTGCAGGTCGGCCAAAACCTTTACGAGAAGTCCGGCCAGAACTACGCCCATGAAGCCGGCATGGAGATTCACCTCAAAGCCGGGATGAACGTCGTCATTGAAGCTGGCATGCAGCTGACCATCAAGGGCTCCGGAGGCTTCATCAACATCGGCCCGGCTGGCGTCGCCATTTCCGGAACACTGGTGCTGATCAACAGCGGCGGCGCCGCTGGCGTTGGCAGTGGCTCAAGCCCTCAAAGTCCGCAAAAGCCCGACGAAGCCGACGACGGCACCAAAGGAACTAAGATGTAGTGTCGGCCCTCAAGCAGGAGGAAGCATACGAAAATTCCAAAATTGGAACCGTCTGACTGAGAACTGGAAAATGACAACTGAGAACTGAAAATGGCCCCAGCAGCTCGCATAACTGACATGCACACTTGTCCGATGGTTACAGGCGTCGTTCCTCACGTCGGTGGGCCCATCCTCCCGCCGTGCGCGCCCACTGTCCTCATCGGTGGCCTCCCCGCCGCTCGCATCACTGATATGGCCACCTGCGTCGGCCCACCCGACGTCATCGTCAAAGGCTCACCCACCGTTCTAATTGGTGGTCTGCTAGCTGCTCGTGTCGGTGATGTCACCGCGCACGGCGGCGTCATCGTCCTCGGCTGTCCAACTGTCATCATCGGCGAAGTCGGCGAGGGTGCACTCGGAGGGCTTGGGTTCGTGACCCCAGCCATTGCCGCAGCACTTTTCGGCGCTATGGCCGCGCGTCCGGATATCGCTTTCAAGTTTCCAGTTGACGGTTGTTACGCGCGTGCGCATTTGATGGTTGAACTGATGCAGGCTATGGGGCTGAATCCGGGAAAAGCATGGACTTTTCAAAGCCCAGGCGACCCGCTGTGGGTAAACACGCCCAACCACCCTGCTGGAAGGGTCGCTTGGGGCTATCACGTCGCCCCTACACTGCCGGTCAAGGGCGATGACGGCGTGGTGCGCGACATGTTGATGGACCCCTCCATGTTCGGCCATCCTGTGACCGTACAAGAATGGAAGGACGCCCAACATGACTCTCCCACGGTCGTGCAAACTGCTCCGGGTGTTCCGCCAATCCCTTCGCGCGGAGGTTCCGGATATTGGCCCGGACCCGACCCTGTTGAAGGCCCGGATGCGCATGCCAAGGAAACCATGGAGCAGTACAAAATGTATGAAGGTACGCGCGGCCCATAATCCGACCAGAAAGGAAAAGCTCTCGTGCCTCGAGTGCTGCTTTTCATGATTAAACTGCTCATTGTCGTAGGCATTCAGAATCAGGGCGGGGTGACCGTGATCCAGTTTGAGGGAGGGCAGAATGGCCAACTCTCTTCACAAACCAAGGGCTACGACTATTACCTGAAACTCGCGCAAAGAAGCATGGAACGAAAACACCCTGTGGGCGTGCTCCTTGACGACAAGCGCAATATCACCGAACTGGTTCGGGCCGACAACGACATTGCCACGCAATTTGCGGAGCACGACAAGGAGCGAATGAAGGTGGTCTTTCAGGGCCATGATGGGACATATTTCTTGCACCGCAACCATCCCGAGTTCGATCGTATTTCCGGTGTATTGCGCGGTTCGATCCAAAACAACAAGAGAGTCTGGTTCGTTGCCAAACTCCCCACTCTTCTCATCCAAGATGTCATTTTCGTAGCAGAAGAGCCAGCGAAGCACTGAAACTCGATAACGTGGAGAGCGTCCGTGGGTGTGGTTCTGGAAATAAATTCAGGGCCGTTGGCGCACAGGCAGATTCCTGTAGCCTCGGGGCAGAAAATGCTCATCGGCCGTGCCGTGGACCGCGCGCAGTTTGCGATCCCGCACGATAACCACATGTCCGGCGTGCACTTCGCGGTGGAATGCGGCCCGAGCGGCTGCCGCGTCATCGACAAGAAAAGCACCAATGGCACGCTTCTGAATGGCGCAAGAATCCAGGAGGCCATGCTCGCCTCCGGTGACGAGATCAAGGCCGGAGAAACGATCTTCACTGTTCGTATTGTGCCTGACGATCAGTTGCCCGCAACCTTTCTAGATGCGCATGCCGGAGTTCCGGCTTTGGGCGCTGCGGTAAGAGAAGCACCTGCGCCTGAGCCTGCGCCCGCAACCCCAAGTCAAGGCTCATCCTCACCAGCCCCGCGACCGGCCACGCAGCCCCCAACTCCCAAGCCTCCGCGACCCAGTGTCGTTCCCCCGAGCCGCCCAAGCCATCCCCCCGCACTTGTCATCGGCAGTTGGGTCTTCTCGGGAATTCCTGCGGGCTGGCAGGCTCAAGAAGGCCTAGGCATCCAGTTGGATACAAAGGACGACAAAGTCTTTCCCAGCAACATCGGCGCGATGGAGGAGCCTCTCGGCCTGGGCATTACGCTATCGCAGTACGTCGAAGCGCAAATCAAGATGTTCCGCGAGTACCTCCGCGAGCCTAAGATCGACGCAGCTCCTCCTCCGAAGATTCCCGGCGCAACCGAAACCATTGCCTTGGAAGTCCGGTACAATACAAAGGACGGATCATCCATTTACTATCGCCGCGTGTACGTCCGCAGCGGCCCCACCATTGGTGTTGTCACCCTGACCACTCTCGAAAAGGACCTTTCCTCTGTTCGCCCTGCTTACGACTCCTTTCTTTCGGGTGTGTCTTTTCTAGTCAAGAATCAGGTTTAGCCAAGAATTAAGAGCGGCCCTCTCATTGACTCCTGGAGCCGGAGATACGACGTGAGCGAGTCTCTGGAATGGTTTTATGGGTCAAGAGCTAGCGTTCAAACTTGATCTCTAGCTGGAAGCTGACCTTGGCTGGCTTGCCGCCCACCTGCGGAATTGTAGTTCTCCAGTTCTTTGATGCATCTTTTGCCTTCTTGAAAAAGTCGTTGTCGACATCTCCATTCTTCTCGATTTTGACTTTTCCGCCGGCATCGACAAACACGAGCAGGCGCAGAACATAGGGTAGCTTTCCCGGCTGATTGGCCGAGGCTGGAAACTCCACCGTCGGTACTCCGACCCACTGCAGGGAGACACCGGCATCCATCTGCGAACAAGACGTACCTTGCTTCCCGGCCCCTGCCGCGCCGGCTGGCCCGCCGGAACACAGGATCGGCGGCACCACCATTTTTCCTTTTCCAAGAGAGGGGGCCATTTGCTGTCTTGCGGCCGGAATCGTTTTATCAACGTACTCCTGTGCCTCGGCACGGAAAGCGCCGGACCCCTTGGCGATTTTCTGAAACTTCTGCAGCACTTCGTGGTCCATCCGTTGCAAATCGCCCTTCTCCTTCGTCGCGTTGAAGTCCGCCACGGCGGCCTCGAACGTGGCTTTGTCACCCTGCTTTTCTCTCAGTGCCTGCTGTGCTCTCACCAGCCATTTGTCAAATTCGGGGGCCCATGTGACAAGAGTGGGTTCCTCGATCTGCCCGGCAAATTGGTGAAATTCATTTTGAAGCCGCTCGAGGCCATTAACATCGTTGTTCGCTTGCAAAGTGCTGGCGCGATTCTTGAAACTCGTCGCTTGATTGTTCTCGTTGTCTCGCAGCTCTTTCAGCAACCTATCTTGCGTCTTCGGCCATTTCTGCAACCCGTCCAAACGGTTTTTCGCGTTACTGTACGCTTCCGCATGCAGCAATTGATGGAACGATTCTTCTGCCTTCTGCGCGGCCGTGACGTCAGCCAGTCGTTGCTTGGCATCTCCGCTCACCGGCCCTTTGCGATCGACCAGCTCCTGCAACTGGCTCCGTGCGCTCTCCAAGTTCTCGCTCTTGATGTCTGCAAGCGCCTGTTCATAGAGCTTCTTGGCATCGGCGCTCTGCGCGATCCTTTTTAGGTAGTTGTCAATTTGCGGCCGCAGCTGAGAATTGGGCACATTCAAATCGCGTGCGGCTTGAAATTCCTTGCGCGCCTGGTCGTAGGCCTTGCCCTCGAACAATGTCTTCCCTTGATCGAAATGCAGTTGCTCCTCGTTGCTGGTTTGCTGCGCTCCACCGCTCACCTTCGCCCGCTCCAGTTCCACGCGGGCTTTCTCGGCCAGCCACAGATTCATCTGCACTACGTCCTGTAAGGCCTGTGCCGCGCGCGCATACTCCTTCTGATCGTTCAGCAGGGTTTCGCCTTCCTGAAAGCGCTGGCTCTCCTGCTGCCGTTTGTTCTCGATGTCTTGGATCTGCTGGGCAGCTTCCTTCTGATGGGAGCCGCGCAACCCTTCGATTTGGCGCCAGGTTGCTTCCGATTTATCCAATTCGTGGGCTGACCATTGCTGGATCGCCTGAGTGCGAAGCGCCTGCTCCTTTTTCAGCGCGGCTCGATGGGCACTCAAGAAAATACCTAAGACTAGGAGCGCCACGACACCGCCCACCGCTCCAAGCACAACGGGCTTCCGCAGCACTTGCGGCATGCTCAGCGTCAGGGATTGCCAAGCGTTCTGCACCCAGGCTAGAACCTTGCTAGACGGGAAACCTGCACCAGTCTCTCTACTCAAGCGCACCTTGCCGGGCGCAGGCGCTGCTCCAGCCCCGTTTGCCCCTAGCGGGGGGGCTTGCGGGCTCGCCTTCTTTTGAACGACATCGGGAGTGGCTACTCCCGCCCGCGTTCCTCCTTCTGCAGGCCTCGCGACACTCTCGGAAAACATGGGCTGGGGCACAGGCGAGCCAATCGCCCTCGGCTTTGTAGCCGTAGACTTGCTCACTTCGATCCCGGGTTTCGCTTCTCTTGGTTGTCCAGGGGGTTTCTTGTCTGCCAAAGGCTTGGTCCGAGATGCAGAAGAGAGTTGTTCGATCTCCCGCAGCCGCTGCTGCACCCTTGGATCGGAGCGCTCGAAGATCTTCGTAGCCATCGCTTGGTTAAGCACTTGCGTGGCCCCGGCAAAATTTCCGGCGTCCACCATCGTTTTTGCCTCTGCAAGCTGCCACTCCTGCAGCTCTTTTTTCTTTTGCTCCTCCTGCTTCGCGGCGGCTTTGCCCAGCAGTTGCGTCACATTGGGATCAGGCCCGAACGTCACCAGCGTTTGCTCTGCCAGACTGATGGCGTCTCCGATTTTTTCCTGTTGCAGCTTCCCGTGAATCTCTTCGATGCGCCGCTTCAATTCCTGCCGCGCCCGCTCGCTTTGTTCTTGAAGCACTCTTTTCTGCCGTGCTTCCTCCGCCAAATTGTGAAAAAGTTCCACCTTCGGCAGTTCTTGCGCTGCGCGTTTCGCCTTCGCTTCCGCTTCCGCGTAATTCTCCCGCTCTATCAGCTCGAGGATCTGCTTCTCCCAGGTTTCCTCGCTCCGCCGCTGCTCCTGCTGCGCGGCTTCCCCACGCGCGTAATCCACAATTTCCTTGAGTTCGAATTCTTCCGGATATTCGAGCAGCAACTCATCTCCCTTGGTCACGGCGTCTGCAAACCGCCCGCCGCTCAGGAGCGTCCGCAGGTCGGTCATCTCGTCCACCAGGCGCTTGGTTCTTTCCTCCTCCCGTTCTCCGTCGAGCACTAGCGTCTGCAGGCCTTTCACCGCGGGATCCTGCGTATATTTCGCAGCAAGCGAGTCAATGATCTCTCTGGCGCGCCCATATTCCTGCTGTCCGAGCAGTTTTCGCACTTCTCCTAACTGCCGTTGTTTTTGGAGATCCTCCAGGTCGTGGCGGGCCATCTCCTGCAACTTGATCAATTCCGGTTCGTGCGGAAACTCCCGGAGCCCTTCGGCAAGAACCTGCAGGCATTCCTCATAGTTCAGCGTCGTCCAAAGCGTTCTTGCATGGTGCAAGATCTCACTAAGCTTTTTGCGTTTTTCACGCCGCGCTTTCTCTTCCTCGATCTGGTGCCGCAACTCCTGCGCTTGTGGATTGGAGCCATCGATTTCGAGCACGCGTCCAAGCGCGGCGGCCGCTTCCGTCAGCGCTCCCTCGGCCAGCCGTTGTTTAGTGAGCCGCAGCTTTTGTTCCACCTCCTGCACACGCGCCACGGCCCCTTCTAGTTCCGCGCGCAACTTCTGCGCTGTTTCATGGCGCGAGTCCAGTCCCAGCGCCGCTTCTACTTCCGCGCGGGCTTCGCGCAGTTTTCCCGTTTGCAGAAAGCTGCGTCCGCGCTCCAGGTGTTCGTTGACCTTGGGAAGAATCTCGTTGCGCCGAAGCTCCGCGGTCACCTTCTCCATCAGACTTTTCACCTGGGTGTTTCCAGTGTCAATCTGCAAAGCCTTGCGTAGCAGCCCTTGCGCTCTCTGGAGATCGTTTACGGCTACCAGTTGCTGGCAGTCGGCAAGCAGTCCGGCGACCGTGGCCTGCTGCGCCGATTTCCAGATGGGCTCGAGGTCGCGCGTGACTTCCTCCATCGACTGGTAGCGGTCCTCTACCTTTTTCTCGAGGGTTTTTGCAACGATGTCGGCAAGCTCTTGCGCGCATTCCGGCGCAAGAGACCGCAGGGGCGGAGGATTGTCGGTCATGATTCGAAACATCAGTTCCGCTTCGCTGTTGCCGGTAAATGGCCTTTGATTGGCCAGCAATTCGTAGAGTGTGACCCCAACCGCCCAGATATCCGAACGCGCGTCCGCGCGTTCCCCTTTATAAAGCTGCGGAGACATGTACGCACGGGAGCCGATCATCATGTTCGGCTGAGTTAAAGACATGTCCGTCAGCCGCGCGATCCCGAAGTCCACGACTTTGACGACACCTTCTTTGGTCACCATGATGTTCGCCGGCTTGATGTCCCGGTGGATCACATTGTGGCTGTGCGCGTAGGAAAGGGCCTCACAGACATGCACGATGTAGCCGAGTTTTACGGAGAGCGGAAGGACTTGGTGCTGCTCGATGAGATGGTCGAGGCTTCCCCCTTCGATGTACTCCATGGCGATGAAAGGGGTATTATTTTCGTGCCCCAACTCAAAGATGGTTATGATATTGGGATGTTGCAGCGCGCCCGCAGAGCGCGCCTCCTGGTAGAAGCGCTCCAGGGAATTGGCTTGCCCGCTCAAGCCGCTCGTGATGGTCTTTAATGCAACAAGCCGCCCGATCAACGGGTCGCGTGCCTTGTAAACCGAGCCCATGGCCCCACGGCCAATTTCGGAGATGATTTCGTATTTTCCTAACCGCTCCACGAACCGGGCCCTACGTTACCCAGATACTAGCAAAATTAGCGATGGAATGCTGTGGCAGAGGCCCAATTCCACAACTGCCGCAGTCGTTACACTAGCGCTTCTGGAGCAAATCGCACCTCAGACGTCAGCCATCTGTATGACCTTACAACGAGTGATTTCGCTGGCGTAGTAACTATCTCGAGCGGCGCCGTCCCACAGATACCGGTCTTTCATCCCGAGGTTGTAATACCACATGTCAATGATGAAGTAATTCCCCCACGTCCTTATGTCGGCCAGATTATTGCCTTGGCGATGAGCCACAACGATGGAATGACCCGTTATTGCGGTATAAACGATGCCGATCCATTCCAGCCTGCCAGCGAATCCCTTCTTTTTGCAGTCAGAGATGACTGTTGCGGCGATGGATTCGCAAACCGCGAATTTGTATTTCTTCACACTATCGGCAATCTTTCCGAGGCTGCTTAATGGCAGCAAGGTTTTATGAACTTTGGCATTAGCCTTTTCAGTAGTCATCACCATTTCAAGCTGCTGTTGGACTGCGGGATAGTTCGCGTGGACAAAGTCATACAGATTGCCGCCGTCGATGAGCTTGCGCTTTGCATGTTCTATGACATTCTCGCTGAAATCGACGTCCGCAATTCTGATGTCGCCAAGGAGCTCACAGACCTGGCGCGCGATCTCGATGTCGCTGTCTCGGTTTCCGGTGACGATAACACTCGCCACGTGAATGGAAGGATACGAACGATCCGTTCCCCACACCCCGACCATTCTCTTGATTGCGTCGTGGTATTTGATGAGCCGCGCATCGTTGGGGTTTTGGCATTTGCCAAGTGCCGTCAGAACCTTGGCATGCTCATTTTGCCCAGCAAATGGAGTGGGAGAAGCGATTTGCTTTTCCAGGAAGTCCAGCAGACCGGCCACGCTGCTCCGGCTCCGGGTGAATTTATTGTTGATCTTCTCCAGATCGCCAAGAAAGGCCTGGAAATGTTGCCTGCCCATCCTGCCCCTTACAACCGCAACTGCCGGCTTGACCACGCGTGGCTGCGCAGGGAGTCTGGTTTGTGGTAGCGCGGGAGGCAGTCTTCGGGGGGACACAATCCTGGTCGGGGTAGTTGCGGGAGTTGGTGAGGGAGTTGTTGGCGGCATCGGTGCCGCCGGAATCATGATGTTGCGCAACTGAGGATTGCACTTCGGACAGACCATCCAACTGGGTTTACCGTGTGGACAGGCCATTCGTCCTCCTTCCCCTGCGTCGGCGGTGGTGATGCAGGATGGAGGTACGGCGGGCAAAACACATTATACACCCATTCGGCCGCCTCCATGTCCGCGGAATTGCCTAAGGCATGCAGAGACCAGAGCTGACGAAGAACAATGTCGCGCGCACTCGTCTTCTCTCGCAAGCCATACGGCCAAATCGGCAGAGAGAACCTCGCAACAGGCGAGAACATGAATTCGAATACATTTCAGAAGCGCATTGGAATCCTCGATTTTGTCCGTCCCATCCGTATTGCCAGTACCTCGAAACCGAACCGGAGAAGGTGAGATGGACCCAATCAAATAGGCAGCAGAGACTCGGGACTACGCTAATCCAGTGATGCACCGCGATGAGCGGCCTGAGACGTAGGTAACACATTGTACCGGACACATAGGTAACACTTTCCTCCCTTGAAGGGAGGGAAAGATGCCTTGGAAGGAGTGTTCGGTGATGGACGAGAGGGTGCAGTTTGTGGCTCGCCGGCTAGCCGGCGAGGCGATGGCGGAACTTTGCAGAGAGTTTGGCATTTCCCGGAAGACCGGTTACAAGATCTTCGACCGCTATCAGGAATGCGTCACCCACAACAAAACGGCCGCCACGAACGCATGCATCTCACGCTGAAGAAAGAAGCCACCAAGCCGGCGGCCGGGAATTTTCTGCAGCAGCAGGCCAGGTTCGATAAGTTCATCGAGGTCTTCAACAACGAACGTCCCCACGAAGCGTTGGACATGAAGTGTCCGGCGGAGGATTGCCAGATATCGACTACCCGCTCCACGACAAAACCATCGTGGTTACCCGTTGCGGGCGTATCTGTCTGGGTAAAAAGAAAATCAATTTCAGCCAGGTCTTTGCCGGCCAGGCCGTGGGCATCAAAGAAGTGCACGACGACATTTGGCTGGTGAGCTTTATGGATTATGATTTGGGACACTTCGATCTGGAGACCCGGGTGCTTGAACCGCTCGAAAATCCCTTCGGCCCAAAAGTGTTACCCATGTCTTAGGTACGTTGTGTCACACATGTCTCCGGGCCGGACCCCTTCAAATTTGGTGGAGCCGATGGGATTCGAACCCACGACCTCCTCGATGCCATCGAGGCGCGCTCCCAACTGCGCCACGGCCCCACCGAGCCAGTTCTTATGCTAGCACAAGCGCAAACGTGAGACCACGCCCCGTGTTCAGCTATGGATTAATCGCGCGAGCAGCGCCGCCTGTGCGCGCGAAAACGAGCGCCCGCGCAGCCGCACCGCTCCGATGGTTCGCACGGCGTGTTCGTCCGAGAGCCGGACATAGGCACAGCGCGACTTTTTGTCGATCGCCATCTCAGGAACGATGGACACACCCATTCCCGCGCCCACCATGCTCAAGAGGCTGGTGAACTGGCCGCTCTCGAAAACGATTCGTGGGTGGAGGCGCGCCCGATCGCACGCGGCAACGGAGGTGTCGCGGAAGCAATGTCCGTCGCGCAAGAGAAGGAACGGGTCGGAGCGAAGATCTTTCAGCGATAGTGTGTTTCGCCGAGCGAGATGATGTTTCTTGGGAACGGCGGCGAAGAGCGGCTCCGTCAGCATGGGAAAGCTTTCGAATTCGTGGCCGCGAATCGGGAGGGCGAGAACGGCCAAGTCGATGGTGGCAGCACGCAGGCGCTCGAGAAGAATCGGCGTGATCTCTTCGACAACCGCAAGTTGCGCTTTCGGATATTCCCGAGAGAACTGCGCAAGGTGCGGAGGCAGAAGGTAGGGAGCGACGGTGGGAATCACGCCGATGGTCACCGTTCCGCTGACAGATTCCTTTTGCACGTCTACTTCGCCACGCGCGGCTTCCAATTCCCGCAAGACGGCCCGGGCGCGCGGCAGAAAGGTCTCGCCCGAGCCAGTCAGACGAATGGTGCGGCCCAACCGGTCGAAGAGGCGGGCGCCGAGTTCGTTCTCGAGTTTCAGGATCTGCTGCGAGAGAGAGGGTTGAGAGACGTGGCACTGCAGTGCGGCGCGAGAAAATGAACGGGTGTCTGCGACGGCGCAGAAGTAGCGGAGTTGGTGGAGTTCCATAGGCTATGCCTATCCATTTTATCCAAACTAGATATTGGAACAATGGGCCGGCGCGGGGATATGATGAAGTTGTTGCCGGTGACCCGCTCACTCCGCGATGTGGTTGTACTACTTTTCAAAGCTGGATAATACTCAATCTACGAAGCGGAAAAAACGAAACACGATTGGAGAGAAACATGGCAGATGAAAACAAATGCCCTTTCGCGGGCGGAACTCCCGCACACACGAACCGTGACTGGTGGCCGAAGCAGTTGGACCTTCAGATGCTCCACCAACATTCCAGCCTATCGAATCCTATGGGCGAGGAGTTCGACTACGCCAAGGAATTCAAAAGCCTCGATCTGAATGCCGTGGTCAAGGACCTTCATGCCTTGATGACAGACTCGCAGGATTGGTGGCCGGCCGACTTTGGCCACTACGGGGGGCTGTTCATTCGAATGGCGTGGCATAGCGCCGGCACGTACCGCATTGGCGACGGCCGCGGCGGCGCCGGAGCGGGCCAGCAGCGCTTCGCTCCGCTCAATAGTTGGCCGGACAACGTGAATCTCGACAAGGCGCGCCGGCTGCTGTGGCCGATCAAGCAAAAATACGGCCGTAAGATCTCCTGGGCAGACTTGATGATTCTCGCGGGCAATGTCGCTCTCGAGTCGATGGGCTTCAAGACGTTCGGTTTTGGCGGCGGGCGCGCGGATGTGTGGGAGCCCGAAGAGGACGTGTTTTGGGGCCCCGAAGGCAAATGGCTGGGTGATGAGCGCTACAGCGGCGACCGTGATCTTCAGAATCCGCTTGCCGCTGTGCAAATGGGGCTGATCTACGTGAATCCGGAAGGGCCGAATGGCAAGCCGGATCCCATCGCAGCGGCCAAAGACATTCGCGAAACGTTCCGCCGTATGGCCATGAACGACGAAGAAACGGTCGCGCTGATTGCCGGCGGCCACACCTTCGGCAAAACTCACGGCGCTGGAGATGTGGCCCTGGTCGGCCCAGAACCGGAAGCCGCCGGCATCGAAGAGCAGGGGCTTGGCTGGAGCAGCAAATTCCGCTCCGGCAAGGGTGGCGACGCGATCGGCAGCGGCCTGGAAGTCATCTGGACCACGACGCCTACGAAGTGGAGCAACAACTTCTTTGAAAATCTGTTCGGGTACGAATGGGAGCTGACCAAGAGCCCGGCCGGTGCGCATCAGTGGACGCCGAAGAATGGCGCTGGTGCAGGCACGATTCCGGATGCGCACGATCCGTCAAAGCGTCGTTCGCCATCGATGCTCACTACGGACCTGTCGTTGCGGTTCGATCCTGCTTACGAAAGGATTTCAAGGCGCTTCTACGAGCATCCGGACCAGTTCGCCGACGCGTTCGGCCGGGCGTGGTTCAAGCTGACGCACCGTGACATGGGCCCGATCGTCCGTTACCTCGGACCGCTCGTTCCGAAGGAGACGCTGTCGTGGCAGGACCCGATCCCCCCGGTGAGTCATCCGCTGGTCGGGCCGCAGGACACTGCAGCCCTGAAGGCGAAGATCCTCGCGTCGGGATTGTCCGTTGCCGAGCTAGTGTCGACGGCTTGGGCGTCGGCGTCGACGTTCCGCGGCTCCGATAAGCGCGGTGGCGCGAACGGCGCGCGTATTCGCCTGGTCCCGCAAAAGGATTGGGCAGTCAACCAGCCGGCCCAGTTGGCGAAGGTACTCCAGAAGCTTGAGGCGATCCAGAAGGAGTTCAACGCCTCAGCGACCGGTGGGAAGAAGGTCTCGCTGGCGGACCTGATCGTGCTCGGCGGCGTTGCCGCGATTGAGAGGGCAGCGAAGGACGGCGGGGTCAGCGTGCAGGTCCCGTTCACACCGGGCCGCATGGACGCGTCGCAAGAGCAGACCGACGTCGAATCGTTCGAGCCGCTCGAACCGAAGGCGGATGGGTTCCGCAACTATC
>Ga0335077_10006319_pt1 | contig 14633 bp, 10 predicted proteins | sample Lox_Sample_31_FD_207151 | JGI IMG/M metagenome (GOLD analysis project Ga0335077, IMG submission 207151) | Soil microbial communities from Loxahatchee National Wildlife Refuge, Florida, United States - Lox_Sample_3.1 | ecosystem: Environmental > Terrestrial > Soil > Wetlands | place: USA... | reverse complement strand
GTCCGTCAGCTGCACGCCAATCTCTTCCGGCCGAAGCAGTTTCCAGATGCCGGCTTGATCTTCGAGGTCCGGGCAGGCCGGATAGCCGAAGCTGTAGCGCTTGCCGCGATAGCGGGAGACAAATCGCTGTGCCATGGTCAATTCCAAACGATCCGGGAAGCCCCAATCTTCGCGAATCCGCCGATGGAGCCACTCCGCGCAGCCCTCCGCGGATTCGATGGCCAGCGCCTGTAGTCCGTGTGATTTGAAGTAATATCCCTCGTGCTTGGCTTTTTCCGCGCGCGCCCTCACACCTTCTCCCGCCGTCACCACGAACAGCGCCACGTGGTCCCGTTTTCCGTTGTTTGGCGGCAGCACATAATCGCTCAAGCACAATTGATCGCCGCTCTTCTGCCGTGGGAACATCCAGGTATGCAGCGGCTCTCTTTCGCTGGGCGCGAAAAGATGTAGCGCGTTGCCTTCCGATTCTGCTTCGAAGAATTGCCAGACCACCCGCACCTTCATGAAGGATGCGGCCTCGTTCTTGACCTCCTCCATCTCGTTGTAGAGTTCCACGGCCTTGGCTTCCCGCGCTGCGAAGTTCTTCCCGAAGTCGCCACGGTAGCCCATGTGCCGCCCGTACAGCATGAACGGGTTGATGTAGCTCCAGATCTCGCGCAAATCCGGCACGAGCCGCACCTTGCGATCGAGATATCCGGCCGCGGGAATGGGCAAGTCCACGCGGACGCGCGGAGAGCGCTTCACCGCCGGCTTTTCCACCAGCTTCAGGGTGGTACGCACGCTCGCGCCGTTGCCGGAGGCCGCGTGCTCGCTCAGGACCCGCGCCCGAGCCGCCGGATCCATCAATTCGTTCATCAACCGCAGCCCCGTCATGGCGTCCTTGGCGTAGCACACGGCTCCGGCGTAGCCCGGCGCAATCTTCTGCTGCGTAAACTTCGCGCTCAGCGCCGCGCCTCCCACCAGCAGCGGCACGTCGATGCCCGCGTCCTTCAAATCGTTGGCCGTGGTGACCATCTGTTGCGCGCTCTTCACCAGCAGGCCCGAAAGTCCGATCGCATCCGGCCGGTGCTCCTGGAAGGCCTTGATCAGCTCTTCGGGAGGCACCTTGATTCCCAGATTCACGACGTCGAATCCGTTGTTCTTCAAAATGATCTCGACGAGGTTCTTTCCGATGTCGTGCACGTCGCCCTTCACGGTCGCCAGAATCACTTTGCCGCGCTTGGCCGCTTCCGCCTTCTCCATGAACTGTTCCAGGTGGCTCACGGCCGCCTTCATGGCCTCGGCTGACTGCAGCACCTCCGCCACAATCAGTTCATTGGCGTTGAAGAGCCGCCCGACCTCTGCCATGCCATCCATTAACGGGCCGTTGATGATGTCCAGGGGCGCGGCCCCTTCCGCGCGTTTCCGCTCCAAGTCTTCAACCAGCCCGTCGCGCGTGCCTTCAACGATGTAATTCCCGAGCCGTTGATCGAGCGGCAAATCCTGTTTCTTGGCTTTCTCCTTCTTTATCGCGGTGCGGAAATGTTCCGTGATCGCGGCAATGTGGAACTGATTCACCGCCGCCCGCTGGGTTTTGCTCTGTTCGCGCCAGTCCGCCGGAGCGCCCAGTATCAATTCCGCCCGCGCATGGCCGGCGGGGACTTCCTTGGGCGGATGCTGAAACAGCAGATTTTCCGCGAGCCGCCGGTCGTGTTCCGGGATCGACGCGAACCGCTCCAGTTTTTCCGTGTTTACGATGGCCAGGTCCAGGCCGGCCTTTGTGCAGTAATACAGGAAGACGGAGTTCACCACCTCCCGCGCGCCCGCCGGCAAACCGAACGACACGTTGGAAATTCCCAAAATTGTCCGCACATCCGGGAGCGCTTCCTTGATCAGGCGGATTCCTTCCATGGTTTCCACGGCGCCGCCAATGTAGTTCTCGTCTCCTGTCGCGCAGGGAAACACCAGCGGATCGAAAATGATGTCCTCCGGCGCAATTCCATATTTCCCGGTCAGCAGTTCATACGACCGCTTGGCGATCTCCTGCTTCCGCTCCCGGGTGAACGCCTGCGCCTGCACCGGATCTTCGTCGATACAACCGACAACGACGGCCGCGCCGAAATCGTGCGCGATCGGCGCCACCTTCTCGAACTTCTCTTCGCCGTCCTCCAGGTTGATGGAATTGATGATTGCCTTGCCCTGGCAGTAGGTGAGCGCCAGCCGCACCGCCGCAGGGTCGGTCGTGTCGATCATGATGGGCGTCTTGATCTTCCGGATCAGCTTCTCGTAGAAAAGCGGAATGTCCTTTCTTTCGTCCCGCTCGGTGCTTTGCAGGCACACGTCGACGACTTGCGCGCCGCCCTTTACTTGCCGTCTGGCGATTTCCGTAGCCTCCTCCCATTTCTCTTCCGCCACCAGGTTCTTGAAGAGCCGCGAGCCAATTACATTGGTGCGCTCGCCGACCAACAGCGGCCGCGTGCTCTCCTCCGCCTCGATGGTCTCGATGCCCGAATACACCGCCCGGTGCGCCTCCGTCGGCCTGACGCGCGGCTTCTTGCCCTCCGCCATCTGCGCGATGGCGCGAATGTGCTTTTCCGTCGTGCCGCAGCATCCACCCACCAGGTTCAGCCAACCGTGATTCACGAACTTTTCCAGCTGCGCAGCCAGGGTCGTCGGCGTCTCCAGGTACTTGCCTTCTTCGTCGGGAAGCCCCGCATTCGGATAGCACGAAACGAATTCCCCCGTCAGCGAACTGAGCGTCCGGATGTGATCGGTCATGAACTCCGGACCGGTCGCGCAGTTCATTCCAAACGCTAAAGGACGCGCATGACGCAGAGACGCCCACATCGCTTCCACGGATTGCCCGGCGAGCATCGTGCCCATCGGCTCGATGGTCACGGAAACGAGGAACGGAATGGGCAGGCCGAGTTCTCCCGAAAGTTTGTGAATCGCCAGAATGGCTGCTTTGATATTGCGAGTGTCCTGGCAGGTCTCGACGAGGAGAAGGTCCGCGCCTCCTTCGACCAGTCCTTTTGCCTGGACGTAATACGAATCGAGCAGACCCTCAAACGTCACGCCCCCCGTCACCGTGATGGCCTTGGTCGTCGGCCCCATCGATCCGGCGACAAAGCGCGGCTTGCGCGGAGAAGAGAACTCCTGTGCCGCTTGCTTGGCCAAGACCGCGGCTTGTTTGTTGAGTTCGTGCGCGTCGGTTTGTAGCCCGTACTCTGCGAGCACCAGGGGAGTGCCGCCGAAACTGTCGGTCTCGACGATGTCCGCCCCCGCCTCGAAGTACTTGCGGTGGATGTCCAGCACGACGTCCGGCCGCGTGCGCACCAGATTCTCGTTGCAGCCCTCCAGCGCCGGCCCGCCAAAATCCGCGGCGGAGAGGTTGCGCTGCTGCAGCATGGTGCCCATAGCCCCGTCGAGGACCACGATGCGCTCGGCCAGCAACTCCCGCAGAGCCTTCTCGGATTCCCGCAGATTGTTCATTGCAACGTCGTCCTTCGGCATCGCCACCCGCCATCCCGGCTCAGACTGGAACACCAGTATCGCTCGCGCAACGGGCCTATCCCACTTATTCTACGTGGCTTTGGCTCTCGAATCGAACCCTGGGGAGAAGCCATTTTGTCGCTATTCTCCTGTACTTTTCCGGTCCCCAATCCTCTGAAAACACGCCGTATCGGTCAGTAACAACTCGTGAACATCTGTGCCAAAGGTCCTTGCCCCTTTTCTCAGGTTTTTCTACCCTCAAGTACAGTGGCTATAAAACCTATGTCCCCGAAACTGACAGTCTGCTTGCTTTCCCCGCACCCGTTGGTGCTCAGCGAATTCGAACGCCTGTTATCCAAGGCTTCCCAAATCAAAGTGATCCCCAAGCAGTTGGAGTCGACGCTCGCTCCCGATCTTCGCAGCCTGGACCCGCCCAAGGCTCAGGTTTACGTGATTGATGCGCATGCCGCTCGCCAGGCTACGGGAGCGCTCTTGACGAATATCCTGGAGCGCTATCCGGATGCCCGCCTGATTGTTGTCGGCGATTCGGTCAACGACACCATCAGCTTCTCGCTGCTGCGCCTCGGCGTGAAGGGTATCCTGACCTATGCCGAAGCACGCGATCAACTTGCCCGCGCTCTCCCGCTGGTTTCCAATGGCGGATTCTGGGTGCCCCGGTCCGTGCTCTCCGGCTTCGTGGATTCGATCCTCACCAGCCAGGGCCGCCGTTTGAAGACCGACGCGGTCACCAATCTGAGCCGGCGCGAGCAGGAAGTGCTCGATTCGCTGCTCGAAAATCTCTCCAACAAAGAAATCGCCAGCAAGCTGAACATCGCCGAGCGCACCGTGAAGTTTCACGTCTCGAATTTGCTGAACAAATTCGGCGTGCGCCGCCGCGCGGATCTGATCTTGCTGACCTTCCAGCGCCGTCTCGCTTCCCAGTCTTGACATCCGGGGATTCCGGGCGTCCGCAAGAGCATCGTGCCATCCTCATCGCAGCGGGGATCCCCAGCCTTCCCTGTGTCTGGACGGGGACAAGCCTTTCTCTTCAATCTCCGAACCGATACCGGATGATGCACCAGAGCGCCTGCATCCCGTCCTTCCACGTGATTTTCTTCCCCTCCTCGTACGTGCGCCCCGCGTAGCTGATCGGCACTTCATAAATGCGCCAATTTCCTTTGGCCACCTTCGCGGTAATCTCCGGCTCGAAACCGAAACGGTCGGACTTGATCAGGATCCCCTTCAAAACTTCGCGCCGGAAGACCTTGTAGCAGGTCTCCATGTCCGTCAGCTTCAGGTTCGTGAACATGTCCGAGAGCAGCGTCAGAAACTTGTTGGCGACGTAGTGCCAGAAGTAATGCACCCGCTGGGGGCCGCCCAGAAAACGGGAGCCGAAGACGACGTCGGCGCGCCCATCGAGGATCGGCTCGAGCAATCGCGGATAGTCGCGCGGGTCGTACTCGAGGTCGGCGTCCTGTACCAGGACGATGTCCCCGGTAGCGACGGCAAAACCGCGGCGGAGGGCCGCGCCTTTGCCCTGATTGCGTGCCTGGAAGAAGAAACGAATCTCTTTTAATTCCAGTGGATCACCGCCATCGGGCGCCGCGGCGTGGCTTTCGCCCCGTGTCTGCCTCTCCGCCAGGTCTTGCAGGATTTCGCGAGTTCCGTCCGTCGAGCAGTCGTCCACCGCGACGATTTCCTTGCGCATGTCCGTCTCCAGAACGCGGCGCAAAATTTCGAGGATGGTTTCTTTTTCGTTGTAAATGGGAATGACCACCGAGAGCTTCGGATCGGCCAGGCTTGTGGGGTTCCGCCGCGCGTGTGGCATAGGGATGGACAAAATTGTATAAGGCGCCGTTTTTCACGTAAAGGGATATGCCCGGAAACGCTGCGTGCCGCGCAGGCTCTGTGGTTAAATAAGGGTTTGCAAACTGACCGCGTATGGCCACCTTCCACATAGAGCAGTTCGGCTGCCGCGCCACGCAGGCGGATGGAGCGGCGATCGAGCGTCAATTGCGCGAACAGGGCTGCCTCGCAACCGAGGAAGCAGCGCTCGCGGACGTGGTGGTCATAAATACCTGCACGGTGACGGCCGCGGCCGACGCTCAGGCGCGGGACGCGATCCGCAAAATTCACGCTGCGAATCCGGCCACGCGGATCATCGTGACCGGTTGCTATGCGCAGCGGGCCCCGGAAGAAATTGCCGCGCTTCCCGGTGTGTCGTTTGTCGTCGGCAATTCCCACAAGCCGCAAATTCCCAGCCTGTTGCAAACCATTGCCGCCGCGCCGCCCTTGCCACTGACGGAGGATCCCGTTTCCCATCGCACCGCCCCCATGCTCGTAGGTGACATTTTTGCGCTGTCGGATGTGCTTGTGGCTCCGGTGTTCGGTGGCGAAGGGAATCATACGCGGCCCACCTTGAAGATTCAGGATGGCTGCGATTCGCGCTGTTCGTTTTGCGTGATTCCTTTTGTGCGTGGCAGGTCACGGAGTCTGCCGGTCGCCACCGTGCTTGACGAAATCCAGCGCCTGTCCAACTCCGGTTTCCAGGAGATCGTCCTGAGCGGAATCAATCTGGGCACCTACGGGCGCGATTTGTCGCCGCGCGTGGAATTTCTGGAAGTGCTGCGGCGGATCCTTGGGGAAACGGGTGTTGAAAGGCTGCGCATCAGCTCCATCGAACCGCTCGATGTGACGCAGGACCTTATCGATTTGTTCGCTTCCACGGAACGCATCGCCCCGCACTTTCACATGCCGCTGCAATCCGCCAGCGACCGCATTCTGGCCGCGATGCACCGCTGGTATCGCGCGGAACACTATGCCCGCCGCGTGGAGCTGATCCGGGAACAACTCCCGAATGCTGCCATGGGAACGGATGTCATTACAGGGTTCCCCGGAGAAACGGAAGAGGATCATGAAGCCACCGTGCGCTTCATCGAAGAACGGCCGTTTTCGTACCTGCATGTATTTTCCTTTTCCTCGCGGCCCGGTACAAAAGCAGCCAAAATTGCCGGCCATCTTCCAGGCCATGTCATCAAGCGGAGGGCGCGCGAGCTGCGTACCCTCGGCGAAATCAAGTCGGCGCAGTTTCGCCGGTCACAAATTGGCCGGACGATGCGTGTGCTGACGCTGCGCCGCGGTGCGAAGGACGATTCTTCCCGGACGCCCGCGCTCTCCGGGAACTATCTGTCAGTTTCGATTCCCGGGACGCTTCCACCGAATCAAATGCTGACTGTGACCTTGAGCCACTTGGAAGGCACGGAATTGGCGGGCTTGCCGCTGGAGACGGCGCTTGCCCGGTATGCGGAGGCCGTCTGACCGGATCGTTCATGCACATACTTGGGATTTCAACATTGGGGCGGAGTACGGCGGTGACCCTGATCGACGAACACTCCGTCCAGTTCGCGATAGAAGAAGAAAAACTGAGCCGGCAGGAGTCCTCGGATATTCCGCGGCTCGCCCTCGACCGCTGCCTGCATGAGACCCAGTTGAAGCTTTCGGACTGCCGCGCCATTGCTCTCGCTGAACGAAGCCCATTGCATATGTCCACGCGGCCTCGCCGGAAACACCCTGCGCGGACGGCGGCGGAGCAGCAATTGCAGAACCTGTTGCGCGGCGGCCCACGTCCTTCGCACTTCGACCACCATCTCTGCCACGCCGCCAGCGCTTATTACACCTCCGGCTTTGACCGCGCGCTGATTCTCTCGCTCGATGAAGGCGTCCATTCCCATTCCGGGCTGATTGCGCTCGGCGATGGCGACGAAATTCGCCCGCTCCACACGCTGAAGTTCCCGGACTCGCTGGGCTGGTTCTATTCGCGCGTGACCGAGCTCGCCGGATTGCGCTCGCACAAGGACGAGCACAAGCTCCAGTGGTTGAGCAAGGATGGCCAGCCGGAATACCTCCCGGTTTTTCGCAAGCTTTTTACGTGGAAGGCGAACGGCGTTCCGTTCTTCAACCGCCGCTATTTTGCCGCTGGTCCCGACCATCGCGGCATCTTCGCCCCGCAACTGTACCGGGAACTGGGCCTCTCTTCCCGCGAGCACACGCCGAATCCCATGGTGCGCGCCAACTTGGCGCGAAGCGCGCAGGATTATCTCCAGGAGGTCGCGCTGCAACTCGTCGCGAATTTTCAGGAACAAACCGGCACCCAAGCGCTATGCCTCGCCGGCGGAATCTTCCTGAATGTATTTCTGGTGCGGGTGCTCGAGACGCGCAGCGCATTCAGGCATGTCTTCGTGCAGCCTGTTTCCGGCAACGCCGGCACGGCGCTGGGCTCGGCTTACCTTTCCCGCAAGAAAATCATGGGCTATTCCGGGCGCAAGCCGCTCGCCAGCCTCGCTCTCGGCATGCAAGCCACTTCGCAGGAAATAAAAACGGTCTTGGACAACTGCAAGATTTCCTACCGCTATCTGCCCGGCGAAGACCAGACGGTCGAGGAAGTCGTGCATCTGTTGCTGCGCGACAAAATCGTGGCCTGGTGCCAGGGTCGCTCGGAATTCGGCCATCGCGCTCTGGGCAATCGCAGCCTGCTGGCCTCGCCGTTTTCCGAATACATAGTGGAAAATGTGAACCAGTTCATCAAGCACCGCGAAGGCTTCCATCCCTTTGCCCTCTCGGTTCCCGCCGAGCGCGCCGCGGAATACTTCGACGCCTCGCCCAATTGCCGGTTCATGGCGTCGCTGGCCACGTTGACGCGGCCCGTAGCGGGGCTCGAGCGCTTCGCGTTTCACGGCAACTCAATCCGTGTCCACACCGTCGAAAGAGACGCCAACCCGCTCTTTTGGAAGCTACTGCACAAGTTCGGTGAATCCGCGCCCGCGCCGATCCTCGTCAACACTTCGTTCAATCTGTTTGGCGAGCCACTTGTCACCGATCCCCGCGGCGCGGTCCGCAGCTTCTATTGCGCCGGCGTGGATGCTCTCGCTCTCGGTCCCTTCCTGCTGGTGAAGTGAGGCGTTGTCATTCTCGCTCCGCAGATTCCATGAAACCTCAGTAGTGAATTCTCCCGTCAACCCTCGAAGATCACTTGCGCAATGGCCTGCTCCGACGTGTGCGTGATGCTGAGCGCGATATTCTTCACTCCCAGAGTGCCGGCGATCTTCCTGGCTTCACCCTTGAGGGAAATAGTTGGGCGGCCGCCGCGCTGCCGCACCACCTCCACGTCCACCCAGCGAACGCCGCGGCTCCAGCCAGTCCCCAACGCCTTCATCGCGGCTTCTTTTGCGGCGAAGCGCCCGGCGTAGCGCTCGTATTTGTTCTTGAACTGCTCGCAATAGGCCGCCTCCGCCGGAGTGTAGACGCGCCGCAGGAAACGCTCGCCTTGCGACTCGAGGACCTTGCGGATACGATCCACTTCCGCGACGTCAATGCCCATGCCGACGATCATGACTCCCCTTGGATCCGCGATTCTGGCGTGCGGGCGCGGCCATTTTTCGTGGAACTCTGTTGCGATTATACTGTTCCGATTGTGAAACCGAGAAAATCATCGCCGAGGGGGAACCGGGTTCGTCAACGAGTGGGTCGCGCGACTTCCGCAGGTACGCCGGCCCATCCCTGGGTTTTGCGGAAGATCGGCGGTTTGCGGGTGTTGCAGCTTGCACCCTTCCGGAAGCTTCCCTGGCTGGTACACGGGTTCAGCACGCGTTTCGGCGGCCAAAGCCTTCTCGAAGGCGAAAAGGTCCTGAACCTCAGCTTCACCGAATGGGACAGCCGGGAGAACGTCGCCGCAAATCGGCGGAGATTTCAGTCCGCCATAGGCGCGGAAGAGTTCACGTTGATCGCGATGAAGCAGATTCATTCCGACGTCATCCACCGTTTTGGAGCGGCGCCCGAACACCCGTGCAAGGGCGATGCCTCCGCGACAAGCTGCCCGAGGCTGCTCTTGGCCGTGCAGACCGCGGACTGCGTCCCGATCCTGCTGGTCGATCCGAAGAAGCGCGCCATCGCCGTGGTTCACGCGGGCTGGCGCGGCACATTGGGACGCATCGCCGAAAAGACAGCCGGCCGGATGCGGGCGGAATTCGGCAGCGACCCGGCCGACCTCCTTGCCGCGCTCGGCCCGTCGATTGGCCCGTGCTGCTACGAAGTCAGTGCGGACTTCGTGACGAAGTTCACCGCGCAATTCGCGGACGCCGCAGGCTATTTCGATGAACCACGCTCGGGCGACGAGCCGAATCCGCTTCAATGGCTCAACATGGCGCCTCCCGGGCACCAACCCCCGCCGAAGAACGTCCATCTCGACCTGCGCAAAGCGAACCGCTCGCAACTCCTGGTTGCGGGGCTTCGCCCTCAAAGCATCTACATGAGCAATCTCTGCACTGGCTGCCGCCGAGACCTCTTCTTCAGTTACCGCAAGGAGGGCCCGCTCTCCGGCCGCCTCCTCTCCGTCCTGGGAATTCGGAAAGGCCTGTAGGATCGACTCCCTGGCACCAAATGGTTTCTTCCGGGCTAAAATCCCTGGCCATGAATTATCACCTTGCACAGATCAACATTGGGCGCTTGATCGCTCCCCTGGACGACCCCAAGATTGCCGGCTTCGTGAAGGAACTCGACCCGGTCAATGCCCTGGCGGATAGCGCGCCCGGGTTTGTCTGGCGGCTGCAGTCTGCTTCGGGAAACGCGACCGACGTGGGGTACAGCGACGATCCCTTTGTGCTCGTCAATATGTCGGTCTGGGAGTCGGTCGAGGCCCTGCGCGATTTCGTCTACCCCTAGCGTCACCTCGAGGTGTTTCGGGAGCGCGCAAAGTGGTTCGAGAAAATGGCCAAGCCGCATTATTGTCTGTGGTGGATTCCGGCGGGGCACCTTCCGACCGTCGCCGAAGGCCGGGAGCGCTTGGAGCACTATCAAGAGCACCGCCCCACATCCTATTCCTTCTGGTTCTCGCAGTTGTTTCCCATCCCCGCTGAGGAACGAGTCTCGCGGTGAAGCTCAGGCCATGACTTTGAGTTGAGAACCGCCTATTTCCTTCAAGGCCAACTGCCCGCAGGCGGCCATGACGTCGCGGCCGCGCGAGTAACGCACGAACGTGGACACGCCGCGGTCCGTCAAAATGCGCTGAAACTCTTCCAGGCGCTCGGCACCGGACTCTTTGTAAGGCAGTTCACCGGGATTCCACGGGATCAGATTGACTTTGACGCGCTTAAGCGGCGCCAGCAGCTTCACCACGCGCCGCGCGTCCTCCGCCGAGTCGTTCAACCCACCCAGCATGACGTATTCAAACGTCAGATGCTCCCAATTGCGCAGGGGATAGCGGCGGCACGCGGTGATCAATTCCTTGAGCGGATATTTCTTGTTGATCGGCATGAGTTGGTCGCGTTGCTCATCGTTGGAAGCATTCAGCGAAATCGCCAACTTGGGCCGCACGTCCTCCAGTATCATGCGTTCGATGCCGGGAACAACGCCGCTCGTCGAAAGCGTCACATGCTTTGGCGAAAGCCCAACGCCCTCCTGGTCCAGCAGAATGCGCAGCGCCCCAAACACATTCTCAAAATTCAGAAGCGGTTCGCCCTGCCCCATCAGCACTACATTGGTGCGCGCCGTCAATCCGTTGGAGCCCGGCTCGTCCCCGGCCTGTTCCGCATCACGTTTTTCGCTCATCTCGATGAGCGGCAGCAGCGTCTGCGCGACGATCTCCCCGGCGGTGAGATTCCGGATCAGACCCAACTGCGCCGTCAGGCAAAACTGGCAATCCACCGCGCAGCCCGCTTGCGTGGAAATGCAGATGGTCTGCCGCGTCTCGCTCGGCATGAACACGGCTTCTACCGCCGCCGCTTTCATCCGGGGCTGGTCTTCCGGAGCGCTCAGGCCGAACAAATAGCGCACGGAACCATCGGCCGACTGGTACCGCTGCCTCACTGCCGGCAGCGTGACCTTCGCCTCGACGGCCAGCTTGGCCCGTAGAGCCGCGGGAAGGTTGGTCATGGAGGCGACGTCCAGCTTCCGCTCGGCATACAGGGCGTGATAGATCTGGCCGCCGCGGTAAGCCGGCTCTCCCAGGGTCCGGCAGAACGCTTGCAACTCTTTTTTGCTTTTGCCGAGCAATTCCATCGCCTACCTCAAAACGCCCTCCATTATTCTCTCATTAACGGCCCACGCGGGAGCCAAAGCCGGCTGGCCGGTGCGCCGCCGTGCGGGCCGAATCTCGATAAGCTCTTGTTAATCAATGCGTTGCAAAATGTGGGGGTGTGGCGGTCACTCGGCCCTCGCCACACCTCTCCCTGTATGCAAGAATAGCGTATGGTTTCGAACGCGCGCGATATCCATCGGCACGTCTTGCCCAACGGCCTGGTCATCATCACCGAGACCATGCAGCACGTCCGCTCCGTCTCCGTGGGCCTCTGGGTCCGCAACGGCTCCCGCCGCGAAATCCCCACCGAAAACGGCCTGGCCCATTTCCTCGAGCACATGGTGTTCAAGGGCACGGAACGCCGCTCGGCCGAAGACATTGCCCGCGAAATGGACTCCGTCGGCGGCATGCTCGACGCCTTCACCTCCAAAGAGCAGATTTGCTTTAACGCCAAAGTGCTCGATGAACATCTCCCTATCGCCTTCGATGTCCTGGCGGATCTGGTTCTGCGCCCCAAATTTGACTCCGATGACGTAAAGAAAGAGCGCCAGGTCGTTCTCGAAGAGATCAAGATGGACCTGGACAATCCCGAATACCTGCTCCACGACATCTTTACCCGCGGATTCTGGCCCAATCATTCCTTGGGCCGGCCGATTCTCGGCACTCCTGAAACCGTTCGGAAATTCGACCGCGAAGCCATTCGCCGCCGCTTCCAACACTGGTTTGCGCCGGACCATATCTTAGTGACCGCCGCGGGACACATCACCCATGAACAGGTGCTCGACCTGGTCGAAAAAGAGTTCGGCCATCTGAAGCCGCTGGGCAAACCGGATAAAGACCCGGTCCCTTCCACGGCCGCGCCCATCCGTCTCGAGACCAAGCGCGACCTCGAGCAGGTTCATCTTTGCGTTGGCGTGCCTTCCTTGCCAATTGCCCACGAGCGCCGCTTCGGTGTCGCGGTTCTGAACAACTTGCTCGGCGGCGGGATGTCGTCCCGGTTGTTCCAGAATATCCGCGAGAAACAGGGTCTCGCCTACGCTGTTTTCAGCGAATTGACGCCCTATTCCGACGCGGGATTGCTCAGCGTGTATGCGGGAACAGCAAAGGAGACCGTCGGTAAGGTCCTGGACATGACCATTGCGGAGTTTCGCGCGATGAAGGAATCGCCGGTTTCGGAAGCAGAACTCCTGCGGGCGAAAAATCACCTAAAAGGCTCGTTGATGCTCTCGCTCGAATCCACGAGTTCCCGGATGTCGAACCTGGCCCGGCAGGAACTTTATTTCCACCGCTTTTCGTCACTCGATGAGATCCTGGCTTCCATTGAAGCGGTCACGCGCGACGAAGTGCAGGCGCTCGCCCAGGAGTTCTTCCAGCCCGAGCGCATTGCCGTCACCGTGCTCGGCCCCCTGAACGGCTTCACCGTCGACCGCGCCCGTCTATCCTGCTAAAGCGAGCGACTGAACCCGAACCCACCTGCCCGGCAACTCTTCCCGCGCTCCCGGTGTCCAATAGATGGGTTCCTGCTCGTCCGACAGTGTCAAACAATCCAATACCGTCACGGAGGAACAGTCTATGATTTCGCGAATAGGCCTGTGTTTCGCGGTGCTCGCCCTCTCAGGATTTCCTCGCGCGCATGCACAGGATGTTCAAGTGAGCCGCTCCAACAAGACAATTCAGGTCACCGCCGGCGCGACCTTGCGAGTCGAACCTGAAATTGCGCGCTTGCGCTTTGGATTCAAATGCTATGGCCCCACGCAGCAAAGCGTGGTGGATCCGAATGTTCAATCAGCGAACAAGATCACAAAGGCTCTCCTGGATAACGGTGTACCCAAAGATTCCATCGAAACCGAGGCGGTCCGGATCGACCGCACGCGCGACACGGAATACGCCACCGGCAAGGACGATGTGCCGGAATTCGTTGCCGTCCAATCCTGGATTGTGAGCGTCCCGGTCGCAGTGGCAGAGGAAACACTTCAACTCGTCATTCGCACGGGCGCAAACATCGTCCAGGAAGTGGAATGGGTCATAAGCGACCCAGAGGCGCTTTCCGCCAAAGCACATGCAGCGGCCCTGCAAAAGGCCCGGGCGACGGCCCAGGAGATGGCAACACAGATGGGGGCGAAGGTGGGAGACTTGCTCTACGTCAGCAACATGGAACCGCGGCAGTTTTCCAGGATTCTCGGCCACGGCGCCAGCGGTGGTATGTCCTATAAGCTTGCGGCTCCGCCGCCTCCGCCTCCGCTGCCTCTTCATTTGTTCCCGGTCAAAGTGGAGCAGGGCGCCACGGTGACCGCCGTCTTCGCGATTGAATGAATTAGTATTCTCTGCGAAACCGTTGACGGCCAGTCCCCGCTCTGCCATCATTTGAAAAGTTTTCTGTCACGGCGTTGCGGGGGAATCCCAATCGGCTTGCGTGTCTCTATTCTCGCGTCCGGCAGTTCGGGCAATTTGACGCTGCTCGAAACCGAACGCACCCGCATCCTCGTGGACGCTGGCCTCGGAAAGCGCGAAACCCTCGCGCGCCTTGCGGCCGTGGGCAGAGAAATCGACCGTCTTGACGCGGTCCTGATCACCCACGAGCACAGCGATCACTGCAATGGTCTCCCTCAAGTCCTGGGTTTGTGGAAGTCGCCGCTCTTCGTCACCGGGCCGACCATGGGCGCGCTGCAGCGCATTCTCCCGGAAACGTTTGGCAAGCGTCTGCGCGGCGTCGAAACTATTTCCGGGGGCCAGCATTTTTGCGTCGGGGACATTGACATTGATGCGTTCATGATCCCTCACGATGCGGCCGACCCCATCGCCTTCACCTTTCGCACCAACGGCACGAAGGTCGCCATCTGCACCGACTTGGGATACATGCCCGAGCTTGTCAAAGTGCATCTTCGCGGGAGTGACTGTCTCGTGCTGGAGTCGAATCACGATGTGGAGATGCTCAAAGTGGGTCCTTATCCTTGGGTCGTGAAGCAACGCATTCTCTCGCGTCACGGGCACCTTTCGAACCACGCGGTCAGCGAATTCCTCGCCGACCCGGAGGGATTCGATGGCCGCGCCCGTTACCTTGTTCTCGCCCATCTGTCCGAAGAGAACAATA
>Ga0335077_10006318_pt1 | contig 14635 bp, 12 predicted proteins | sample Lox_Sample_31_FD_207151 | JGI IMG/M metagenome (GOLD analysis project Ga0335077, IMG submission 207151) | Soil microbial communities from Loxahatchee National Wildlife Refuge, Florida, United States - Lox_Sample_3.1 | ecosystem: Environmental > Terrestrial > Soil > Wetlands | place: USA... | reverse complement strand
TCTTCTCCTAGGAGCATTGCTCCTTGATCTCTGTACTCCCTGGCGGGGTACGCCTGTTACGATGCAAGGGGCGTGCCACGCGGCGGCCTGCGCCTTACTCTTAGGACACAACGTCCATACAACACATAATACACGAGATAGATCTCCCGCCGCGCTCTCGTTCGCGCCGCAAGCAAGGACGGCTTGGCACCCCGTCAGGTAATGACATTTTGCGTCTGCTGCTATGACGCTTTTGGCCCTTGCAGAATGGAAAGCACGAGCAAAGCAGGATTGCCTGAAATCCACCCCAGTGGTGCAACGACCCCATCCATCTCTGAGTATGCATCATCGAGTTCCGGCCTCGTTCGCATCCGGCTACCTGGCTGCTGAAACCATCAGCATTTCGCGCAGACGGGAAACGAAACGCTTTCCACTGGCCTCAATCGGATCCGTGGAATCAGAAGCGCGACTCAGGCTAACCTGCCGGATACATGCAAGACTGATCGTCGCTGTCGACAAGGCCCACGGCACGATCGGCGATGCCCAGAACAGCTTCGTCCCGAAGCGAAGCGTAACCATCCACGCTAGTGTGCTCGCCAGCCCAAGAAAGAATGCCGCTTTGCGGCGGGAGTCTTTCCACGGCACATCATATGCGCAGGCCGCTTGAATCATCACGGCAAATGGGAACGCCACGATCAAGTCCGCCACCCAATGTTCGCCGATTCCCAGAGTCGCAAACGCGGTGAAGCCAAGGAACGCAAATGCGACGGCGCGCTCAATCCACGAGAGCCCTCTCGAGTACCACCACGCGAGCAAGGTCCATGCGAAATGAAGTGACGGCATGGCGTTGCGCGCAGATTGAAGAGCAACTGGCTCCAGCGCAAGACGCGGCAGATCGGCGAACGGAAACGGGTGGAACGGAAACCCCTGCTGGAACAAACTGTGCGGGCCGCATGCGGGAAACAGGTTGTAACAGATAATCCCCAGCGGGCCGGTGACGAGAAAAGCCAGCATCGCTGGAAATGCCCTTTCCTTGAAGCGCGTCAGGCGTCCGGCGTAGACCGTCACGATGGGAATTGCAAGCCCGATATACGCAATCAGGCTGCACGTGTGAAGCCAGGGCACCAGCACATACAGCTGACCCGCGTAAAAGCTGGCCTGCACTCCCAAGCTGCCGTCGAAAGACAGCAGATACAGATCAAGTGTCTTGGGGTGAAGAGCGGACGTCCACTGGAGCATGGTTGAGGCAAAGTAGTCCGACATCACGAACAAAGCCGCAGGCACCCATGCGTAAAGCAGCATCCTCCGGTCCGCGGACCACACGGTCCGAATCGCCATGACGACGAAGCTACTCAATCCAATAAATGAAAAGCACGCCATCAGACGGGGCTGGTAGTGCAACACTCGAAAATCCACTCCCGCTAGAAACAGCGCACCGGCGATGACGCACGCAAGGTCCGTCCATCCGGGTCTAATCCGCATATGAAGGACCAGCACGCTGGCAAGGGCCAGACCGAAAAACGCATCGACCATCGCCTCGGTATAAAACTGAGAGCTCAAGGCCAGCGCTCCGCCGCACGCCACGATAACCAGCGTGAGGATCACCGCGATTGCGCGCTGCTTGCGCCCTCCCATCGTCGTGTCCGTGCTACTCATCCTCGCTCCTTGGAGAACATCCGAATCGCCGGCGGCCGGGCGTTTCGCTTTCCCCGGCTTTCATACACCATATTTCTTCGCGTAATGACGGAACGAGCGGTAGGTCATCTTCAGAAGACCGGCCGCCTGCGTGCGCACGCCGCCGGAACGCTCCAGGGCAGCCAGCAGGTACGACCGCTCGATCTGCTGGATGTGCTCCTCGAGATTCAGTCCATCCTCTGGCAGCGCACTCCCGTTCCCGTTGTGCGAGACGACCGGCACCGATGCCTGAGAGTGACTGCGGACGCGCTCCGGGAGCGACTCCGCCGAAATCCGAGCGCCGCTCTCCAGGGCCACGGCACGCTCGATTGTATTTTCGAGTTCTCGCACGTTCCCGGGCCATTCGTACACCTCCAGCAGCCGCATGGCTTCGGGCTCGATGCCGTCGATCTTCTTGCCCATCGATTTCGCGAACCGGCCCAGAAACTCGCGACCGAGCAGCGGAATATCCTCGCGACGCTCGCGCAGCGGCGGGAGATGGATGGGGATGACGTTGAGCCGGTAATAAAGATCCTCGCGGAACCGGCCTTCGGCGATTTCCTTTTCCAGATTCTTGTTCGTCGCGGCAATCACCCGGACGTCCACTTCCGACTCTTCCGTGCTGCCGATCGGCCGGACCTTTCCCTCCTGAAGCACACGGTACAGCTTCACCTGCATCGTGACGCTCATGTTCCCGATCTCGTCCATGAAGAGCGTGCCGCCATGGGCGGCATGAAATAATCCGCGGCGATTTTCGTTTGCGCCCGTGAACGCTCCCTTCATGTAGCCGAACAGCTCGGATTCGAGCAGCGTCTCCGGAAAGGCTCCGCAATTGATCGTGATAAACGGACTCTTGCAGCGGGTGCTGTTCTCGTGGATCGCGCGTGCGACCAGCTCTTTTCCCGTTCCGCTTTCCCCTGTGATCAGCACGCGGCTCGGCTGCGGCGCGATGTTCTCGATTAACTCGAAAATCGCCCGCATTTTGGGGCTGGTGCCGATCATGTGATCCAGGCCGGTCAGCCGCCGGAGCTCGCGCCGCAAATAACCGGCTTCCTTCTTGAGCGCCAGGTTCTCGGCCACCTGCCGCACGGCCGGCCGCAGTTCGTCGAGCAGCCGGTCGCCTTTGATCACGTACCGGTCCGCGCCGAAATTCACGGCGGCGATCGCGGTGTCGATCGTCGGCACGCCGGTGATCAAAATGAACGTCGTATCCGGCGCGACTTCCTTGCAGTAGCGCAGCAGGTCCACGCCATCCATGTCGGGCATGCAGATGTCCGATACGACGATGTCGAACATGCGCGTCGCAAGCTGCCGCTTGGCCGCTTCCCCGCTGGTGGCCACCTCAACCTTGTAGCCCTCCTTCCGGAAGCTAATCTCCAGCAGTTCGCAGATGGATCGCTCGTCGTCGACAATCAGCAAATGCGCCATTTGCTCCCTATGCCTTCCCTACCATCGGCTCGGCGGACGCCACCGGCTCCGCGCCGGGTCGCTGCTCACGTCGCGCGCTCGTCCGGGCGCGCTGCACCAGGGGAAGTTCGACGATAAACTCGGCTCCCAGCCCGGGCTCGGTTTCCACGCGCACCCGCCCGCGATGCGCCTGAAGAATCTGATACACGATGGCCAGGCCTAGTCCCGTCCCTCCGGGGAAGCCCGACTGAAACGGCTCGAACATCCGGGCCGCGGCTCGCGGATCGAAACCCATTCCCGTGTCGCGAATCGATATACGCGCGAACTCCCCCTCCGCTTCGAGACCCACCGAAAGCACTCCGCCGTCGGGCATGGCGCGCAGCGCGTTGTTGCAGAGGTTCCAGAACACCTGCTTGATGGCGTCGCGATCGGCGCGAACGCGAAGGCTGCGCGTCACGAAGTTGCGCTCGATCTTGACTTTCCCCGAAGCCGCCGCGTGCCGCTCGAGCAGCAGCAGCGTCTCTTCCACCAGCGGCACGATGTCCACGTCCGCGAACCCGTAACTTTTCTCCCGGGAGTAGTCGAGAAACTCGGTGATGATCTGATTCAATCTCTGCGATTCCCGGCTGACGATCTGCACCAGCTTCTTGTCGTCATCCTCGAGAGGCGCCAGCCGCGCGAGTTCCTTCAGCGCGCCCGTCATCGCCGTCAGGGGCTGGCGTATCTCGTGCGCAATGGCCGCCGAAAGACGGCCCAGCGCGGCCATCCGCTCCTTCGTGAACACCTCGTGTTCGAGCCGTTTCAATTCCGTCAGATCCTGAAAGTTGAACACGAACCCGCTGGTCTCGTTCTGTCCCGTCCGCAGAGGTGAGATCGATACGCCCAGATATCGCGTCGTGCCGGTGGGGGTGCGAAGCTCCACCTCCTTGCGCAGCGCGAGGGGGTTGCCCGTGTCGCTCATCTCGACCGGCCAGAAGCCTGGAAACACATCCACCACTTTTTCGCCGCGAAGCAGGCCGAACCCGTGCCCGGTAATCTCCGCTCCCGCCCGGTTCACCAGCAAAATTCGGCCTTCGAGATCCGTCGTCAGCAGCCCCCCGCGCATCGACTCGATGATGTCCCGATTGAATGCTTGCAGGTCCTTCAGGGCTTCGCTCTTTTCCTCGAGCTCGACGCCTTTGGTGCGGATCGTTTGCGCCAGCAGGCTCCCGAGGTAGGCCACCGCAAAGAACGCAAAAAGATTGCTCGCCAGCCAGGATTCTAGAGTTCGTGGAGCGGGCATGGAGCTCGCCATCCGTCCAATCGCGCCGTAAAACGCCAGCTCGGTCACCGACCCCAGCAGTATGAAGCTGACGCCCGCCACCAGAAATGCGCCGCGGCGCGAAAACAGGATCGTCCCCATCAGGATCGCCAGGAGATACAACGAGACGAAATAGCTGTCCTGTAAACCGCTCGCATACACCACGCCGGTGATGATCGCGAGATCGAGGGCGATCTGCGCTGGAGCCACCCAGCGCGCTCCGCGGGCCTCTCGCTGGAGAATCAGATCGAGCGTCGCGAAGGTGTACCACAGAGCCACCAGGCCAAACAGCGGCACCACTGGCACGGGGATCGGAGTCCACTGCCGGAGCACCACGACGACCGCCAGAAGAAATGTGATGACGAGGAAACGAGCGCGGCCCAGCCAAGGAAGCCATTCCGTTGCGCTGGGTGTGGATTTCATCTCGGATTCGCCGATGATTTCTGCTTTTCCGCCGGTCCCCGGTGGCTTCGGCGAAGGCAACTTCGCCAGCACTTGCGCTGCCGGCAGACGCCTCCGTTACCGCGGGCTGCCGCCGTTGATTCCCGCCAGGCAGCGATGCGCCGAGCCTAGTGGCTGGACAGTTTGCCGATCAACGAGAACAGCGGCAAGTACATCGAAATGACGACGCCGCCGACGACCACGCCCAAAACCATGATCATGATCGGCTCGATCGCCGTCAGAAGGTCCTTCACGGCAGCATCGACTTCGTCCTCGTAGAAGTCGGCGATCTTCTGAAGCATGGCGTCCATGGCGCCGGTTTGCTCGCCGACACCGATCATCTGCGTGACCATGCCCGGGAAAACGTCGGTCTCCTTCAACGGCTCGACCAGCGAGCGGCCGGCTTCCACCGCCTTGCGGGTCTGCGAAATGGCCTTCTCGACCACTGCGTTGCCCGAAGTGCGCGCCGTAATATCCAGACCTTCCAGGATGGGCACGCCGCTCGAAATCAGCGTCCCGAGCGTCCGCGTGAACCGCGCGACGGCGATCTTCCGCAAAACTTCGCCGATAACCGGAATCTTCAACAGGAGCGCGTCCAGCATCATCCGGCCCGGAGGAGTGCCGTACCACAACTTGACCGCGACGCCGACTGCCACGAAGACCACTAACAGCATGAAGCCCCAGACGCTCCCGACGAAATTGCTCAATCCAATGACAATGCGAGTCGGCAGCGGCAGCGCCGCGTCCAATCCGTTGAACAACGTGACGAAAATCGGAACGACCTTCCATAGCAGCAGGATGATCACGCCCGCCGCGATGCTCAACACGGCCACGGGGTAGATCATGGCGGACTTCACGGCCCGCTTCAGTTTCACGTTCTTTTCGATGTAGGTGGAAAGGCGCTGAAGAATCGTGTCGAGAATTCCGCCCGTTTCACCGGCCTCCACCATGTTGTAGTACAGCGGATCGAAAACCTTCTCGTGCTGCTTCATCGAAGCGGAAAGCGTGGCGCCGCCCTCGACCGAAGCCCGCACGTTGTTCAGGATCTTCTGAAAAGTCTTGTTCTCCTGTTGGCCCGCCAGAATCTCGAGGCATTGAACGAGAGGCAAGCCGGCGTCGATCATCACCGAGAACTGCCGCGTGAAGATCGCCAGCTCCTTCGAATCCACACCGGCGCCGAAGGTGGGAATATTGAATTCCTTGCCCTTCTCCGAGAGCTTGCTGACGTTGATCTGCTCCCGGCGCAGCATGGCTGCCAGCTGAGCCTTGTTCTCCGCCGTGCGCTCTCCCGTGATCGTCGCGCCTGCGCGGTTGACTCCGCGATATGTGAAAACCGGCATGATCTGTTACCTCCCTCTCCCTTTTACTTCCGGACAGGAACTCGGCCGCCGGCAGGCGGCGAAGTCACCCCACGGTTAATTAAATCCTGCAATTCGTCTGGATTCGAGGATCTCGCAAGCGCCGTTTCCAAAGTGATTAACTTCTGGAAGTAGGCGTTCGAAAGACTCTGGTTGAAAGTCTGCATTCCGGTCTGCCCGGTTCCGGTCTGCATCGCCGAATAGATCTGGTGAATCTTGTCCTCACGGATCAGGTTGCGTATGGCGGCGTTGGGAATCAGCACTTCCATCACCATGGCCCGCCCGCGGCCGTCGATGCGCGGCAGCAGCGCCTGACACAGAATCCCTTCCAGCACCATCGAAAGCTGCGCTCGGACCTGCGGCTGCTGGTGAGCCGGGAACACGTCCACGATGCGGTTGATGGTCGATACGGCCGAGTTCGTGTGTAGGGTGGCGAAGGTCAAGTGGCCGGTCTCCGCGATGCGCAGAGCCGATTCGATTGTCTCCAGGTCGCGCATTTCGCCGATCAGCACCACGTCGGGGTCTTCTCGAAGAGCGGCGCGAAGAGAATTGGCAAATGAGTGCGTATCCGAATGCACCTCGCGCTGGTTCACGAGGCACTTCTTGTGGTTGTGAAGGAATTCGATCGGGTCCTCGATCGTGATCATGTGCTCTTCGCGCTCGTTGTTGATCTTGTCGAGCATGGCGGCGAGCGTGGTCGATTTGCCCGAACCCGTCGGGCCCGTCACCAGGACCAGTCCGCGAGGCTTGTCGCAAAGACTGCGCACGATTGCCGGAAGACCCAGCGCGTCGAAGCCCTTGATTTCCCACGGAATCGTACGGAAGACGGCTGCGACGGCTCCCCGCTGATGAAAGATGTTGCCGCGGAAGCGCGCGAGGCTCTTCAACCCGAAGGAGAAGTCGAGCTCGAGGTTTTCCTCCAGACGGTGCTTCTGCACGTCGGTGAGCACGCTGTAGGCGAGCGCCTTGGTGTCCGCCGCGGTGAGCGGCGGCATGTCGAGCGGGCGCAGCTTGCCGTGGACGCGCACGCGCGGCGCGCTGTTCGTGGACAAATGCAGGTCGCTGCCCGACATGTCGAGCATTTTCTTCAGAAGCTCGCTCAGTGTGATGCCAGCCATCTTCCCCTCCGATTACAGAACGGTCTCGCGCAATACTTCTTCCATGGTCGTCAGACCCGCCGCCACCTTTTGCAAGCCGCTCCGCCGCAGCGTGATCATTCCCTGTTCCATGGCCTTCTTTTTGAGTTCCAGCGCCGAAGCCCCGACGAGGATCAACTCGCGCAGGTCGTCGGTAATTTCCATTACTTCGTACAAGCCGACGCGCCCCTTGTATCCCGTGTTGTTGCACGTCGCGCAGCCCTTGCCGTGCTGCACGGTCGTTTTAGACGCTTCCTCCGGCGTGAATCCAGCCTCGGTCAGCGCCTGCGATTGAATTTGCAACGGTTCCTTGCACTGCACGCAGATACGGCGGACCAGCCGCTGCGCGCAAATCAGGTTCACCGACGTGGCCACAAGGAACGGCTCGATTCCCATGTTCATCAACCGGCTGATCGTCGATGGCGCATCGTTCGTGTGCAGAGTCGAAAGCACCAAATGGCCCGTCAGCGCGGCCTTGACGGCGATTTCCGCCGTCTCGAAGTCTCGAATCTCGCCGACCAGGATGATGTTCGGGTCCTGCCGCAAAAAGGCGCGCAAAGCGGACGCGAAATTGAGCCCGATCTGCTCCTTCATCTGCACCTGGTTGATTCCGGGCAGCTGGAATTCGACCGGGTCTTCGGCGGTCATGATGTTCGTTTCGGCCGTGTTCAGGCGCGCCACCGAGGAGTAGAGCGTGTTCGTCTTTCCCGATCCCGTGGGGCCTGTGACCAGCACCATGCCGTAGGGCTTCAGAATCTGGCGTTCGAACTTGGCCAGCGCCTCGGGCTCGAATCCGAGCTTGGTCATGTCGAGGCGCAGGTTCTCCTTGTCGAGCAACCGGAGGACGATCTTTTCGCCGAACAGCGTCGGAACGGTCGAGACGCGGAAATCGAGTTCCTTCTTCTTCCCGTCCTTCAGGTACTTGATCATGATGCGGCCGTCTTGCGGGAGCCGCTTCTCGCTGATGTCGAGCTTGGACATGATCTTCATGCGGCTCGTCATCGCGTCCTTGAGCTTCAAGGGCGGGGCCATCACGTTTTGCAGAATTCCGTCGATGCGGAACCGCACGCGGAACTCCTTCTCGTAAGGCTCCACGTGAATGTCGCTCGCGCCGCGCTTCACCGCGTCGGTGAGAATCAGGTTGCACAGCTTGATGATGGGCGCTTCTTCGGCGGCCTTCGAGAGGCTCGCCAGGTCCATCTCGGATTCCTCGGCTGCCAGCTCGAGCGCGTCCACTTCCTCGCCCGTCAGGTCCTTCATCACCTTGTCGAGCTCTTCGACGCTCTCGACTTCGCCGTAGAACTTGTGGATCGCCTCGCTGATGGCTGTTTCCGAAGCCACGACCGGTTCGACGTTGAACCCGGTCATGAACTTGATGTCGTCCATCGCGAAGACGTTCGTCGGATCGGTCATCGCGATCGTGAGCGTCGAGCCCACGCGCGAGAGCGGCACGATCTGGTAGCGGACCGCCGTCTCCTGCGGTACCAGCTTGATTACCGCCGGATCGACTTCGTAGAATTTCAGGTTGATCGAGGGAACGCCGTACTGGCGGGAAAGCACGGCGGTGATGTCGTCGTCGCTGACCAGTCCCAGCTTGACGAGACACGTGCCCAGCCTTCCGCCGTTTTTCTTCTGGTAGTCGAGCGCCTGCTTCAGCTGATCCGCCGAGATCAGGCTATCCTTGACCAGAATTTCGCCGAGCCGTGAAGACATGGTTGTGCGTGGGCGGTACTAGAACCCCGCGAGATTGCAGAGTAGCACGCGCGCAATCCGAAAATGGGGACCCGGTGCGCCGTTCGTAGTGAATCAGCTAACATCCGTTCCGCCGCACCCCGGGCTGTCCGTACGTACAGGCAAAATTTTGCTCCTGCGCTTCGGTACAGGCTGACCGAAAACGGCGGTCGATGCGGGAGCCTTCTAGAAATTCATCGGAAAGAGCGCGCCGGACTTCAGAGAATGTCCTAGATGTGTGTGCGAAGATCGCTGCCGAATGCTCGCCAGGCGCGTCGCGGCCGCAGAAGCGCTAGCCTCCGGCGTCCGGCTTCTGCTACGATGGATCGAGGGGCGGTTAGCTCAGCGGTTAGAGCATCCGGTTTACACCCGGAAGGTCCAGCGTTCAAATCGCTGACCGCCCACCACTTGGAATACATGGCGCGGGGACGTAGTTCAGTTGGTTAGAACGCTGCCCTGTCACGGCAGAGGTCGCGAGTTCGAGTCTCGTCGTCCCCGCCATTTTTCCCCCGAACAGTAGACGAGCCTTTGAGCCGAATTCGGATCGTGACTTTCCCTCGGCTTCGCTCGGGACAAGCTCGCTTCACCGTCCCCGCCATTCCTACAAAGCACATGCGGTGATAGTTGTTCACGCGTCAACCAGAAGTTCAACCCACGTCGGCTAATCGTTACACCCATCCCCTTGCGGAGAAATCACCGGTCCGCCAGTGCCTCGTGATTTGTCTTCCCTTTGTTTGAAATTCGAGTGGCCCTGAATGGACTAGGCTGCGTTTGTTCGACTGCGCTGAGGGAAATTTTCGGCTAGTGAACTAATGAACTATCTACAGTATAGCAAGCGCGGCTCAAACAAAACAGTCTGTTTCTGCAAGATCTTTTTTGCTAGCGTCGGCAAACCGACCAACTCTCAGCTCGTGTCGCCCGTCAACGAAGTGGTTCGTTGATGGCTCTAGTCGACTCAACAAGTTGTAGGACACTGAGGAGGACTTGATGATTCCAGAAGAGAAAACTGCCGCCGTCGCGCGCGCGCTGCGCGAGGCATTCGGTGTGACCGGGTGTGAAGATCTCCGGCTGCTCGCGGATGGGTTTACCTCGACCCGCGTCTTTCGCATCGTGGTGCGGGGATGCCCGTATCTGATGCGTATCTGCACGCGTACGGATGGAAGAAACGAACCCACGCGCCAGTTCGCATGCATGAAGATTGCCGCCGAAGCGGGCCTTGCTCCGCGTATTTGGTACACCAATGTAGAAGACAGAATTTCGATCATAGATTTTATCGACGCACGGCCGTTGGCCCTGACCGAAGCTGCTGTCCTGGTGGCCCGCACCCTACAGTCGCTACACGCGGCGCCGGGTTTCCCGAAACTCGCGAATGGCTTCGACACCGCGCCGACGTTCCTTTTACGAGCGTCGGCGTCGCGGGATGGATTCGTTCAAAGATTTCAGGCTTCAAAGATTCTGCCGGAGAGCGAGACCGCGGAGCTCCTCCGTCTGTACGCGCGCGTGACCGGCGTTTACTCGTGTCAGGATTCCGACATGGTCGCGAGCCACAACGATTTGAAGCCGCCAAATATGCTTTTCGATGGAGAACGCCTCTGGCTCATCGATTGGGAGGCTGCTTTCTTGAACGACCGGTACAACGATCTGGCGGTGATGGCGAACTTTGTCGTCACGAACGGCGCGGTGGAAGAGATTTATCTCCGGACGTATTTCGGGGAAGCGGCCGGTGAATACAGCCTCGCGCGGTTCTATCTCATGCGTCAGATAGTTCATCTGTTCTACGCCATGGTCTTCATTCTTTTGGGATCTTCAGGCAAGCCGATTGACTCAAATGCGCCGGTGCCCGACTTCAGAGACTTTCACAGCCGCATATGGACGGGAGAAGTCAGTTTAGACACCGGTGAAACCAAGGTGCAATTCGGCAGGGTTCATATGAACCAGCTTTTGCAGAATGCGCAGACGGCACAATTTCAGGAGGCACTTAGAATCGTCTCCGATCGCGGCGGACGCTCATAGCTTCGCGATGGCGAAAAGCAGGAAGCGCACGGATCAGGTGCCTGAGGTCGCTAGGCGCTTTTCGGCGCTGCGCATGGCTTCGTAGATTTGGTCGAAGCTCTCGATGGCGAACAATCTTGTGTGAATGCGGTCAACTTTGACCGGCGTGGAAAGCACCTCGTCGAGATCGAAATCGCGAACCTCGCAGCCGCCTTCGATCACGTTCGAGCATTCGCCGTGCGAGCTGATCACCCCGCTGCCGTAAACCTTCAGCTTCCCGTTCTCGCGAATCAGGCCAAATTCGACGGTGTACCAGAAAAGGCGGCCGAGTCGATCGAGAACCTCCGCATCATCGATTCGCGAGCAGACGGCTCCGTAGTGCTGCAAGAAATCGGCAAACACAGGATGCGCGTGCATCGGGACGTGGCCGAAGACGTCGTGAAAAATGTCCGGCTCGGGCGTGTACTCGAGCGACTCGCGGGTGCGCAGCCAGGTGGTCGTGGGAAACATGCGCGCGTCGAGCATTTCGAAAAACGCGCCGCTCGGCATGAAGCCGCTAACCGGCGTGGTGCTCCATCCCGTGCGGGGCCTCAGTCGCGCCGTAATCGCGCTCAGGTTCGGCAGGCGATCGTCTTCGAGTCCGATGATTTCGTAGCCTTCGAGGTACTCGCGGCAAGCATAGGCATCGATCTGCGGCCTGCGCCGGCGCACCAGCTCCGCCCACGTGGCGTGCTGGTCGGGCGTGTAATCCTGATACTTCTGCTCAGCCAGGTACGGCACCGCGGCGAGGAGCGGTTTTTCGGCGATGCCGGACCTTTTCATAGACTAAAGATTCAGATCCTCATAGCGTTCAGATGCCAATGCGGCGGCCTTGCGATGCCCTTTTCGTTCCGAGCCGGCCTGCGAATCGGCCCAGCGGCCGGGAATGGCAGTTCCACATTCGGGGCAGCAGCCGTCTTTCAAGCGGTTCTCCTGCACGTCGTGCCAGGATCGCCGAATCAAGAGTGTTCTGCACGACGGACAGAACGTGTGCCCGCCATCGCCATGGATGTTGCCCTCGTACACGTAGTGCAATCCGACCTCGAGCGCCGCGGCGCGGGCGGCGTGCAGCGTCGCGGGAGGCGTCCGCGGCTTGTCCCGCAATTTGAAATCGGGATGGAACGCGGTGAAATGCAACGGAACATCCGGCCCGAGACGCTTGAGAATCCATTCGGCGAGCCCGCGCGTTTCCGAAGGATTGTCGTTGAGTGTAGGAATAATGAGATTGGTGATCTCGAACCAGACATTCGTCTCGTTCTTGAGCCATTGCAGAATATCGAGAACGGGCTGAAGGTGCGTGAGCGTGTACCGGCCGTAGAAACCTTCCGTGAACGCCTTCAGGTCGATGTTCGCGCCGTCGATGTGGTCGTAGATATCGTGGAATGCCTCGCGGGTAATGTAGCCGTTCGAGACCATGACGGTCTTGATGCCGTATTCCTTCGCTGCCTTGCAGATGTCGATCACGTACTCGCCCCAGATCGTCGGCTCGTTGTAGGTGAACGCGATCGTCGGGCAGCCGTAGCGAATCGCGAGCTGGACGATATCCTCGGGCGGAATATTCGACGAGCCGACCTGATCGGCTCGCGATTTCGAGATGTCCCAGTTCTGGCAGAAGAAGCAGCCCATATTGCAGCCTGCCGTGCCCATCGAAAAAACGCGCGTTCCGGGAAGAAAATGATTGAGCGGCTTTTTCTCGATCGGGTCGATCTGGAGCGCGGCGGGACGCGCGTAGCCGAGGCTGTAGAGTTTTCCGCCGCGATTCTCGCGAATGAAGCAGAAGCCGGCTTGGCCTTCGCCGATATGGCAGTGGCGCGGGCAGAGGTAGCAGTGAACTTTGCCGTTGGGCTCAGGCTCCCACCAGCGAGCCTCGTGGAGCGGGGCGGCGGGATCGACAGTTTTCAGGTCTTGCATGGGAAGGAACCCTTCGCAGAGATTATACTCCCGTCCCGATCTGGGCGCGGATGCGCCACTCGAAAAGTTTGACACTTCTTTTGCGCCCGATCCTTTCTTTTGTATGAGTTACGTGTGCAAACACCTGGCAGGGTGTGTCGGTTCTTTGTGCACGAAATAGGGAAGAAAACGGACGCAAAGGAGATGGAGGAGGCGTAGGACGGGCGGTCTCCGCTGCCGACTGCTGAGTTTTGAGTTGTCTTTTCATTCTTCATAATTCATTTTTAGGCTAGCAGGGGGGATGACCCTGTCAAGTAGCTGGCTGTGTGGACTTTTCGCGGGGCTGATACTCTGGAGTGAATCATGGCGGCGGAAATTGAAGTCACCAAAGTGAGCGAGAGCGAACTTGAAGTGCGCGTGATCGAAGGCAAAAGCCAGACTTCGCACCGCGTGAAGCTGAACACCGCGGATTACGAGCGGATCACGGGCGGGAAGGTCGATCCGGCAGAACTGGTGCGGCGGTCGTTCGAATTCCTGCTCGAGAATGAGCCGAAGGAGTCGATCCTCGCGAGATTCGACCTGACGGTGATCGGCCGGTACTTCCCTGATTTCGAACGGGAGATGAAACGGAGACTCGGGAGCATCTCCTAAGATACCGAGAAGATCCGAAGACACTCACCGCAGAGACGCAGAGGACGCAGAGAAACAACCGAGGGGAAAGACCCAGCCCTAGGCAGCGATAGGTATAGGACCGATGCTACAGGACGGCTAGGAAGCACTTTTCCCATTTAGGGCACTTAGCTTCAGTTGGTTACGACAGAGCGCCAAGGGATTGATAACAGGACCAGTACCGAGGCGGTGATGCGAGGCGCTTCTGTGCGGCCGGCGTCTCGAGGTGCAGATCGTTTTCCAAGGCTGTGAATATCCCGCGCAAAAGCACGTACGTACTTCTGCCATGGCTAAGAGATTGCCGGGCACGGCCCACTCGCCAGACCGTAAGCATCGCTTTTTCTTCGCGTTAGAACAAATCGCGAATCCGGAGCCGAGCCGACCTCTGGAGTGCTGCCCTTCTCCTCTGGAATCCTGCAAGGCATCAGCGGGGATCGTAGCGCGCTACCGGCGAACGCCGACCGAGTGCCTTCGAACTCGCCGTTGACCTCGATAGCATGTGCATCCGGCGCGTGTGGGATTTGGTATTCCCTTTGCACATGAGCGACTTAGCGGCGCCTTCACTTGGGGGCATTCTTGAAGGACAACGGCCAACCGATCAGCTGCCTTCCCGGCTGCCATACCCCTGTGCCCACCGAGCTCGAAGCCGAGCACCTCTGCGTGCTTCACTTTCTCCTCAGCGTGGACCACACCTGCGCGGGAATGCGCCGCGAGACGGTGATCGGAGGATGCGGCCCAGCGCGGCGGTCCGAAATCGGGGCGTACGTGAGGGGCACCGCCGAAAAACTGTCGCACGTCGCCGTGATCAGTCCCCCGCTCACCGATGAGATGAAGCGCCGGGTTCTCACCACGTTTCTCACGCTGATGAATTTGCAGGAAAGCCTCGACCGCTCGACGACGCGCAACGCGCCCGGACCCGTGTCCGTCCGGCCATCCTCGTCTCGCCCGCTGACCACTCCCGCCATCGCGCACGGATAGGCAGAACCGCCGCACGATGCCATCCTACGTATTGAAGTGCG
>Ga0335077_10006317_pt1 | contig 14637 bp, 12 predicted proteins | sample Lox_Sample_31_FD_207151 | JGI IMG/M metagenome (GOLD analysis project Ga0335077, IMG submission 207151) | Soil microbial communities from Loxahatchee National Wildlife Refuge, Florida, United States - Lox_Sample_3.1 | ecosystem: Environmental > Terrestrial > Soil > Wetlands | place: USA... | reverse complement strand
CTCGATGGCGCTCAGTACGCGCGTAAACACGCCTACTTTTTCCAGCGCGTCCTGCAAGGCCAGCGAGTTGATCACCGTCGCCAGCATGCCCATGTAATCGCCGGTGGCACGGTCAATCTCGAAGCCTTTCTGGCGCGCGCCGCGGAAAATGTTGCCGCCGCCCACCATAATGGCAATTTCCACGCCCAGCTCATGCACTTCTTTCAGCTCCTGCGCGATGGACTGGATGGTCTCGCCGTGAATGCCGAATCCCTGCGGCCCCTGCAGCGATTCGCCGGAGAGCTTTAGGAGAATTCGGCGGTAAGCCAGCTTGCCGTTTTTCGAAGCTCGTTTTGCAGCTACTTTTCGGGAGGCCCTCTTCAGTACAGGCATGTCGCTCCGGCCAGCGTCGTTTGAAATCGTCGAAATTGTAACAAACAATGCTCGCTACCGCACAACGTCGCCCTTCAGAAAGGTCAGTGCCGTCAAAATCTCGCCACTCGAAATTCGGCACGAGCTTCACGCCTTCCGCGCAAAAAAAGAAGCGTTCCGGGATTTCCAGAACGCTCCGACTTGCTCAATCAACGCCGGCTACCGCACTAGTGTCCGTGCCCGCCGCCTCCGTGAGAGCCGCCCCCAAACCCACCCCCATGGAAGCCGCCGAATCCTCCACCGTGAAAGCCGCCCCCACCGAATCCGCCGCGCGTCCCACCGCCGCCGAATCCAGCGCGCATGCCGCCGCCAAATCCTCCAAATCGCGCACCGGAGCGGAATCCGCCGCTCGAACCAACTCCCCGATAAACGCCGTGCGCGTAGGCTGAGCTGCCCACGTAGTGATTCCCTCCACCCCATGCGTGATAATTTGAGCTGAAGTGGTGGTAGACACCCGGACGGCGGTACCCGTAGCCACCATAGCCGTAGCCGCCGTAGAACGGCGCCGCATACACCCACCACGGTGAATAGAATCCCCAGCCAAACGGGCTGTAGAAAATTCCATCGCCGGGAATGAACGTAAAGCCGTCAAACCACGGATCCCAATACCACCCTGCGCCCCACCAGCCGGGTCCCCAAGGACCCCATCCGCTGTTGGCATAAATACTGGCGGCGTCTACGTTCGCCTCCGCGACGTAGGAAGAGCGCAAGCTGCTCCAGCGGTACAGATCGTCCGTTGCATAGGCCTTTTTGTCGAACTTGTGCTGTTTCTCTTTCAGGCCGGCTTGCAGCGGCACTTCGTGCCCGCCTTTCACGTCGAAATGCCCGTCGCCATATTCGACTTCGGCTTTTCCTTCAAAAACGCGAAGCTGTTGCTGATTCAGATCGAAGTCGTAAAGGCCCGTTTTCAGGAGTTCCGTCGTTTCCCCGTCGGCCACGATCCGAATGTCATTTTCGGGATGAATCTCGGCGACTTCCACCATCGCATGGCCACGGTCCACACCGACTTCCGTGTTCGTCAAACCCGACGAAATCATCCTCACCGTGCTGTTGTCGCCGACGCGCAGAAACACTCCCGGCGTCAGCAGAATTTCTGCTTTGCCAGCTCCGGTTGTGAGCGACTGGCCGTTTTCCAGTTGCGCCGAACCGATCGCTTTCGCGTTTACGGCTTGCGCATCGATGGAGACCGTGCCTTCCACATAATTCAGTGTTCCGGGAACGGCGCGTTCGGGGCTGGTGTTTCCTTCACTGGCGCGGGCCGGCGAGGCGTATCCGAAGAAAATCAACGCCAAAACAAATGCAGCAAATCCTTCGAACTGGCGGAGTCTCATGTTCCAGCCTCCTCAGTTACAATTAGTTAGATGACTCTTGGTTTGAACTAGATGCAATCGGTCTGCCACGCGGAAAACATCGGCGTGGGAGCGTTCTCAGCGCGCTTTACAAGCTTGATCTACAGGACTTACCGGCCTGGCGGCCGTTAACGCCTTGTGAACAAAACTCTCAGCGTGCAGGAAGCTACCAGTGCGTGCGCAACTTTTTCGCTCACAAACAAAAAGAGCGTTCCAGTAGTCCCAGAACGCTCTTCAAAATTTTTTTGAGCGTCTATGCGCTGACAGGCGCACTTTCCGGCTCCGCTGAACCCGCGCCGGTCACTTCGCCCACCTTGAAGCGCGAGAAACGCTTGATCAAGATGTTTTCGCCCAGGTCGGCAATGGCCTGCTTCACCATCTCCCCGATGGTCACGCTTTCGTCCTTGATGTAGTGCTGCTCGTACAAGCAGTTTTCCTCGTAAAACTTCTCCATCTTGCCGGTCACGATCTTGTCCACCACCGCTTCCGGTTTGCCCGTGGCCAGCGCCTGGGCGCGGTAAATTTCGCGCTCCTTCGCCAGCATGTCCGGCGTCACTTCCTCGCGGCGGACGTATCGCGGGTCGAGCGCGGCGATGTGCATGGCGATGTCATGGCACAGATTCTGGAAGCGCTCGGTGCGCGCCACAAAGTCCGATTCGCAATTCACTTCCACGAGCACACCAATCTTCCCGCCGGCGTGAATATAACTCCCCACGAGCCCTTCGCTCGCTTCGCGCTGCGCTTTCTTTGCCGCCGCCGCCTGTCCCTTCTTTCTCAGGACCTCGATGGCCTTCTCGACGTTCCCGGCCGCTTCCACCAAGGCCGCGCGGCAATCGCTGAAGCCCGCGCCGGTCCGCTCGCGCAACTCCTTCACCAGATGTGCTGGAATTTGCATGGCCTGCTGTTGTGTACTCATCCTTTTCTTCTTTCTCGACTAATCTCGGCTTGCACGATTCTCTGCGAAAACTTCTCCTCGCACATATGAAAATTTCGTGACTTTCCACGGCCGCTTGCAAAAAGACCCGCCCCGAGTCCTCCTGGAGCGGGCCTCGTGTTTTCCTCGGCTCCCGTGCGTTCGGCGACTAGCGCTCTTCCTCGTCCGGTGGTACCGTCGTTTCTGCACCCGCCGCCAGCGTCTCCGCGCCCTCCACGAAGTCGCCTTCCTGCTTCTCATATTGCTCGTACGCGCTGGTGTCCACGTACTCGACGCCTTCCACCAACGCCTGGTCTTCCGCCGATTTCTGGTCCGCGACCTGCGACTGCTGATACGCGGTGTGCCCTTCCATCACCGAATCGGCAATCTTTGTCGTAAACAAACGGATCGCCCGCAACGCGTCGTCATTCCCCGGAATAATCCAGTCCACCACGTCCGGATCGCAGTTCGTATCCACTACGGAAACTACCGGCACGCCCATGCGCCGCGCTTCTTTCACGGCAATTTCTTCCGCGTTCGAGTCAATCACGAACATCGCGTCGGGCAGCGTGGCCATGTTCTCGATGCCTTCGAGGTTCTGCTGCAGGTGCTTCATTTCACGGCCCAGGCGCGCTTTTTCTTTCTTGGAAAGCTCGTCAATGCGGCCGTCTTCGGTCATGGCCTTCAGCAGCTTCAGCCGCTTGATGGACTTCTGCAGCGTCGCCCAGTTGGTCAGCGTCCCGCCCAGCCAGCGGTGGTTCACGAAAAATGCGCCGCAGCGCTTCGCTTCTTCAGCGACCGCTTCCTGCGCCTGCCGTTTCGTGCCCACGAACAATACAGCTTTGCCTTGTGCGGATAGATCGCTTACGAAGCGGCTCGCTTCGCGAAACATCTTGAGGGTCTTCTGCAGGTCAATAATGTGGATGCCGTTGCGTTCCCCGAAAATATATTCCTTCATCTTCGGGTTCCAGCGCCGGGTCTGGTGACCGAAGTGAACTCCGGCCTCCAGCAACTCCTTCATCGTAATTTCTACCGCCAAGTTTCCTCCTAGTTGGATGGCTGCTTGCGTCGGCTTCGCTTTGTAGCTGCCGGGCTTTAGCCCGGCCTCCCCTCAGCAAAATCAAGCCGAAGAACAGCCTTTTGCCGGCTCCATGCCGGCCGTGATCTCAGCAAGCTCACTCTCGCGAGCGAGCCTGCTGGAGGTCGCTGCGGCCCCAAAAAACTGGAGCCGCAAAAACTCGTAACAACTAGCGCTTCGTAAACTGGAAGCGCTTGCGCGCGCCCTTCTGCCCGTATTTCTTGCGCTCCTTCATGCGTGAGTCGCGCGTCAAAAATCCGTTCGTGCGCAGCGACGGCCGCAGCTCCGGATTGAACCGCGCAATCGCGCGCGACAATCCCATGCGCACCGCGCCGGCCTGTCCGCCAACGCCACCGCCGTGCGCCGTCACCTTCACGTCCACCTGGTCCGCCAGGCTCGTAAACTTCAGCGGCTCCGTTGCGTCATGCTTCCACGCATGATTCGGAAAATAGCTTGCCACCTCGCGCCCGTTCACCGTGAACTTGCCGCTTCCCGCGCGCAGAAATACCCGCGCTACGGACTCCTTGCGCCGGCCCGTGCCCAAAAACCATGTCTGCGTACTCGCCACTGGCGTTCCTGTAGAACTCAACGTTCCTCCTCAAACTCAAAAAATGCCGATCCGAGACACCCTTACGTGCCCGAACCTTCGAACTCACGCCGGTTTGCTCCCTGCTAAGGCACCACTTAGCGGTGACCACCACGCGGCCACACATCAAGGAACAGCAACGTGCGGAAAACTGGGCACAGACTTTAGTCCGTGCTCACCAAACTCTTAAAGCGCTACGGCCTGCGGCTTTTGCCCGGCATGCCGCGCCAGCTCGGCCGCGCCGCGGTAAATCCGCAGCTTCTTCGCCCGCCGCGCCCGCAACTTGTTCTTCGGCAGCATGCCCACGATGGCTTCCCGGATCATCCACTCCGGCTTCGCTTCGCGCACGCGCTTCGCCGGCACCGCCTTCAACCCGCCGGGGTACCCGCTGTGCGAGTAATAAACCTTCTGCTCGACCTTGTTCCCGGTCATGCGTACCTTATCGGCATTGATGACCACGACGTGGTCACCGGAATCCAGGTACGGCGTAAAGCTCGGCTTATCTTTGCCAATCAAAATCCGCGCCGCCTTCGTTGCCAAACGCCCCAGCACCTGGTCGGTCGCATCCAGCACGAACCAGTTCGCGCCCACCTTCAAGGCCTCGGCTTCTTCTCCCTTAGCTACGTACGTCCTCATCGCGCTCAGTCACACCTTTCCCTGTAGAGACAAACGTCAATCTTAAAGTACCTCCCCACTCCTGTCAACGCGATTTGATTTCGAGTCAGTTTCCGATTACGACTGATTAAGACTTAAGTCAGCACTAGCGGCCTTCCAACAGAAACACGTGGAAGTCAGTGGCCAGAGGCTCGGCGTCAAGCTGCCGCATCATCACTGCAACCTGACCTCGATGGTAAGTTGAATGATTCACCAGATGCTACATCAAGTGGGCCAAGCTAAGTTGCGATGTGCGAAAAGGAAGCATTTTTTTCAAGGATTCGTTTGTCACACGATTTACGAACTCGGCTTGCTCTCTCTCGACCTCCACCCACTTTGACTGCACCGCAGCCACTTCAGGAAATGCGTTGGTACTGAACAGGGCATCCCGTCGCCGTCGCAAATCTGTGATGAAGGTAGAGCTTGGGGACGGCTCATTGCAATATGCAAGCCAAATCCACTCGCCGCCGATAATGTGCACAAGTGTGTCTCGCACGGAACGAAAGCTGCCGCCCAAGTCGCGCGTAACCTGCTCAGTATTGAGTACGGAGACCGCTTGCAAGACCCTTTTGTTCGCCCAGCGGTCGTATTGGTAGAGCAGCTGAATTTCGTCCTTGATCATAGTGATGGGTGGCGGGCTCCTTGCTCCGGGGAATCTTACCTTGCCCTTCGTATTCGACAAAACTGGACAAGGGCCGATCCGCTAATTTCAGTTGTCCGGTAACCCGAACAAACCAGGACTTGGCGCAGCAAAATCATGCAGTCACGAGTTTGTTGAAACGCGATTCGCTCGCCCACACGACGTTGAAATACAGTTTGCCTTGCTCGACAATATCGGAAGGACTGAACGCTTGAAGATACTTGCGGGTCTCCGAACGAGTGCTCTTCGGATCCAATGGTGGCAGTACTGCTTCATCGCATCTGGATCACCCAGGAGCCATACATCCCGTTCTATGGAGTAGCAGCCTGAGGAAGACCGTAAGGTTGATCAAAGAGCTAAAGTGCTGCTGCTTGGGAAAACTCAGAGCTCAATCAAAAAAATTGGAATAAAAACCGAGTATCTCAGTTATCTCTCTTGAGCGCGCTGGCACTAGGCGCGTTTTGGTCGAAGAATGGCGCAATCAGTTGAGAAACCGTCGCGGTGGTCAGTCGAATTCAACCGTTCCGTCACTGCTGGATAGCGGGTAAGACGTCAATTATGCCAACTGGCCAGCCCTTATTCATCCGGCACGTCACACACTACTTCGGAGAGAATGATGGATTCAATTTGCGCTCCTGAACCAAGGCTGTCCTCAAGGGGCTTGTAGCGCGGAGAGGAGTGAGTCGATGAACATGTCTTTATCACAGAATGTTTGCCTGCAAATATTCGCCACTGAGGCTTCAGTGCGTTCCAGAGCAATTCGAGGTTGGCATATGTTCAAATTCTGCGTTCTCACCGTCGCTGCTCTGGCCGGATGTTTCATCTCCGTCTCGAAGGCTCAACCTATTCCGGTTCCCATGTCGCCCGCGAGCTTCGAGATCGACGCCTCCAGGACGGGTTCATCTGAGCGGGCGATCCAATTCGGAGATTTTCTTGGACGTCGCGCCGTCTACCTTCCCTCTGGATTTTTGAACGTGAAAGGGGCAAAGTTCCGCGACGGTACTGTGGAGTTCGATGTAGCGAGCAAGCCACAGGGCCTGTTTCTGGGAATTGGTTTCAGGATCGAATCAGAAGCAAATATGGAAGTGGTCTATCTGAGGCCGAATGCTTCGGACACGATTGAAGCGGTGCAATATACCCCGCGTCTCAATGGCGACGCGATTTGGCAACTGCTCAATTCGAGCCACGAGAAGGCCAGCGCACATATCCCCGAAAACCAGTGGATTCATATGAAGATCGTGGTTCGTGGTCGAACTTGCACTCTCTTTCTGAACGCAAGCAAAGTTCCTACCCTGGTCGTAACCAATTTGCGGAGGGGAGACAGTGAAGGGGGAATCGCCTTGTGGGCGCTGGGCGGGGGAGGATATTTCAGCAACCTGAACTACAGGCCTTCTCCCGGCCGGAAACCTCTGCCAAACCTACCGCCATATAAACGTGCAGGCTTGCTGTCCGATTGGGAGCTGTCGCCGGCATTTGATGCGGGTGACGTTGATACTGATGAGTACCCAACTTCGACAAGTAGATGGGAGAACGTCCATGCGGAGGACCCCGGATTCGTTCTGGTAAACCGGTACCGATCCAGTCCTGCAATGTTTCCGATGCCGTCTCGCGAGGAAATGCGAAAAGGACGGGTCAAAGGCGCTAAAGTCGTATTCGCCCGGACCTATATCTCATCTCCGAAGGCGGCTGAGAAGATCCTCAAAATTGGTTACAGCGACGACATTGTCGTCTACCTGAACCGAAAGCGGATCTTTTCGGGGAAGAATGCTTTGTCGTATCGCGATGATGGCTCACTTGGGACATTCGGTCTTAACGATCAAACCGATATCCATCTCAACCCAGGCGACAATGAATTACTCGTAGCGGTCACGGAGTACAACGGTGGCTGGGCATTCGAGTGTGAGTTGTCTCCTACTCTATCTGAATAGTAAAGCCGGCGTCAGGGTAGGACCTGAATTTCAAGTTCCATCGCACGCCCATCCCCGATTGAAAATGCCCGGATGGGCGTAGTTGCGTACGGCCGGGGCGTGACGATGAAATAGATCGCTTCAGAATAGTGGGCCAGCGCGATGTCTTTGGGCGAAGGCTCGTTCGTGTCCATCCAATTCGGATGCGAGTGGTAGATGCCGAGGAATTTGAGCCGCCGCTTGCGGAGTTCCCCCATCAGGCGCACGATCTCCTTGGGCGCAATTTCGTAATTCCTGACTGGATCAGCCGCAACGTTCTTCGCAGGGAACGCCTGCGTGATTAGTCCGTCCTGCCCCCCGAGAATTCCGCAGCATTCCCGATACGGCTGGCGGCGGGCATGCTTCAGGAGTTGCCCGTATACTTTGCGGCGACTTCGGACGGCTAGCTTCATTCCGGGAGTATATAACGAGGCGAATTCGTGAATCGAGTGACGGACGTGGAGAGACTATCTGAAGTAAGTCCCGATAAACGGTAACCGGAAAGTGACCCACCACCGGAATTGGTATATATTCCCTCCGCGTGTCGTCGTCTCATTCGGCACTCTACGACCACGGAGAAAATCCTTCATGCGAATCATCTCACCAGCAGTTGCCCTGATCGCGGCAAGCGTCGGGTTCGCGTCGATCACACCTGCTCAGAACACCTCCAGCTCTGGGCCCTACAAAGTTCTCAAGACCGCCAAAGTCGGGGGCGAAGGCGGCTACGACTACATCTTCGCCGACAGCAAAGCCCGCCGCCTGTACATACCGCGCGGCGGCCAGACGGGCCAACTCACGGTCTTCAATCTCGACACTCTTGAATCCGTCGGAGCCATCCCGAACGTCAGCGCCGGCGGCGCCACCGTCGATCCCAAGTCGCACCACGGCTTCTCGACCACCAAGCCCGTCACCATGTGGGATGCCACCACGCTCAAGATCATCAAAACCATTGACGTGGACGGCCGCCCCGATGGCATCCTCACCGATCCTTACAACTCGCGCGTGTGGGTGCTGAGCCATCAGCCGCCCCACGCCACGATCATTGACGCCGCCAGCGGCACTATCGTCAAAACGCTCGACCTCGGCGGCGCGCCCGAGCAAGCCGTCAGCGACGGCAAAGGCACCGTGTACATCAACATCACCGACAAGGCCAACATCGCCGTCGTTGACGCCAAAAACCTCACCGTCACCGCGCACTACGACGTCAGCTCCAAAGGCACCGGCGGCAGCGGCCTCGCGCTCGACCCCAAGAATCACATCCTCTTCGCGTATTACCGCCAGCCCTCGCCCGTCTGCATCATCGTCAACGCCAAAACCGGCGACATCATCACCACCCTACCCACCGGCATGGGCGTGGACACCGTGGCCTTCAATCCCGCCACCAAGGAAGCCATCAGCGCTGAATTCGCAGGCTCCATGACGTTCATCAAGGAAAACAGTCCGACCAGCTTCGCCGTCGAGCAAACCGTGCAAACCATGGTCGGCGCCAAAACGCTCGCGCTCGATAGCAAGACCGGCCATCTCCTCACCATGGCCGCCGAGTTCGGTCCGCCCGCTCCCGACGCCAAGCCCGGCCCCGCCGGCCGCCCACCGCGTGGCCCGATGATCCCCGGCTCGTTCACCATCCTGATGGTCGGCAAATAAAAACCATGTTCCGCAGAGGCACCCTCCGCGACCTCTGCGTTAACAACAACGCCGGACCTCGAGGGGACCGCATCCGCCGCCCAGGAGCGCTGCGATGGCGCATTTCTATAGTTCGGGCCCAACCGCTGTCCCTCCCACGCGTCCAATTCTGTGTCTGCACCAAACGACGGAACTTTAGCCGCGGTTCGCCAGTATAAACAGGGAGAGGTGGGCTCATGACCGAACTTTGGCGGGATATTCGCTACGGCTTGCGGCTGCTTTGGAAGAGCGCGGGGTTCACCTCGGTGTCCCTACTTGCCCTGGCCCTGGGCATTGGCGCTACCACGGCGATTTTCAGCTTGCTCTATTCGGTGCTTCTTGCGCCGCTCCCGTATGTGGATAGCGACCGCATCGTCATGGTCTGGTCGCACCAGAAAGGCGAGCGCAACGGCACTTCGCCCAGCGACTACCTCGACTGGCAAAAGCAGAGCACCGTCTTCGACTCGCTCAACGCCTGGACAGGGGACGGTTTCACCATCTCCACTCCCGATTGGACCGAACAAGTCTCAGCCAGCCGCGTAGCCCCCGGCTTTTTCGACCTCCTCTTTGGCGCAAAGGTCGTTCTCGGCAGGCATTTCGTTGCCGAAGACGCACAGCCCGGCAACGATCACGTGGTCATCCTCAACAACAAATTCTGGCGGGACCGGTTCGGCAGCGATCCCAGCATTGTCGGCAGAAAGCTGCGCATGAGCGGCGAACTCTACACCGTCCTGGGCGTGGCCGCTCCCAGTCCCTCCGACAATGGCGATTCCAAGATGAATGTCCCGCTGGCCTTTAAGCCCGACGAGATCCGGCGCGAGAATCACTACCTCCTGGTGATGGGAAAGCTCAAGCGGGGAGTGACTCTCGAAGCGGCGAACGCGGAGATGAGCGTAGTCGCGAAGCACCTCGCGGAATCTTATCCGAAGACCAATCAGGATCTGACCGTAACGGTTGAGCCGCTGAAAGACGACTTCCTTCCCAAAGACACCCGTCTAGGCCTCTGGCTGATGATGGGCGCGGTCGGCTTCGTGCTCCTGATCGCGTGTGTCAACATCGCGAATTTGCTGCTGGCCTGGGGCACCGCGCGGCAGAAAGAAATCGCCGTCCGCGCGTCGCAAGGGGCTAGCCGGGCGCGTATTTTCCGGCAGTTCCTGATCGAGAGCCTTTCTTTGGCGCTGATGGGCGGGGCTTTGGGGACGCTGCTTTCCGTGGCCGTTTTGCGTGGCGTGATGAGCCTGATGCCCAGGAACCAATTGGGGATCCCCTACGAAGCCGATCCACACCTGAACGTCCCCGTCTTGCTCTTCACCCTCGGAGCGACGCTCCTCAGCGGCGTCCTTTTCGGATGTTTCCCCGCATGGCATGCGGCCCGGCAAAACATCAGCGACATGTTAAAGGAAGGCGGCAGATCATCTTCGGCGGGCGCCAGCCACAACCGTTTGCGGCGCGTGCTGGTCATTGCGGAGTTTGCGCTGGCGTTGATCTTGGTTGCGGGAGCAGGGCTGATCCTGCGCAGTTTCTGGAATGTCACGCAAGTGGACCTGGGCATTCGCCGCGATCACGTCCTCACCTTTAGCGTCCCCATCCAGCACGAGCGTACTGCCACCTCCGCGCAGATTCGCTCCGTCTACCAGCAACTGCAGGAAAGGATCGCCGCAGTCCCCGGCGTCTTGAAGGTGGCCATTGCTCCCGGTCTGCCAGCTGAAGGCGCCGGCCGCCTCCATTTCACCATCGCCGGCCAGCCGTCCGATGAGTCCGACGCCGACATTAACAAGGCGCCGCAATCGATCTTTATGCCGGTCACGCCCGACTTCTACGCAACCTACGGCATACGGCTCACGCGCGGACGCTATCTGGACGCTCGCGATCTCGCCGGCGCTCCGCGCGTCGCCATGGTCAGCGAGAGCTTTGCGCGGCAATACCTGCCGGGGCTCGATCCGCTTACACAACGCGTCAAGATCGCGGAATTGCTGCCGGATCACAATCCGCCGTTTGGCGCTCCGGTGGAATGGCAGATCGTTGGCGTTTTTCACGACGTGCAGTATCAGAGTCATCCCACTACCGGTTCCGCGGAGGTGGATGTGCCCTTTGACCAGAGCCCCTGGCCCTATACGACGATTGGCGTGCGGACCAATGGAAACCCGGCCGCCATAACCTCAAGCATTGCTGCCGCGATTCGGTCGGTGAATCCCGACTACCCCATGACCCGCGTGCGCACCATGGACCAAGTCGTCAGCGAATCGCTGGTTACCGACCGCTTTGCCGTCCTCGTCTTCGGCAGCTTTGCCGGACTGGCGCTCGTGTTGGCAGCCATCGGCATTTACGGCGTGATGACCTTTGCCGTCGCTCAGCGAAATCATGAGATGGGCATTCGCATGGCGCTTGGCGCGGGCAGTGGACACGTACTGAGGTTGGTGGTCGGCGAAGGGATGTGGGCGGCCCTGATCGGGATGGGCATTGGGCTTCCGGGCGTTTATCTGGTTGGCAAAACACTCAGGGGCATCTTATACAACGTCGGCGCACTGGATGTGCGTGCGCTGCTCGGTGTGGCGATTGTGCTGGTAGCCTCGGCTCTTGTGGCCTGCTATATCCCGGCTCGGCGCGCGACCAGGATTGATCCGTTGGCGGCACTGCGCCAAGAATAGCCGGTTTACATCACCTGATTCGACGTGATCGAACTAGTCGCCCTCGGCTGACTCGCGGCGCGCCACTTCTTTCTAGATGGTCGCCAACTGGGACCGCCGCCCCGCCGCATACTCATTCAATGCCGCGTTAGCGCTGCTGATGACCCCCAGCGCGTCCGTGACCGCGTCAAGATCCTCGCCCCGCAGAACAAAATACATTTCATCCTCGCCGAGTCCGGTGTAAACGCGGTTTCCCATGCACCCCAGGCTGAGAATCGCTCCATGCTGCAACGAAGCGGGCAGCGCCATGCACGTCGGCCGCCCGAGAGCCGGCGCACCGCTCCCGATACCCGCCCGATTGGCCGCCTCGTTCAGCAGCATCGCTCCAGAAGGCTTGCACGCGAAGAGCACTACATCCGGCGCAACCGGCATCTCCCCAAGCGGTGCATACACAATCGCAACCGGCGCCTTCGGCAATCGCGGAATCTGCGGCACCTCTTCCGGTTTCACATACCCGAGATCGAACATCATCTTCAGGGTTTGCTCGGTCTCTTTCTCACGTTCCGGCGACAACGTAATGTTGTGCGTGTACGCCCCCACCGCGCAGTTGAAGTGACCCTCCGGCAGGGTGTAGAAAACCCCGCCATTCGCAGCGAGCCGCCAGAAGCTGCACCCCGAAGGTTCGGTTCCCTCAAATTTTTTTACACCCGCCGGCGCCGCCTCCAAAAACGCCACCGCCACCGGCCGCCGCGCCAGTTTCACCGCCGCTGCGATCTTTCCCTCTACCTCTCTCCAATTTGTCCATCCGCTCATCCTGAGGCCCTCTCCCTTTCACCAGCAAACATACCACGCCAACCGCACATTGCCGAACGCAGCCCGTCCCAATATAGGATGAGTTTGGCGGAGAGCTTGACGAGGGTCAGGGAGTCCCTCTAGCGCGTGAGCCAAAGCGCATGCAGAACGGCGTGGAACATGGTCCACTGGTGGTGGACTCTTAGGATGCGGTACCAACCAAGAAGAGATGGGGCTTTCATAACTGTGCTCCTGTCGCGAGTGGCAAGAAATCGCCGTGCGCAAGATTTGTACTCACAACGAGGGCAAGGTACGGCATTCGATGACACAGCACATCACGGGATGGAAGGCTTTTTTGCTACCCCGGAAGGCTTGGTGTGGGATACCTCGATCACGGTAGGCGAGTGCACCTGGCTTGAAGATTGTCCGAGCCCGGCTCCAACCTGTGGCGGTTTGTCGTGCCGGTTCGCCTCGCCTCTCGATCGGGAAGGACTCGGAGTACTTTCCACCCAGGCCATGGAAGGCTCGCAAAACCGGGTGTCGCAGTTGTAGGATGGAAACGCCGCTAAGAATCGGCCGTGTTCCGCGACTTGCCGCGGACGGAAGACATTCGCACGCCGAGGATTGAGTTGATCCGCTTCGCCCCTTGCCGAAAGCGACCTTGCCGTTGTCTCGATCGATGGAACCTGAAGAGCGTCAGGCTCTCGCCCGCTAGCCGGTTTGGCCGCGAAAAGGCTGTGCTTTTTTTCTTCTGTATTGCCTTCATGGGCTCGGCTGGTTGCGGTTTTCGAAAGAGCACTCCCAAACCTTCCATCGAGTTCACCAGGGTTCCGCCCGCAGCCGAAGGCAGTCTGGACAAACTCGATGTCATCGAGGGGCGCATCATTGGCGGACAGCCAGGGCAACAGCTCGTTTTGTATGCCAAGAGCGGAGCCTGGTGGGTGCAGCCGCTGACGAACGAGGCCTTCACCAGGATTAACGCGAACTGGACATGGACGAATGCGACGCATGTGGGGACAGAGTATGCGGCGCTGCTGGTCGACAGCGGATATCAGCCTGCGGCGACTTTGAATGAGCTGCCGACGCCAGGGCGCGGCGTGGCGGCGGTGGCCATCGCGAAAGGCGGCGACTCCTCGGTTACGCGGACGCTCTTCTTCAGCGGATACGAATGGAGAATCCGTAACGCGCCAAGCGACCGCGGCGGCATAAACAACTATGATCCGAGCAACGCCTGGACGGATGCGGGCGGGGCGCTGCACCTGCGCATCGCGAAAGTGTCTGGCGAATGGACGTGTGCGGAGGTGACGCTGACGCGCAGCCTAGGATATGGAACTTATTCGTTCGTGGTGCGGGACACGTCGCAACTGGAACCTGCGGCGGTGTTCAGCATACTTACATGGGACTACGCAGGGACAGATCCAAACCACCGTGAAATGGATATCGAAATCTCTCGCTGGGGCGAACTAACCGGCAAGAATGGGCAATACCTGGTACAGCCTTTTTATGTTCCTGAAAACACATCACGATTTACGGAACCTGTCGGCACCCTTGTGCATTCATTCCATTGGGAGCCGGGGCGCGTGTCCTTCAGCACGGCTCGCACCGCAGAGGCCGGCGGTAAAACACGTCTCGTTGCCGAACATGTGTTCACGACGGGAGTTCCCACGCCGGGCGTCGCGTCCGTGCGCCTGAACTTGTATGTTTTCCGTAGCGCCAAGCAAGCGCTGCAAAACGGGACCGAGGTCGTGATTGATAAATTCGAATTCCTCCCCTAGCGGAAGGCGGAAACGCCGCTGGCCATCCAAGTGGCTCCTGGCAGCCTTGGCGTGCGTGTGTTTCACAGCCTCAGCTGGAGCGCTGAGCTCGAACAAAGCGATATCGCAGTACATCCGCGATCAGTGGGGCGTCGAACAAGGCTTTCCCGGTGGGCCCGTGTATGCGTTCGCACAAACACCCGACGGGTACTTGTGGATCGGCAC
>Ga0335077_10006316_pt1 | contig 14640 bp, 17 predicted proteins | sample Lox_Sample_31_FD_207151 | JGI IMG/M metagenome (GOLD analysis project Ga0335077, IMG submission 207151) | Soil microbial communities from Loxahatchee National Wildlife Refuge, Florida, United States - Lox_Sample_3.1 | ecosystem: Environmental > Terrestrial > Soil > Wetlands | place: USA... | reverse complement strand
GCCGCAAAGCGTTGTTGTTGCGCGCCTGGCGCCGAAGAAGAGGCGCTCATACGCCCAGACTATCAGCCGGAAATGGAACCCTGCCTTACAAATATCAGGCTTGTGTCCATTTTGTGACACAGTAGTACTATCCGCGCTGCACGGGTTGGGCCATCTCTATCATCCCAACGTGCACGATACGGTGCAGCGCTTTATTGATGCGAATCCAGCCGGGTTCAGGCTGAAGTGGCTCGAACAATGCCGCGATTGCAACGTCATGTGACCTAACCGAGTGTTAAGTCCCGATTAGTCGGGTCGGCTTACCCGAGATGTCGATGCCGGAATCAGAACGGGGATGGAAGTTGCGATAGCTGCGACTTCTCGCCAGGAAAACGGGTCCGAAAAAGCAGTACTACGCGCGGACTTCGGATCGGAACGATTGACGGTCGATAGGCGAGCAACTCAAAAACGGCACCAAGGTGCCACACTCCAAAATTAGTTGGACTGGACTTCACCGAGACGCTTGAGGCGGTCGCGGAGCCTGCGCTGTAGAGGCATGGGCGTGTTGGGATTGAAGGCCACCAGGTACCACAGCGGCTGCGTCTTATCTTTGCTGAGATAGGTGAGCGTGCCGGCGTCGGAATTCGGGTGACGGGCAACGTTTTCGCGAATCGCGCCGTACGGATGGCGGGCCAGGCGCGAGAGAGTCTTGGCGTTGGCGCGCGGATGTTCGCTGATCAGGCGGAGCAAATAGAAATCTTCCTTGGGAGCCTGCTTGGCGAGCTTCTCGAGCATTTCGGGCTTGGCTTCCGCGCTGAGCACCAGGCCGATTTTTTCGTCCCACGCGGTATTGATGTGATTCAGCTCGCGGGTGCGTGCGTGAATCAATTCCTCTAGCGAGCGGCGTTCCTGCTGTAGTCGGGCGATGGGGAGGCTGGTACCTTCGAGCGAGTCGAGGACGCGGAGCAGATGCTGGCGTTCCCCAAAGACAATCTGTGAAGTCCGGGTAATCTTCCCGTTTTCCTTTTCCTTGTATTGCACGAGATCGGAACGTCGCATGGTTCGCTGCTCCCAATTCCCTCCGGGGACTTTTCCGAATGGGACGTACTGGCCTGAAGACTGCGCTGGAATACTCATCCCTAGAAACCGCTTTCTGCTGAGCCAAAGTGGATTATGGAGTGGGGTTGGGGTAGCGTAAAGTTTGCAGGCAGAAGGCTGTGCCCGAAGGTGCAACCGGAGAAATATCTACGTGGGAAGTCAGGAAGGTGGGAGCATGTCGGCGTTTCAAGAGCATCGGGAAGAACTGGAGCATTACGAGCAGATGTTCGGGAAGCATCGCGGAAGACTGGCGGTATCTCTGGACCGCATCACAAATGCGTTGGTGCTGGTGGGACAGCACGGAGTGTATTGCACGAGCCAGCGAAATCCGACAGTGCCGGCGATGGATTTGCGGATGATCGACCGGGAGTTGACACACGCGAAGGAACTGATTCAGTCGGTGATGGAAGAGATCAAGAAGTCGCGGCAGGGGGCTACGACGTAGTTGGGGACTGAAAGAAACGAAAAGAAGAGACTGGGTTTTTGCCAAGCACGTGGGAAAGGCCTCAGGCCTGAAGGCCTGGGCTACAAGGGCCTACCCGACTAGCGTTTGGATTCCATGGGACCTCGGGTGGAACTCGAGACGGGAACGCTTACTTTAAAAAGGGATTGGTGTCGCGCTCGTGGCCGATGGTGGTGCTGGCGCCATGACCAGGATGAACGATGGTAGATTCCGGCAGCTGCATGAGCTTCTCTTTGAGCGAGCCGATGATGTCGTCGTAGGAGCCGCCCCAGAGATCGGTGCGGCCAATGCTTCCGGCAAAGAGGGTATCGCCGGCAAAGAGTTGCGGCTGGCTGAGAGAGAGGTTACCGCTATCGTTTGGAAGATAAAGCGAGACGCTGCCAGGGGTGTGGCCGGGCGTGTGAATGACGCTGGCAAAGAAGTCGCCCCACTGGAGGATGTCACCCTCCTTGAGGAGTTGATGAACGTCGACCAGTTCGGGGGTGGGCATGCCAAGAAAGGCGGCCTGCATTTCCATGCCGCGATAAAGAGGAAGGTCGTCGCTGTGCATCATCACCGGCGCGCCAGTGTATTGGTAGAGCTTGGCGAGGCCGCCGACGTGGTCGATGTGGGCATGGGTGCTGATGATGGCTTTGACCTGGAGCTTGTAGCGGCCGAGCAGGCCGAGGATACGCTCGACCTCGTCGCCCGGATCGACGACGATCGCCTCATGAGTACGCGGGTCGCCGATGATCGAACAGTTGCACTGGAGCATGCCAACCGGGAGCTTGAGATAGATCATCTCCGGGTTGGCGGCGTCGGGCAGATTGTGCGATGGGTGAAGGTGATCCACGGGGAGAGTATACCATCGGGGATTTGTAGCATCAGTTCTGGAGTTGGCGCACACGAAGAGCAGAAGAGGTAGGATGAACAAGGAGAACAAAGGTGGGAGAAGAGGCATTAAAGTTAACGACGCCGCTCGCTGAAATGCATAGACGGAATGCGACCGCGTTGGAAGCGTGGTTCGGGTGCGCGTTGCCCGATGAATTCGGGGATTGGCGGAACGAGTATCGCCTTCTGCGCGAGAATGTTGCGCTGTTGGACAAGAACTATCGGGCGTACTTGCGGTTCACGGGGCCGGACCGCGTGCGGTATCTGAATGCAATTCTGACGAATGACATCAAGGGGCTCAAGGAGAATCACGCGAACATTTCGTTGTTCCTGAATCCACAGGGGCACATCCAGGCGGAGATTGAGACGCACGCATTGGCGGACAAGTTGTTCTGCGTTTCGTATGCGATGATCCGCGAGGGTCTGATACCGGCGCTCGATAAATACATCATCATGGACGATGTGACATTGGAGGACCGAACCGCGGAATGCATGACACTGGCGCTAGAAGGGCCGAAAGCGGCCGCGGCGGTCAGCGAATTGACAGGCGTAGACCTGAACGCGATGGAGGAACTGGAATCGCGGGAAATTTCTGTGAATGGGATCGTGTGCCGGGTGGTCAAGAGGACTCCTGGACAAGATGCGGGGGCTGAGTTCTTGGGACATGCCAAAGACGCCGTTGCGTTATGGGGTATCCTGCAGGAGGCGGCAAAAAAGCATGGCGGCAGACCGGCAGGTTACAAAGCGCTGAATTCGGTGAGGCTGGAGCAAGGGATTCCGTGGTTCGGCTACGACTTTGGGGAGAAACAGATTCCGCACGAGGCGGGGCTACAGGACTCTCATATTTCGTATTCGAAGGGCTGCTACACAGGGCAAGAGATCGTGGAGCGAGTGCGCTCACGGGGTCAGGTAAATCGCGCGCGGGTGAGTCTGCGATTCGAAGGCGAAGCAGCGCGGGCGGGTGTATCGCTATTGAGTGAGGGAAAAGAAGTGGGGTTTGTGACGCGCGTGGGATTTTCGCCAGCGCTAGGCGCCAATATCGGAATGGGGTATGTACGACGGGAAAAATCGGGCGTTGGCAGTGAGTTGGAGACGAGCGCGGGCCGGGCGATGGTGATCGCCACTCCGCTCTCTTAGAGTTCCGCAAGGCTAAGCAAGCAGCAATTTGGTCATTTGGGCGAACAGACGAGCGCGGTCCGTAGGATCCATGGAGATGATCTGGACGGCCACACCGTGGTTATCGCGAGCGCGGCGGACGATTCCGCGGCAACGCACCTGACCGACAGGAAGATCCAGGAGAATCTGCATCAAGCAACGAAGGGGCAGGGCTTCCTTGGTGCGGACGAAAAATCCACCGACGGAGAGGCTTTCGAGGTAAGACACGCCACGCTGGGTGCCAGCCTGCCAGGCAGCCACAATGTCCCTGGGCGGAGTTATGCGCGGATATTTTCTTTGCTCGGGAGCGAGCATAACAAAGGTCCCCAGCTTGAGGATGTCCAGGCGCGGGCGGGCGTCCAGCAAAGAGAAATTTTAGCCGCGCGACCCGGAGGCGTAAAGAAAAAATTTAGTCAAATTCGAATTTGGGGGCGGGCTGGTCTTTGCCAACGCGGCCCGTGGAGATGTCAGCTTTGTAGTAGTTTTCGCCCCGGATGGGAACACCGGAGAGACGGCGAAGAATCGCCAACTGGCCAACGTGGTTTAGAGCATCGGCAACAGGGCCCTGGAAGAGTTTCTCGACAGAGACGTGGAGTTGCCCGGGGCCGGCAAGAAAGTCGTCGAGGCGTTTCAGCGAGTCGAAGAAGCGCTGAACTTCATCGGGCCAGGGGAGCGGCTCAGAATCGTGCCAAAAGGGCTTGCCGGTGGCCATGGAAAGGGCCCAATCGAACAGATCGCCGATGTGAGCCAGGATCTGCACAGGCGTACGACAGTTCTGACCGGCGCAGAAATCGACGTAGCCCTGAGGGGCATCGCGAACGATTTTGCCGCCACGATAGGCGATGGTTGCCAAAGAGTGCCGGAGAAGGTCGCGGGCACTGACCGTATCGGTGGACATGCCGGTAAACCTAGCAGGTTGACGGCGGCGAAGGAAGATTTTTTTCTTCAAAGGAACAGCTTAGAAGAGGCAGGCGGCGTAGTGCAGCTCGTACAGAGCACGGATATTTTCCGGACGGCCGGTCCTGGAAGCTCGGCGCGAGCAGAAGGCCGCCCCTACGGGGGCTAGGAGAGATTGAGTGCGCGCTTGAAGGAGCCCTTTTCGGACTCGATCTTCTTCTGAAGCTGGAGGATGCCGTAGAGGACGGCTTCTGGTCGCGGAGGGCAGCCGGGAACGTAGACGTCAACCGGGATGACCTGATTGCAGCCCTGAACAATCGCGTAATTGTTGAACACGCCGCCTGAAGTAGCGCATGCGCCCATGGAGATGACCCACTTGGGTTCGGGCATTTGGTCGTAGAGCATGCGAATCACGGGAGCCATTTTCTGAGAGAGGCGGCCGGCAACGATCATGAGATCGGCCTGGCGCGGAGAGGGGCGAAAAACTTCGGCGCCGAAGCGGGCTACGTCGAACCGGGACGCGGCCATAGACATCATTTCGATGGCGCAGCAGGCGAGACCAAAACCAAGGGGCCAGATGGAGCTCTTGCGAGCCCAGTTCACGGCCTTATCGAGCTGCGTAAAGATAATGCCTTCATCCTGAAGGAGCTTACCGAAATCGTCGGGTTTGCTGAGCGTGACGTGTTTCGCCAGGTTCGTTTCCATAGTTCCCTCAACAGTATTCTGGCACAGAGCGAGAGGGCAGACAAACGGAACGCAAGAATTGGCCACTGAGACACCGAGGACACTGGGGAACAAGCTGCCGCGAGACAAGAATCCTCGCGGGACGAGGTCCAGCGATGGCGGAGCGTTACGATTGAGAGAAACGCTGCGGCTCAGTCAACGCGGAGGACGACTTTGCCGAATTGCTTACCTTTTTCGAGGTAGGTGTGGGCGGCGATGCAATCGTCGAGCGGCCAAACCTTGTCCACCACCGGTTTGAGGCGGCCCTGGGAGACCAACTTCAAAATGGTGCGCAGCTCGTCCTTAGTGCCCATGTAGGAGCCCATGATCGAAAGCTGGCGCGTGAAGAGGAAGCGGAGATCGATCTTGGCGTCGTAGCCCGTGGTGCAGCCACAGGTAACGAGTCGGCCGCCCATCGCCAGGGATTTGACGCTTTCATGCCACGTAGCGGTGCCAACATGCTCAATTACAACATCGACGCCACGATTGTGGGTGAGAGTGCGAACTTCTGTGGCGATAGGCATGATGCCGTGATGAATTACGTCATCGGCGCCGATGGTCTTGGCCTTCTCAAGTTTTTCGTCGGAGCCAGCGGTCGCGATGACGTGCGCGCCAAAAAACTTGGCGATCTGGATGGCAGCGCTGCCCACACCGCTGCCGGCCGCCAGAACCAGGACGGTTTCGCCGGGGCGGAGTTGCGCGCGATTGGTGAGCATGTGCCACGCAGTGAGGAAGACAAGAGGAACTGCCGCGGCATGGACCCAATCGAGATTCTCCGGGTAAGGCATGCAATTGACTTCCGGGCAGCGGACGTACTCGGCACATCCGCCGTCAACCATGAAGCCGAGATTGGTGTAATCGCGGCAGAGGTTGTCATGCCCCGCAAGACAAGCGGGACAATGACCACAGGTGATGCCAGGAGCGAGAACAACTTTTTGCCCGACGTGGACATTGTGGACATCGTGGCCGATCTTGACGACCTCCCCGGCGACATCACTGCCGGGAATATGAGGCAGCGGAATCGGGTAATTGGGCAGGCCGTGGCGGACCCAAAGGTCGAGATGATTGAGAGCGCAGGCGTGCACGCGGACCAGAACTTCGTGCGGATGAATGTGAGGCTCGTTCACTTCCGTGTAGTGCAAGACACTCGGATCACCATGTTGGTGAAAAACGATTGCTTTCATGGGAGACCTCCTGAGGGAAGAAACACCAAAGAGCGGGACAACCGGCCGACATGCGACAACCGGCATGTTGGAGGTGCTTGACCGGCTTATCCTAAGGCAACGTTACGCCCGCGCGGCGGAAGTGTCCAGATGCGCGTGAGAATTGACACCGCACGGGACGGAACGTAGGCTGAACGCATGGACTTGTTCGAAGAGATCGTGCGGATGCGACGCGCCGGGCAACGCGGCGCGCTGGCGACCATTGTGCACACCGACGGCTCGATACCGAGCTTTGAGAGTTCGCGGATGCTGGTGCGCGAAGACGGAAGCACGGCGGGAACCGTTGGCGGCGGATGCGTGGAAGCGGATGTGTGGGCAGCGGCAAAAGAAGTGATGGAGAAGGAAGCGCCGAAGAAGCTGGTGTTCCACCTGAATAATGAGGCGAGTTACGACAACGGCCTGATCTGCGGGGGAACGGTGGAGGTATTTGTGGAACCGATCCTGCCGCAGCCGGTGGTTTATCTGTTCGGCGGTGGACACGTGTCGACGGCAGTGGCGAGAGCGGCGAATCTAGCAGGATTCGGAATCGCGGTGGTAGACGATCGGGAGGCGTTCGCAAACGCACAACGCTTCCCGATGGCGCAAGAGATTTACACGACGTATGAAACGGCGTTTGAGAAACTGCAGCCGAACGGCTCGAGCTATCTGGTGATTGTGACGCGAGGGCATAAAGAAGATATGCGCGTGCTCGCGTGGGCGGTGAGAACAAAGGCCCGGTACGTGGGAATGATTGGCAGCAGGCGTAAGGTCATGAGCGTGTACAAAGCACTCGAAAAAGAGGGCTACCGGATGGAAGAGTTCGCACGCGTGTTTGCGCCGATGGGGTTGGAGATCGGGGCGCTCTCGCCGGAGGAGATTGCGATCAGTATCGTGGCGGAACTGGTAGCCGCGCGCAGGAACGCGACCGCTGCCGCGCACAAGAAGCTGGAAATCAGAAGCGCGGTCGAAACATAGGTCCGCGGCCCGCAGCCACACATATTGAAGGGCAATAATATTGGCGTTACTATATCGGCAAATCAGCACTTGATTGTCGCGCGGCTGACTGTTCATTTTGCCAAATGTGAGGACGAAATCATGCTGGCCGCTGTGATCCTCTCAGGCGGTGCGTCGAGCCGGATGGGCTCGCCGAAAGCGCTGCTGTCCTACCAGGGAAGGCCTTTCCTTGAACATTTGTTGGAGGTGGTGCGAAATCCCAGAATTGGTGTGCGGCGGGTGGTGCTGGGAGCCGACACAGAACCAATCACCAGAGCGATTCCGCTCGATCGCAGCGAGATTGTGATCAATCCCGAATGGCAGAAGGGGCAACTCAGTTCGATCCGGGCGGGATTGCAAAGTTTGCCACCCGGAACGGATGGCATGCTGCTTTGCCTGATCGACCACCCACTGATCAGCGGAACCCTGGTGGACGGATTGATCGATCAGTTTTATTCAACGCGCGCGCCGATTGTGCTTCCCATATTCGAGGGGAAACGGGGGCATCCGGTGATTTTCTCGGTGGCGCTGTACGGCGAGTTAGCAAACGCTTCGGAGGACGCGGGGGCGCGAAGCGTGGTTTGGGCGCACGCAAAAGAAATCAGCGAATTTCAGACACTAGAAGAGGGATGCATCGTAAATTTGAACGATCCGGCGGCCTTTAACCGCCTGACCGGGCCATCAGAGTAATTTTATTTGTCCGCGGCGCGAAGAAGTTGCTGCAAGGCGTCATGGGAGAGAGTAGCGGCGTGAAACGAAGCCGGCGGTAAGCCACCTAGGGAGGCCGCCAGCGATTCCGGCGTGACGTCACGCAAAGCCCGCAATTCCCTGCCCTGAACCAACTCCGTAAGCACCGATGCGCAAGCGATGGAAGCCGTGCATCCACGGCAGAGAAACCGGATTTCGCACACCGTGCCGGTTTCTATTCTGGCGGCCAGCTGCAGCACATCTCCACAAACAGGATTGGATGATTCAATCCTCACATTGGCATCGGGAAGTTCGCCGGCGTTGCGGGGATTTTGAAAGTGGTCGAGCACTGCTGGCGTGAACATAAGCGAATTATCGCAGCGGGCGAATTGCGGCGCAATTCGGGTTAGGGAGCGCTGGGAACGTGAGAGTCGCACGGGAGTGCCGCTGTGGTGGGCTGCGAACCCGGCGCAATCACGAAATGCGCGGGTGGGACCGATGCGCGCGCTTGCGGGTTGTAGTAATCGTAGAGGACAGATTCGGCGGAAGCCGCGGACATGGCGAAGCTAGGCTTCAGCGTGAAGGAGAAGTTGGTGCCACCGGCACGGGGCCAGACGTAGAAGACCACGCGGTCGGGTTGCACTTCGTAGCTTTGAATGTGCCATCCGGCGGATTCGATAGCGGCATCAAGGGAGGCACGGTCGACTTCAGCTCCCGGAGGGACACCTACCTCGGCAAGCACCATGCCGTAGCCGCGGAAACCGACGCGCTCAGCGTGAACGGTGCAACGGATGGAATCGCCGACGGTGGCGCTGGTGCGATCGAATTTGACGTCGTAGCGGACGGACTCCGCGTCGCCACTAGCCACGGTGGAACCTGAGACCGAGGGATCAGTCCACGGTAGATAGTAGCTGGTGTTTACGTAAACGCTGGCCGGAGATGTGGAACCGCTCTGAATGTTGACGGTGTGGCGGCCGGGAACGAGGAAAGCAGTGAGATCGGCTCGCTGGGGAGTGAGTTGACGGAGATCCGTGGAGACCGAGAGTTCGGGGCCCGGCTTGCCATCGACCAGAATACGCGCAGGCCCAGCGGACATGGACGCAGCAGCGGTGGTGGAGAGAGTTGAAGCGATGACGGAAACTTTCCAGGTGGTGATGCTGTCGGCGAGCGGGACCTTCACCCTTGTATTGCCGGAACGGTCGGTGAGAATTTCGGGCTGCCAGAGGAGAGTTTCGGGGAAATACTCGCGGAGCCGCGGCGTGGCGAGCGGCATGTTGATCTTGCCGGAGGCAGCGCCTGATTTGGTTCTGAGCCAGTATTGCTCGACGAAAGTGGACGAAGCTGACCTCTGGGTTTGGAGTTGAACACTTTCTGCAGAGACTTCCACGCTCTGAGTGACCGCACCGACCTGCAACGTGACCTCAATGTCGGTGATATTGCTGGAGAGGATTGGGACGCTGGTCAAGACGTACGCTCGGAAGCTGGGGCTTTCGGCGAGGACGCGGTACGTGCCAGGAGGGAGATTAGAGATCAGGCAGATGCCCTGCTCGTTGGAGGTTCCCTCATAGACGATTCCAGCGGCCTGATTGGTGAGAGTGAGTTTGGCATTGGTGATCACAGCGCCGGATGCATCTTGCACCAGAACGCGGACAGCACCGGAATTGCCGCTGTAGAAAGTTTGGAGTTTACGTGGCGTCGCGGGCTTGTCGCCGGTAGCGCCGCCGGGCTCGTCGAGAAAGGGCGAAGCGAAACGGGCGAGTTGGAAATCATCCGCTGTGTTGGGCGTCGCATCGGGACCATCGCTCTGCCTGCAGAGCGGCGAGATCGCGAATGTAGCTGCCGGTGCGGGAGCGGTACGCGTCGAGGATTTTACGGAGCCACTCGGCGCCGTGCTCGAGGAAGGGGCGGTCGAGAGCCATGGCAAGGAAATCGTCGGCGGTGTTGGGCGTTTTGTCGGGACCTTCACTGTGAAATTCCAGAACTTCACTGGTCCAACGGGTGCTCCGTGTGATGTGGTAGGGGCGGCCCCAGGGATCGGTTATAGACGCGGGATTGAGGTTGTGTTGTGAGAGGATTTTGGCGAACTCCCCGTCGTTTGCGGGGAAATGGCCGTACACCGCGAAATGGTCCTGGAGAATCTTGGAAAGCGGATCGAGCGTGGCACGGATCTGTTTGTTGAAGATCTGAGAAAAATAACGCGCGTAGTCGGATGACTCCACGCGGAGCGGCGCGAAGCTGTGGCCGGCGAAGATCGCCTGCGCCAAGAGTTCGAGGTCGGAAGGAACGGCAGCGTCAGGAGCGCGATTGAGGAGATCTTTGACGGAAACTCCGGCAAGAGAATCGCCGCTGTCGGGGAAAGAAACGAAACCGAGGCGGGGATCGATGCGGTCTTCCCAGCTGGTGGCGAAGCTGGCTTCGGTACGGGACAGTTCTTCGAGAGCTTGATCGTAAACGAGCAGGCCGAGGGCACCTTCGGCGGCCTCACCCTGGGCTCCACGCACGCGGAGATTGACGGTGGCCGATTCGCCGGGGCGATACGTGGCTTTCAGCGGCTTGACGTCGAGTTGCAGACTCGCCGCATGCGGAAACACGACGGACGCGGAGGCGATGCCCGAAACTTGATACGAGGATTCGAGGTCGAGATTGATCAGATAGGCAGCTAGGACAAGCACGCCGGAGTAACGCTTATCGGGTGGAAACGTGATGTGAGAAGAGCCGTGTGCCACATTGATTTCCTGGGAGCCGAGGATCGTCTGGGTTTCGCTGTTGTTTGGTGGTGAGTTGGTCTTTGAGTTATCCCCGCGCCGGATTACAAAAACGGTATCGGAACGCACTAGTACGGTTAGAGCCGGCGCTCGATGAACTGTTCAGGGCGATCTAGTGTTTCGTTCCAGCTTCGGAAGCAATATATTGATCAACGTGCTGATTATTCTGTGCGGAGGCGCAAGCGTATGAGAATCGCGGGCAGATGTTTCCTCAGTTGGATAGTGCTGGTCGTGTGGTGCGCGCTAACGACTCCGGTTATCGCGCAAGACAGGATGGCGCCAACGGACTCGGAAGACCCCGTGCGGATCGACGAGGTCTGGCAGAAAGCGTCGGCGAAGTATGACGGGGCGCGCAGCGCGATTTTGAAGCGCGTGGAAGAAGTCAACCAGAAGGGGCCATTGCGGGCGGACTGGCAATCGCTGAAGAGTTATCAGGTTCCAGAATGGTATCGCGATGCAAAATTCGGAATCTTCATTCACTGGGGTGTTTATTCGGTTCCCGCCTTCGGCAACGAATGGTATCCACGAAACATGTACAGCGAGGGAAGCGAAGAATACAAACACCACATCGCGGTGTATGGACCTCCCGACCGATTCGGGTACAAGGATTTCATTCCCAAGTTCAAGGCGGACAAATTCGACGCGAAGGCATGGGCGCAGCTGTTCAAGGAGGCGGGGGCGAAGTACGTGGTGCCGGTGTTTGAACACCACGACGGATTTGCGATGTATGACTGCGGATTATCGGACTGGACGGCGGCGAAGATGGGACCGCAGCGCGATGTGTTAGGCGAACTTGCGAAGGCCGTGCGGCAGGAAGGGCTGCATCTCGGCGCGTCGTCGCACCGCGTGGAGCACAATTTCTTCATGGAGACCGGACGAAAGATCCGGTCCGACGTGAATGATCCGCAAAATGCGGCGTTATACGGGCCCGCGCACAAATGGCTAGTGAACAAAGATGGCACCCCGCTTGCGAATGACTTCACGTATGTCTCGCAAGCGTGGACGGACGACTGGCTTGCGCACTCCGCGGAGATCGTCGAGAAATATCATCCGGATGTGATGTACTTCGACTGGTGGATCGGCCAGCCGATGGTGCGCCCGGCGCTGACACGCTTTGCCGCGTTTTACTACAACACAAATCTTCAGGCAGGCGAGCCCATGGGCGTCATCAATTTCAAGGATTATGCGCTGCCGGAAGATGCGGGGGTTCTGGACATTGAGCGCGGCCAACTTGGCAATATTCGGGCGCTTTATTGGCAGACCGACACTTCCGTGAGCAACCGCTCGTGGGGCTACATCGAAAACGACACGTTCAAATCGCCGGAATTCATCGTTCATCAATTGGCGGACATCGTCAGCAAGAACGGCAATCTTCTGTTGAACATCGGACCGCGCGCTGATGGGACAATTCCGGAGCCCGTGCAGCAGGTGCTGCGTGCGGTTGGCGACTGGTTGAAGGTGAACGGCGAGGCGATCTATGGCACCCGTCCGTGGCGAGCGTATGGGGAAGGACCCACGAAAGTAATTGAAGGTTCCTTTCACGACGCGGATACGCGGCCGTATACCGCCGAAGACTTTCGCTTCACCGCAAAAGGAAACACGCTGTATGCAATCGAGCTCAAGTGGCCCGCAAAGGGCGACGTGGTGATTCACTCGATTCCTTCGGGTACCGCGGGAGCGCAAAAGGTCGCATACGTGGAGTTGATCGGAAGCGACATCAAGCTCGCGTTTCAACAATTGCCGGACGGATTGCATATTCAGGTTCCGGAGCACGCGCCGGGCAAGTACGCATTTGTATATCGGCTCCGCTTCACCGAAAACCAGTGAGGCGAGACCGGGGCTATTTTGTGGGCGGCAGGTATTTCTTGTCGATGGAAGCGATGACCACGTAGTTGGGGTCGACCATTTCCGTGAGGTGCAGTTTGCCGACCTTGGAAAAGAGTTCGTAGGCGTCGAGTTCGGAAAGTCCGTAGTCGCGGTGGATCCAGTGGACGAGCTCGGTGACGGCGATGCGGACGGCGTCGTCCACCGGGCGATAGATGCCGGCGGCCATTAATTCGTGATCGTTCTCAAAGCGCGGCCAGTCTGTGCTCTTCCCTTTTATTAATTCGAATTGAAAGCGAGCCTTCATAGGGACTTCGACGGCGGAGCCCGCGACCTCACCATCGCCCATGGCGGCGTGACCGTCGCCGAAATAGAAGAGAGCGCCGCGGACATTGACCGGAAGATAGAGCGTGTTTCCGGGAGAGACTTCCGGGGCGTCCATATTGCCGCCGAATTCGGCCAGAACGATGGAGCTCCGCGCTTCGCCGTTGGCGGGAGCGACGCCGATACAGCCCAGGAAAGGTTTAAGGGGAAATTGCGTTTTGAAATTGGAGTCGAGGGCCTGGAAGGTGATGAGTTTCTTTTCCACGTCGATGGGGTAATACCACGCGCGGGACGGGAGCGGTTCCTTTTCGAGCATGGGCGTGTAGTGCGTGGAGTTAGCGGCGCCGAAGCCTGGGCCGAAGGTGCCAACGCCCTGGTTGCCGTCGACCTGAAGATCGAGGACGTCAATAACGAGGGTATCGCCGGGCTCGGCACCATCGATGAAGAAGGGGCCGGTGAGGGGATTGTCGATTTTTATGTTGGAGAATGGGTCGCCGGGCTTTTGCAGGGCGTTACCGAAGCAATCGAGGGAGTTGGCGTCGAGGATATTGCCGGGCTTGAGGTGCGCGACAGGCTCGGCGGGGCCGAAGGTGGCTTTGACGTTGTCCATGGAGGCATGAAATTGGACGACGCCGGAATCCGGAGAGGATGATTGAGCGAAGAGCGGAATCGCGAGAAAGAGAGCAAAAGGCAGAATTGCAGAACGCATGTGGCCTCCGATGCAGAAACTGGAGGATGCATTATACTCAGCCGGTGACACGCGCAGTTGAGTGGAGGGCGGGAGCATGAGGCAGGTAGTGGCGGCGGTGATTGAAAGGAAGGACCGGCGGCTGCTGATCGGGCAGCGCCGGAAGGAGGATTCTTCGCCGCTAAAGTGGGAGTTCCCCGGCGGAAAGGTGCGCGAAGGCGAAGGGCTAGAAGGAGCGCTGGCGAGGGAGTTGCGCGAGGAACTGGGCGTGACGCTGGTAAAGAGCCGGAAGATTGCGGAGGTGCGGCACCAGTACGCGAACCATCCGGAGGAGCTGGAGATCCATTTTTTTGCGGCGGCGATTGCGGAGCCGGACATCGTGCCCCAGACATTCGAACAGGTGGAATGGGTGCTGCCGAAGGAGTTGGGGAGTTACGATTTTCTGGCGGCAAATCGAAGACTCATTGCGGAATTGGCCACAGGAAAAATCAAGCCGGGAGAAGTGCTAGAGCACGTGAGTTGACGAATTGGCGGAAAAGGCTCGACGGCAGCGGCGGCCAGGAGCGTTCTAGTGAGAATCTAGCTGTCATGGGGCATTCTTTACCGCTGATCTATTGTCTTCTTGCGGGTATCGCCATCTATCTACTGTCCGCTGTCTGGATCATTGTGTTGGCGTTCCGCCGGAACTTCTGGCTCGGTTGCGTATGCGTGGTATTCCCGATCTTTCAGCTCATTTATGTCATCACGAATTGGAGAGATAGCCACTGGGCGTTCTATGTCCACATCGGCGCATATGCTTTGATTCTGCTCGTGGTAGGAATCGAATACTTCACTGGGCAGATTCACGCGGCAAATCACTAGAAGCTATTGCACAACCCTCCGTAAGACGATCACTGAAGCAGGCGATATGAAAGAACGCGCCATAGATCGAGAGAGAGCGATCGTAACGCACCACCAGGCGGCGAAAATTCC
>Ga0335077_10006315_pt1 | contig 14641 bp, 15 predicted proteins | sample Lox_Sample_31_FD_207151 | JGI IMG/M metagenome (GOLD analysis project Ga0335077, IMG submission 207151) | Soil microbial communities from Loxahatchee National Wildlife Refuge, Florida, United States - Lox_Sample_3.1 | ecosystem: Environmental > Terrestrial > Soil > Wetlands | place: USA... | reverse complement strand
CCGGGATGGGGTGGATGGAAGGGCGTCCGTGCCCGTCCTTCACCCGACTCCAAATCGCGGACTACGCACGTAGGGTCTCAGGGTGGAAGGCTTCCGGACGCGGGTTCGACTCCCGCCGCCTCCACTGCGCTACGGCCGTCGGTCCGCAGGGTTCGCGGACCGGGCCAGTAGCTCGGGTCCGACGTCTACTGGCCGAACCTCCGTCTCCGAAATGTGCTCGACTCTACTCGGTCGGCAACTGCTTGCACGGCTCCGAACGGAGAGGCTCATCTTGAGTGGTGTCCCGTGCCGCCTCTTCTTCTTCGGAGTCCTCGGGACGGCAGCTGTGGGCTGTGCCGCGCAGCGCGGCAGAGCGGACGACCTGAACTCCATCGCCTACGACGGAAGAGTCTATTGCGGGCACTACTCGACGGGAGCGATGTGCCTCGTTGGCGACAGCGTCGTCTACAAGGACTACTTGACCGACGCCGGCGTCCGCGTGCGGTCTTACGCCATTCCCGGCGTCGCGGAGTACATGAGGGTCATCGAATTCCCCGACGGAGGGAGTGTACAACTGGAGCGGTGTATGACTGACCGCTGGAGCGATCCGTCGAGCATTCCGCCAGAAGTGCTCGCGGAGAACCCAGCTCCGGAGGTCAAAGGCTGCTACCCGTAAGAGCGGTCGGCTGTGGGCTTCAGACTCTCTCCGGCGGCAATCGCTATGGATTCGCTACGCGCTCAACGGAACGTCGCGGGCCTGCGCGGGAGGCGCTTGGCCCGCTCTGAACGTTCGTTTAGGGCGGTAGCTGGTTAGTGCCGCGCCTTCCGGACTGCCCTTGAAGTTCATCGCGCCCCTCCGAAGCGGCGCAGTATTGGCCAGCAGGTGCAAACGATGACCGACAAGTCGTTGGGCTACATCATCCGTCGCGCAGCGCCCAACGACGTGCGGGCAATCGCCACGGTCCACGTCCAAAGCTGGCAGAGCAGCTACCAAGGAATCCTGCCCCAGGACTTCCTCGCCGACCTCAGCATCGACAGTCGGATGCGCGGCTGGACCGGCCATCTCTCTGTCCCACGACGTATCACCCTCGTGGGGACCACCCCTGACGACAGGGTCGTGGGCTTTTGTGATGCCGGATCCAACCGCGACGAACCAAGGGCCTTCGACGGTGAGGTCTACGCCCTCTACCTGTTGGAGGAGGCCAAGCGGAAGGGGTTGGGGCGCGCGCTCTTCAATGAGGCCACTGCCTGGCTCAAGCAGAACGACTGGTCTTCGTGGCTGGCTTGGGTGCTGACGGAGAATGCGCCGGCACGAAGATTCTATGAGACGCTCGGGGGGCAACTGCTTTCCGAGAAGCCAGTCACAATTGGCGGCGTCTCGTACACGGAGGTCGCTTACGGCTGGAGAGCCGGATGAAAATGAACGCTGGACAGGGCCTCGCCAGGTGCGCTCGGCGGAACGTCGCGCTTGGGCGGGACGACCGCTCGCGCAGGGGGACAACGGGCTAGGTGTCATTCTGACTACCTGAATCCGAGTCTCCTAACTGTGCCATCCTCCGGAGCGCGGGCCTTCGTGTCCTGCCTTCAGTCAGCGACCGTAAAGTTACGCGCGATGGACTGTAACTGGTGGAAGTTCGCTGTGGACCTGGCCGGTGTTGCGACCGGGGTGGGGACCATAGTGCTTGCGACGTTCACGGTGCTGCTCGTGCGCTCCACGATGCGGACAAACCGGGAGACGGCGGCCGCGCTCCAGGTCCAGACGGAGCTGAACCGGGCGGCGCTGGAGGACCTGCAGGCAAAGGCGAGGGAGCGCCAGGAGACGGAGGACTTCCACGCCTGGCTCCTCCGAGCGCGCCAGCAGCACCCGATCCACTTCCTTCCGGAGCAGTTTCCAGCGGAGGAGCAGCGGTTCATCGAGCGCGGCGTCCGAGAGGGGCAAATTCTTCCCGACCCCCGGGGTGCTCACACTTGGAAGCGTTAGTCGCTCGTGCCGCTAGCGCTCCGGGCACTCCCAGAGAGGTGCGGCGATGCAGAGCTGCGCGCCTGGCACGAACTCCTGAGCGGATCAGGTTCCGATTCCAGGACGGGAAGCTCATCCGCCTGTAGCATCGTGGCGGATGAGAATCGCCCTCCTGGCCTTGCTGCTCTCCGCCCCCGCACTGGCTATCGAGAAGGTCTGACGGCGCTCGGTTGCACAGGGGAGCAGGGCGATCCGAATGGACCCGCGGCCTGCGCGGCGGCGGGCGGGAGATGCATCTGCGGGCCGAGTGGCTGTGACGGTGGCGTGATCGGGCCGCAGGACTGCAACCCGGACCGGAACCCGTGCGGCGGCGTCTGCTGCCTCCCGGCGAACGCGGGACCCTGAGAGCGATGGGGACGCTCGGAGCGCTCGGGTTGCTCGTGCTCGGCTGTGCGAGGGACGAGCCGTACTGCGTGCGCGACCTGCCGGACGGCAGGTGCGCCCACTACCAGCTGTTCACCTGTCTCGGCGACCCATGTCTCGGCGGTACGACAGAGCACATGACGAGCGACACGGGCGGCTGCGTGCGCGTGCAGGAGTACTGTCAGTGAGCCCGGACTGTAGGGAGGGGGCAGGGAACGACGCGAGCAGCGGCAGGTTCATCCGCCGACTCGTTCCGCCGCGGCCCTCAAGTCGTTGGCGTAGCGCTCGAACACCGGCCCGAAGTCGGGCAGCGAGCCCTTGACGAGCGGCAGCATCAAACCCGAAAAGTGCTCCTCCATCGCGAAGTCGGTCGAGCCATCATTGCGCGACGTCAGCGCAAAGGTCCGCACGCCCTTGAAGATTGGGGCGAAGCCACCGGTCCAGGTCATGCGCTCGCACGGCACAACACCCGATACCCGCGGAGTCATGGTGCGGTCCGTGCCGGGGACGTGGAGCCGGAGTTGATTGCCCTCGCGAATCTCGCCCTCGATGCTGGCGACCGTGGAATTCCAGAGCGGGAAGCCCCTTGCATCGGTCAGGAGACCCCAGACGCGCTCTGCGCTTGCCCGGATGTTGACCGCGACGCCGCACGCCATCGAGAAGGCGCCGCGCGTTTGCGTGATTCTCGGTTCTTGCATCTTTACCTCCTAATCGCTGATCAAGGCGATGAGGAGTCCACCGAGCGCGACTGCTTGGAGTCCTGCGCGAAACCAGATCACCGAGTCCCATCGGCGTTGGAGAGCACGGGTATCCGCCGGGACCGTGTGGCTGAGGGCGGCGGCACGCAATTGCTTGTTCACCGGTGCGCTGATGCTCAGGTAGACCACCAGCCAGCCCCCTAGGGCGACAAGGGCCACGCCCGCAGCGGCACGGGTGGTACTGGACTGCGCGAAGCCCACGGTCGCGGCCGCCGCGAGGATTGCGGCAATGCCTGGTACAGGCAGGCGGCGGTCGCCGTATTCGTGGATTCGGCCCATCAGCTCAGCGACCGAGGCGTCGGTCGACCGAGAGGCCGCCGGGGAGAGGACGAGCGCCGAGAAGACGTCCGTCCCGCAAATGACGCTCGTTCCGGCGATGCCGAGTAGAGCTGCAGCGGTGACCAGGGGGCTCATTGCCGCCTCTCGTTCGAGGGCTCGTGGCCGTCAGCATGAGCTAAGGCGTGCGTTCGCCGTTGCCAAGCCCTCGCGTCGCTCGCATTTCGATTGCTGGCCTGCTACCCACGGTTGCACGTCCTTCTTCGACTCACGCTCGTCCGAGCCGCTCCGGCGAACCGGCCCTCGATCTCAGAACAGGTCGTAGTCGGGGTAGGCCGCGAGCTGGCCGTGGGCGGTCCAGAAGAGCTGATCGAGATCGTTGGCGTAGCTCGCCTGCGTGCTGCGCGAGTTGACGAGGATCACCCAGTTCCAGCCGATCGCCGCGCGGATGATCTCCGTCTCCGTCCCCGGCAGGCTGCCGATGTGCCACCAGTTGTTCGCCGAGTTCACCGCCCAGCCGCAGGCGTAGTTCGCGTTGGCGGACGAGGGCGTGGTCATGGTGGAGATCGACTGCGCGCTCAGAATGTCGGGCTTCGAGGGAAACCCGTCGACGTGCACGAGCAGCACGGCGAGGTCGCGGGCCGTCGCGATCCAGCCTCCGTTCGCGTCCATCCGGTGCAGGTTGAACGCGTAGGGATCTTCCCCGCTCTGCCCGAAGTACTGCACCTCGCCCGGCAGCCGGTCGGCCAGCGTGTTGCCACCGATGGTCATGTCGGTGATGCCGAGCGGCTGGAGCACGAGGGTCTTCACCGCCGTCTCGTAATCGAGGCCGGTGACCTGCTCGATGACCCGCCCCAGCACGAAGAAGCCGAAGTTCGAATACGCGTACGCCGTGCCCGGCACGTTGCCGAGCGGCCGGTTGTCGAGCGTCCACGAGATGAGCTGTGCCGCGGTCATCGACGGGTTGCTGAACATCGGATCGCTCGCGTCGTTCGGCCATCCGCCGCTCGTGTGGTGCAGCAGCTCATCGACGGTGATCTCCGTGATGTGTGGCCCGTAGGGCTGCGTTCCGTAGGTCGTGCCGAGGATCCCGGCAGCGCCGAAGACCGTGTCGGAGAGCTGCAGCTTGCCCTGCTCGACCAGCTCGAAGATGGCGATCGACGTGATGGTCTTCGAGACGCTCGCCAGCCGGAACAGGCTCGCCTGGCTGACCGGCTGCGTCTCGTCCTGCTTTCCGTACGTCTTGAGGTAGACGAGCTTCTCGGCGTGCGTCACGGCGATCGATGCGCCCGGCACGCCGTATTTCGTCATGAACGCGGTCACGGCGTCGTCGAACGCGGCGATGTCGGTCGTCACCACGACCGTGTAGGGCTGCGTGCTCCCATCCTCGGCCGTGACGGTGAATGTCACGGGCAGCGAGTAGTTCTCCGCCGATGCGCCCGAGGTCTGGGCCCGGCCGCCCACCGAGGCACTGGCCTTGGGCGAGATCGTGAAGGACGGGCTCAGCGCGCTGACGTCGGTCCCCGGGGGCAGGAACGCCTGGATCGACGTGCCGGAGATGGTCGCGACCGAGTCGACCGGGATGGGGTTGTTCGCCTCGAGGAAGGAGAACGAAAGGACTGCCTTCGCCGACGATCTTGCCGGCCCGGAGGCGCTGCTCCCGCACGCGAGAGCGCACACGGCGACCAGCGCACACCACGAGGCTCGCCTGATGACAGGCACGATCCACATTCTGGCTCCCGGATCGCACGCTGGAAAGCGGGGCGTCCATGCCCAGCGTGGAGCGAGTCCCCGGAGGCGACTCCCGTACCGCGAGTCATTGGTGTCGTTCGTGTGTGGCGAGCTCGAGCGCGCGCTCGACGGCATCTGCAGGGCTGCGTGCGCGCAGGATCTCCGTCACGGAGACGCCCCGCCTCGTCAGCTCCCAGGTGTCGATCCCGACCACCGGCTTTCCGGTCTTCAGGGCGAACGCGATCTCCGACAGCGTTCCGAACTCGCCGCCGATCGCGATGACCACGTCCGCCGCGCGGACCACGAGCACGTTCCGCGCCTCGCCGAGCCCGGTCGGGATCGCGACGTCCACCCACGCGTTCGCCTCACCGCGGTCGAGGCCCGGAAGGATCCCGATCGTGGTTCCCCCTGCCGACTTCGCGCCCCGGCAGGCGGCCTCCATCACGCCTCCCAGCCCGCCACACACCACCACCGCGCCGCGGCCGGCGAGCAGTCGCCCGACCTCCTCGGCGACCCTCACCGTCGCCGCGTTCGCGGCTCCTGCCCCGACGACCGCGACGTGGATCGCCCCATCCATGGCCCCATGATGCCCGAGCCGCGAGCGAGCGCGCGCCGCGCCGCACGGGACCCCACGCCCCGAACTAGGCGGCCATGCCCGGCTGGGCAGGCCGCTCGAGCAGCCCGTGCTCCATCCGGTGCCGGTACTCCTCTGCCGGGCGGACGAACTCCGGGTCGCCCGCGTGCAACCGGGCAGCCTCCTTCGGTCCGCGGGGCCGGATCACCGCCTTCGGCTTGAACTTCCGGAAGGCGAATGCCTGCTGGACGACGATGTTCTGCGGCCACGCGACGTCCAGCCCGTAGCTCTCCGGCTTGCGGTCGGGCAGATAAGCCGTTCCCAGCAGCCAGTCCCAGAACGCGAACTTGGTGGCGAAGTTGACGTCGTGGACCTCACGGGCGTGGTGCCAGCGATGCATGTACGGCCCGTTGATCACGTACTTCAGCTTCCCCATGTCCCAGTCGATGTTGGAGTGGATCCACATCCCCCAGCAGGCGTCGATGACGGACTTGATGGCCGCCACCTCCGGGGACATGAACAGCACGATGGGCGCCAGCTCCGCCGTCCCGGTGATCAGGTTCTCGAGCACGTGACCGCGCGAGCCCCCCACCCAGTCCACCGCCGGTGTCGAGTGGTGGGCCTCGTGGAGGCGCCACAGGTACGGGTTCACGTGCATCGAGCGATGGAACAGGTAGATGAACAGGTCGTGGGTGAAGAGGGACACCGCGATCTGCAGCGCGAGCGGCCACTCGCGGATCCCCCGCGTCTGGCTCCATCCGGTGAGGTGGTCGATGCCGGGGATGACGAACCGCGCCGCCAGGTACCCCATGAGCACCGAGAAGACCGTGCTGAACCAGAGCAGGTCGGTCCAGAACTCGCGCCGCAGGAAGGGCTGCTGCTCGTACGGGAACCGGCGCTCCAGGGCGATCATCAGGAACGCCCAGAGAACGATGAGGAGGGTAGGGACCAAACTGCCTGGAGTTATCAGCGTGAGACGCGCTGCGCAGCAAATTTCGCACCCCCGGGAGGGCAAAGTGTGCGTCGACTTGACGCGAGGCTTCTTGCCGGTGAAAGGGGTGTCGTCTCGCTTCGATGATCGTCCCTTATCTCCTACTGGCAGCGATTGCCGGCGCGGTGGCCGTGGCGGCCTGGGTCCGTACCCCGGACTACGACCGCCCGCGGATCTACCCGCGCGAGCCAGAGCGCTGGGGAGGGATCACCGGCAAGCCGGCGTCGCTCCGGCACGGGCTGGGGACGCTCCTCTTCTGGGCGGTCGTCGCGCTCGGGCTCGGGGTGGGCGGGGCGGTGGTGTCGCTCCTCGCTCCGGGTCGTGCCTGGCTCGCGCCGGCGGTGGGAGCCCTCCTCGGAGCGGCCCTCGCGCTCAGGGTCGCGCGCCGCATGCTGCGGGTGGGCCCCGGAGCGATGCGGATGCTGCCACGGCGCCGGAGCACACCGGTGGGACGCGTCCCCCGGGTGCTCTTCATCTGTGGCTCTCCCAACCAGACGGGCCAGATGCTGCAGATCGCCAAGGCGCTCCCCGAGGTCGAGGCCTGGTTCACGCCGTACTACTCGGACTGGCCTCACCACGTGGTGCTGACCAAGATCGGCTGGCTCGAGCCGGCGATCAACGGGCACAAGCGCCGCGGCATCTGCGCGGACGAGCTGAACGCTCGCGGGCTACGCATCGACCTCGGTGCCGAGCGGAACGCCTACGACCTCTGGGTCTGTCCCAACGACGCCATCATCCCCGTCGCGCTCGCCCGCACCCCCTGGGTCCTCGTCCAGGAGGGCATCATGGAGCAGCCCAACTGGCGGACCTGGCTGTGGCGCCACACCCGCCTCATGCCCCGGCCTCTGGCCACCACGGCGACCTTCGGCCTCACCAAGCGCTACGACCGCTTCTGCATCGCCAGCGAGGGGTACCGGAAGCAGTTCCTCGCCGAGCACATCGCGCCGGAGAAGCTGGTGGTGACCGGCATCCCCAACTTCGATGACTTCGCCCGGTTCCGGGACAACGACTTCCCCCACCACGGCTACGTCCTGGTCTGCACCAGTGACGGCCGCGAGACGATGATGAAGGTGGACCGGCCGGCCTTGCTGAAGCGTTCGGTGGAGCTCGCCGCCGGGCGGCAGCTGATCTTCAAGCTCCACCCCAACGAGAACGTGGAGCGGGCGACCCGCGAGATCCTCGCCGTCGCACCCACGGCGCTGGTCTTCGCCGGCGGCAACGCCGAGGAGATGGTGGCCAACTGCGACGTGCTGATCACCGAGCACAGCTCGCTCACCTTCTGCGGTCTCGCCCTGGGCAAGGAAGTTCACACCAACCTCCCCCTGGAACAGGTGGAGGCGCTGCTCCCGGTACAGAACCGGCGCGCTGCCGACGAGATCGCCGACGTGATACGGGGAGTCCTTCGCGCCCGGGGCCGAGCGCCGCAGATCGGGGCCGGCGCTCAGCGCAAGGCGTCCTAGACGGAGACGGAGAGACGATGGGCATCGAGGATTTCAAGAACGGCACCGGACAGCGGCTGTACGCCCGGGCGAAGCAGATTCTCCCCGGCGGCGCGCAGCTGCTCGGCAAGCGGGCCGAGATGTACCTGCCGGACCTCTGGCCGTCCTACTACGCGCGCGCCTCGGGCTGCGAGGTGTGGGATCTGGACGGGCACCGCTTCCTCGACTTCACGATGGTGGGCATCGGCGCGCAGACGCTCGGCTACGCCGACCCGGACGTGGAGAAGGCGGTCATCGACGCGGTCAAGTCCGCCCCGATGTGCACGCTCAACCCGCCGGAGGACGTAGCCCTGGCCGAGCTGCTCCTCGACCTTCACCCCTGGGCGGACATGGTGAGCTACGCCCGGACCGGCGGCGAGGTGATGGCCAAGGCGGTGCGCATCGCGCGGGCCGCCACCGGTCGGGACGAGATCGCCTTCTGCGGCTACCACGGCTGGCACGACTGGTACATCTCGGTGAACCTCGGCAGCGGCGCCGACGGGCTGCAGGGCCATCTGCTCCCCGGCCTCGAGCCGAACGGCGTTCCGCGCGGGCTCGCCGGCACCACCCACCCCTTCGCCTACGGCAACCTGGACGCCCTCCGGACGATCGTCGAGCAGCGCGGCAACAAGCTCGCGGCCATCGTCATGGAGCCGGTGCGCGGCGCGGGCCGGATCCCCGGCTTCCTCGAAGGTGCTCGGGAGATCGCCACCAAGAATGGCTCGGTGCTCCTCTTCGACGAGATCACCTCCGGCTTCCGGATGAACACCGGCGGCGCTCACCTGGCCTATGGCATCGAGCCGGACCTCGCGACCTACGCCAAGGCGCTCTCCAACGGCTTCGCCATGGCGGCCATCGTGGGCCGCAAGTCGGTGATGGAGGCGGTGCAGAAGACCTTCATCTCCAGCGCCTACTTCACCGAGCGGGTCGGCCCGGCGGCGGCGCTGGCCACCACCGCGAAGCACCGGCGCATCGACGCCGGGAAGACGCTCACCGAGATCGGCACCCGCGTCCAGGAGGGCTGGAAGAAGATCGCCGAGCGCACCGGTGTTCCGATCAGCGTGACCGGCATCCCGGCGCTGGCCAGCTTCGGCTTCCAGGACGGCGAGGCCCCGGCGTACATGACGCTCTTCATCCAGGAGATGCTGGGCCGCGGCTTTCTCGCCTCGGACCGCTTCTATCCGACGGTGCGCCACGAGGAGCAGCACGTCCGGGCCTACCTCGAGGCCGTCGAGGCGGCCTTCGGCAAGGTGGCCGACGCCCGGAAGAAGGGCGACGTGCGCTCGCGGTTGCTCGGGCCGGTGAAGCACACCGGCTTCGCCCGGCTCGCGTAGCAGGCGGGAATCAGCCCTTCGGCGGCGCCTTGCGCTCGTGCTCGGGGATCCGGGTGCGCGAGGCGTCCACCGTCTTCAGCTCGCCCAGGTGGTGGCGGTACCAGTTCACCCCGGCGAACTTCTGGTTCAGGGCGAACACCTCGGGGTGCGCGTCGAGGTAGTCGAGGATGGCCTGGAGCCCGAAGGGCGGCTTCCCCTCGACGTACAGCGCGTCGTACACCCGGCGTATCAGCTCGTAGTCCTCGGCGTAGTCGATGGTCAGCCGGTGGGTCATCGAGAGGTCGCGATCCCAGGCCACGTTCTTCAGCTTGAAGCGCTCGGGGCGCTCCCAGATGAACGGCGTGGTGTGCTCCCGCTCCATCGGCTTCGTGGCCTCGCGCCAGGCGGTCTCCAGCACCTCGCGCTTCATGACCTCCACGTCGTACCCGTCTGGCCAGGTGCTCGGATGGAGGTTGGAGACGTAGTCGTACGTGGGGTCCTCGAGGAAGGTGCCGAGGATCCGATCCACCAGTGCGGGGTCGAGGAGGGGCTGGTCCGAGGGGATCTTGGAGACCGCGTCGCAGTCGGTGGTGCGGACCGCGGCGATGTGCCGGTCGAGCAGGTCGGTGGGATGGCCCCGCACGCACTCGACCCCGGCCTGGCGCGCCAGCTCGGCCACTGGATCGTCCGAGGTGGCGGTGGTGGTCGCCACGACGATCTTCGCCGGGGTGCGCGCGGCCTGGAGCCGCTCCAGCATCCGGACGAGCAGGGGCTTGCCGGCAAGCGGCATGAGCACCTTCCCGGGCAGCCGGGTGGAGCCGGTGCGCGCCTGGACCACGACCAGAACCTTCACGTGCAACCTCCCTGAACGACGGAGGGGAGGACTTCTAGCGCACCGACCCAGGGTGCGCCCCACAAACGGCTGTCCCCGGGATCAGCCCTCCTGTCCTCGAGCGAAAGCCCCGGCACGACGTGAGCTCGCTCGAGTCCGCGGCGAACCGGCCCCCTGGCGGGCAGGGTGGCGGCACCAAGGCACACGCCACAGCTTCGCCCCGCAGCGTCCCGTGGAGGGAACTTGGCGTCGAGTCGGAGCCGGCGGGGGCGGTGGGGCACCGGGGCTCTGGTGCTCGCGCTCGCCTGCGGCGGCGGGCGCGGCCTCGGCCCGGTGGACGCGGGGATCGCCGACGGCGGTGGTCTCCTTCCGGATGCGGGGGCGGTCGACGGGGGGCTCGACGCAGGTCCCGCGCCAGATGGCGGAACGCGCATCGAGGTGCCTCCGGCGGGGCGCCTCTACCACGGCGTGTTTCCGGCGGGCAGCACCCAGCCCGATGCCGACATCTCGATGCAGGCCGCCGACGCCTACGTCGGCGCGGTGGGCCGTCCGCTCGCCTACGTCTACTTCAGCAACGAGTGGTACGTGACCAAGCATTTCCCTGAGGTGACCGCCGAGGCGGTTCGCGCGCGCGGGGCGGTTCCCTTCATCCGGCTGCACATGCGGAGCCAGCAGAAGCAGCTGGTGGCCGACCCGGTGTACACCCTGGACAACATCAACGCCGGCGAGTTCGACGCCGACCTGCGCGCCTGGGCGGACGGAGCGAAGGCGTTCGGAACGGCGCTGGTGGTGCAGTACGGCACCGAGGTGAACGGCGACTGGAATCCCTGGAGCGCCGAGTACAACGGCGGGCTGGGCGCCGGTCCGGCGAAGTTCCGGCAGGCGTTTCGCCACATCGTCGAGGTGATGCGCGCCGAGGGGGCGAGCAACATCACCTGGGCGCTGCACCTCAACGGGGAGAACTGGCCGGGGGACGACCCGCGCAACAACGCCGGCGCGTACTACCCCGGCGACGACGTGGTCGACTGGATCGGGTTCTCGCTCTACCAGAACTACTACCTCGGCGATCCGCGCTGCCGGGACATCGATGCGTTGCTCAAGGCGCGGGAGGCGGAGCTGGGGGCGGCGGCGACGACCAAGCCGCTCTTCTTCTTCGAGCTGGGCACGTCGGTGAACTCGACCCAGTGCAATCCGGGCGCGTGGGTGCAGCAGACGCTCCAGGACCTGCTCGGTGGGCGCTGGCCGGAGATCCACGGCTTCGCCTGGTGGGACGAGACCACCTCCGACGGCTCCGTCGAGATGCGCGTCCCCGGGGACCCGTTGCTACAGACCCCGTTCCACGACGTGCTGAACGGACCGCTCGCGCCCGATCTGGTGGACCGGCCGATCGTCCATTGACGAGAGGGACCTAGAGGACGCCCCAGCCGCCGGGGTCCTCGTAGGTGATGCGGATGTCCGCCTCCGGCGAGGTCGGCCGGGGAACCTCACGGCGAACGCTGGGCGCGGTCTGGGAGACGCTCGGCGGGCGGGGGGCGCGGGGCTCGGCCGTGCTCGCCGCGAATCCGCGGATCGCCGCCCGCGCCGGGCTCTCATCCTCCACGTGACCGTTCGCGGTCCGCGGCGGCGTGACCGGGACGTCGCGCGCCCGGAGCGCCCGCGTCCGCAGCGTCGGCAACTCGGCGTCGCTCATCCGGCGATCCGGGGCGGGCAGGGGAACCGGCTCTGCCACCGGAATCGAGATGCCCGGAGGCGCCCGGAACGACGGCCCCAGCAGCGCGCGGTCGACCTTGCGGCGATCGCCCCCGCTCCGCCGCTCGAACGCGCGGTGGAGCGGATTCTCCGGCAGCGGCTCGATCATCCGCTTGGCGTGGCCGAGCACCTCGTCCACGTGCGCCATCAGCGGCTCTACCGAGGGCCCGTACAGCTTCCGGATGGCCTTCCCCATCGCCTCGAGACGGCCGGCGTCCTCGCCGATCATCGGCGCCACCAGCGCCTGCGCCTTCGCGAACACCGCCCGGAAGCGCTCGAGCTCGTCGTAGAAGTCCTGAAGCCTGGCCCTGTCGAGGTCGTCCACCGACTGCTCCTCCCGTACATCGCCCGCCAGCAGACTACCGGTCTGTAGCGACACCCCAAGTTTTTTGCGGCACTTGCCCGCACCCGGAGACGCGACTACCGAGTGAAGACGGTTTTCCCTGCGACCCACGTCTCCCGGACGCGGGTCAGGGCCTGCGCGTCCGAGCGCGGGTCGCCGTCCACGAGCACCAGGTCCGCCGGAGCCCCCGCCGCGAGCGCTCCTCGCGTGCCGTCCTTCATCCGGTGCGCCGGAGCCGAGGTGAGGCTCGCGAGGATCGCCCGCCAGTCGAGCCCAGCGCCGGCCATCCGACCCACCTCCTCGTCGGCGTCCTTCTCCGGGATGTAGCCCACGTCCGTCCCGAACAGGACCTCTCCGCCCGACGCGGCGAAGGCCCGCAGCTGGTCCGCGCCGGCGCGGATGAAATCCTCGCGCACGCTCGCCGGCAGCCCGGCGCGGTCCATCTCGACGCGCCACAGGCTCAGGGTCGGTGCCAGGCCCATGTGCCGGGACCGCATCCGTGCGAGCAGCTCGGGCGTCCAGGGGCCGGCGTCGGGCGCGGTGTGCCCGAGCACGTCCACCCCTCCCACGATGGATTCCTCGATCCCCTGCGCCGACTGCGGATGGGCGAACACCACCAGGCCGTGGCGGTGGGCCTCGGCGGTGGCGGCCTTCACCACGTCGAGCGACATCAGGCCGGTCTTCCCGTCCCCCAGCCAGGTCCCCACGAAGAGCTTCACCCCCCGGGCGCCGAGCGCGACGTCCTTCCGCACGATCGCCGCCGCCTCGGCCGCGGTCCTCGGCTGGGCGAGCTGCGCCGCCAGCTCCTCTCCCAGCGCCTTCCGGACGTAGATCGGGACCTGGTTCACCGGGAACATCGAGATGCCGGTGGTCAGGATCCGCGGGCAGTCGAGCCTCGGCGCGCGCTCGCGCAGGGCGACCGTGTTCTCGGGGTACGAGCTCAGGTCGACGACCGTGGTGAATCCGTGCGAGGTGAGCATGTCCCGGCATGCCTGGCTCAGCGCCTCCGCGGGCCGGTGCTCCGCGCCGGCGAAGCGCTCCTCGGTGAAGTGCACGTGGACGTTCCAGAAGCCGGGGAGCACCGTCCCGCCCCGGCCGTCCACCCGCCGAGCCCCGTCCGGGACCTTCACCGACGCCGACGGGCCGAGCGCCGCGACCCGTCCGTCCCGGATGACCAACGTCGCGTCCTCGATCGCCGCGGCCTTCGCGGACGGAATCACCCGCGCGTGCTCGACGGCCAGGCTCTCTCCGGCGCGTGCCCCGGCACCGAGGAGGACCAGCGCGGCGATCAGCGGCCGCGCTCCGTCAGGCCAGGGGGGGCTCGCTGCGCGGCGGCTCGTTCCTCTCGTCTCTCGACCCGGCATGGGGAGCAGGCGCCTCCTGCGAGGGGGTCCCGGTCAGCGCGGCACCGACGATCCACCGGATCACGTGCTGGAACGCCTCGCCGTTGTAGGTACGCACCAGCCGGTCGAGCATTTCGGATGAGACGAGGTCGCGCAGCAGATGGCCGGCCACGAACTCCGGGGTGAAGCGCCGCCGAAGCGCGCGCAGGTATCCGCGCCACGCCACCGGCTCGCTCGCCTCGCCGCGGACCACCCGTGCCACCGCCCCCGCGGCGAGCATGCCGGACCGCATCGCCTGGCTGATGCCCTCGCCCGTCCCGAGGTGCGTGAGCCGCGCCGCCTCCCCGAGCAGCAGAGCGCCCGGCCGCGTGACGTGGGCGATCCACGTGGTGTGGACGATGGGGTGCCCCCGGAGCCCGCCGACCTGCCGGGCGGTGGAGAGCAGCTCCCGGTAGTGCCGGTCCAGGAACCCCTGGAAGACCGCCCGGAGGTCGTGCGACACCTTCCGCCCGTACTCGTCCTGCGCGTCGATGCAGATTCCGATGTTCACCCGCGCCGCCGTCTCCGGGAACAGCCAGCCGTAGAGCGGCGAGAGCTCCCGGTCGAACACCATGTCCAGCCGGCCGGGCTCGAAGTCTGGGCCCTCCCACCAGCCCATCAGCGTGTCGATGGACCGTCGATCCCGGTCGTCCCGGCTGAAGAGGCTCTGCGCTCCATCGGCGAACAGCACCCAGCGCGCGCGGCTCTCCTCGCCCTCGAGCCCGCGCACGCCCACCACCCGGCCGCCCTCCTCGATCGCCTCGATGGCCCGCCAGTGGTCACGGAAGCGCACCCCGAGCGCGCGCGCCCGCTCCACGAGGAGGGCGTCGAAGTCCCGGCGAAGGAGGATCA
>Ga0335077_10006314_pt1 | contig 14642 bp, 12 predicted proteins | sample Lox_Sample_31_FD_207151 | JGI IMG/M metagenome (GOLD analysis project Ga0335077, IMG submission 207151) | Soil microbial communities from Loxahatchee National Wildlife Refuge, Florida, United States - Lox_Sample_3.1 | ecosystem: Environmental > Terrestrial > Soil > Wetlands | place: USA... | reverse complement strand
GGATTTGGAGCGGCTCACGGGCAGGTCTTGCTATCTCATGTCTCGCGGAGTGGATACGGAGCTCTTTCATCCGCAAAAACGGAGTCGGTCGGACAGCAGGTTTGTCGTCGGATATGTGGGTCGGCTTACCGCAGAGAAGAATATCCGCTTTCTGGCTGAGCTCGAAGCCGGGCTGCTGAGGCAGGGCTGCCGCGATTTCCGTCTCACGATTGTCGGACAAGGGTCGGAACTTGGCTGGCTCCGGAGCCGCCTGTATCACGCCGAATTTACTGGCGTCCTCCAGAGGCAGCGCCTGGCCCAGGCTTACGCTGACTTCGACGTGCTCGCTTTTCCTTCACGCACCGACACATTCGGAAACGTGGTGCTCGAGGCACTGGCAGCGGGAGTTCCTGCCGTGGTCACCGACTGCGGTGGACCAAAGTACGTTGTGCACCATGGTCTGACGGGTCTCGTCTCGAGAGATGACCAGGAATTTGTTCAGAACGTCGCCAGATTGTGCAGGGACCGCGAATTGCGCAACCGGATGAGCAAGGCAGCTCGAGAGTCCTCACTTCGCGCGTCGTGGGATGCAGTTTTTCGTCATGTCTACGACGTTTACGAGAACACCTTAGCACGCTATCGAGCGCCAGGCCGAGTCATCCCTCGCCTGGCACGAGCTTAGCGTTCAAAGAGTTCGCACTACGTCGATCAGAGGATATGGCGAGGAACGCGCCGATTCAGACTGCAACGAAAAACCGTCCGGGCCTGTTGTTTGTGCTGACAGAGTTGTTCAAGCATCCGGCGCGGGCGTTCCTGGAATGCTGGAATTGGAAGGCCGCGATTTTAAGTATGATTCTACGGGCTCCCGTTTACCTCGCGACCACATTCCGCTACGGCTGGCATGCCGCTACGGTCGCTGGATGTGTCGAGGCCGCGTTCAGCGTGTGCGCGGCGGGAGTATTCGCCTCCTTCACGCAAGCCATCCAGGATGCCGAACCTCAGGCTATGGTCGCTTTCTTGCTCCTGGTCGCCCTGCCGTTTGTCGCCCTTGCCCTCGATGCGCTGCTCCATTATGTGATGCGTACTCCGAATCTCGCGACCGGAGTGATGGCCTCGCTTGGGGTCTCCGTCGTTTCCTCAGCTTTCAACTGGTATAGCATGCGCCGGGGCGTTCTCCTGGTCGGCGCGACCGCACGATCGTTTGGCGCTGATCTTGCCAGGCTCCCGCTTCTGATCGGGCGCTTTTTGCTCGAGCCTCTCCTGTTTCTGTGGCGTGGCGCAAAGCTCTTGCGCGCGTGTATGGAGGACTGATCCTGCCGATCAAAACGCTCCACCTCACCAACTATTGGCACGAGCGCTCGGGTGGGATCAGCACTTTTTATCGGCAGCTGCTCCAGGCCGCGGAGCGCAGTGGACGCCGTATGGTCCTGGTCGTTCCCGGCGCGCGCGACCAGGTGCAGGAAATCGGTTCAGGCTGCCGCCTTTACCAGTTGACGGCGCCCGCATCCCCCTTGAATCCGCACTATCGCACGATCTACCCCCGCGAATTTCTGCTTCCCGGAACCAGGATTCAAAGAATCCTTGCTGCCGAGCGTCCGCAACTGGTGGAGATCTGCGATAAATACAGCCTGATTTATCTTGCTCCGCTGCTGCGCCTGGGGCTTGCCCGCGAGTTGGGCTTTCGACCCGTCGTGGTCGGGCTTACCTGTGAACGCATGGACGAAAACTTCGCTGCCTATGTCAGCAAGTCGTGGTGGGGAAGGACATTCTCCAGGCTCTACATGCGGCATGTCTACTTTCCATTTTTCGACCACCACATCGCAACTTCTGACCACACCGCCGGCGAACTGAGAGAGGTTGCAGCCGGCCATGCAGTGACCCGCGGCGTCTGGACACGCCCCATGGGAGTTGATACGGATCACTTCACCCCAGCAAAGCGATCGTCCGAGACGAGGAAACTCCTGCGAGGCCATTTCAGCGCCCCCGGCGAATCAACTTTATTGCTTTACGCCGGCCGCTTGGTGCCCGAGAAGAACCTCGAGCTCCTGATCGCAACCATGGAGGAGCTTAATCAGGCAGGTCGAGATTTTCGCCTCATCGTGGTCGGAGACGGCATAGCGCGGCAATGGTTTCAGCAGTCGGCCGATTCCCGGGTCCGGGGCAGGGTATGCCTCCTGGGCCATGTCTCGGATCGTGAACAGTTGGCGCAAATCTACGCGAGTTGTGATTTCTTCCTGCATCCCAATCCGAAAGAGCCGTTCGGAATTGGCCCACTCGAAGCCATGGCTTCAGGACTGCCGCTGATCGTACCCGATCGTGGCGGTGTAACCTCATATACAACGGAGCTCAATGCCTACCCGGCTCCGCCGGGTGCGGAAGCGTTCGCGCAGGCGATTCTTCGCGCTTGCCAGGATGTCGAGCAGAGAGTCGGAAAAATTCGTGCCGCGCGGGAGACGGCAGAACTCTATTCCTGGCCGAAGGTGACGGACTCGTTCTTGTCCTTGTACGAGACGATCTATCAGGCAGGCAGCAATCACGACACACTGAACGCCGCCTCGCCGGCATTCGTCTCAACGCCCCCTAGGCCCGGACAAGCCCGCCTTCTTCACGTAACATCTAAGTTGGCGCAGCTGGGATTCTCAATCTACGAGTTCACAGGTCGACTGCTGAGACGTTTTCAGGGAGAAACGCGCCGCATGTGCGAGACTGAGATGGAGACGATGTGACTTCGATGAGAATGTATCTCGCCCTGTGCCCGCTTCTCCTTTGCGCTTTGTCGGCTGTGGGACAGACGGCGGCCGAAGCGAGTCCTACCGCCAAAGATATCGTTGCGCGCCTGGCGGAAAACAATCAACGGCGCGGTCAACTTTTGTTGTCTTATACAGGCCAGCGGGAGTATCACCTCCTGTACACAGGTTTTCCGGGGCGTCGCGAAGCCAATATGGTTGTGGAGGTGAAGTATCAGGCGCCGGCCAGCAAGGAATTCACCGTAGTCTCCCAGAGCGGTTCCACTTTCATCATTAACAGGGTCTTTAAGAAACTCCTGGAAACGGAAAAAGAAGCAGCCGATCAGAAAGGTCAGACCCGTACAGCCTTGACCGAGCAGAATTACAGCTTTGAGTTACTCGGCGAGGAAGAACTCGATGGGCGTCCCTCTTATGTCTTGAAGGTTGAGCCAAGGACCGACAATAAATTGCTTTACCGGGGGCGGATTTGGGTGGATGCCGCCGATTATGCCGTGGCCAGGGTAGAGGCCGAACCGGCCAAGCGACCCTCCTTTTGGATCAGCAAAACCGTCATTCATCATACTTACCGAAAGGTGGGTGAGTTCTGGCTGCCCGCGCAAAATGAGTCGTCCTCTGATGTGAGATTAGGAGGGCACGCCCGGTTGTCGATCTCTTACGGTGAATACAAGGTCAGCGCCGCTTCCTCATATCCACTGTCCAGAACGGCTCGTGACCTGAAGGATCTGCCCATTACCGCCGAAAGTGTTTGTTGCCCGCTGAAACCCATTCGGAGGGAAGATTAAGCCGCGCAGTCGAGGCATGTGGTCTCATGATGCATGAGACACAGCCCTGGAAGCACGTGGTTCAGGATTGCCGCAGCGGCTGGCGTCGATGTGCCTCCAGGGGAAGCACGACACACGCGCTGACATCAGCCGAATAGCCGCATGAAACCTGCGGGCGGCAAATCCGGCACCAGGAACGCCGCATCGCGAATGCCGGCCACCCGCGCCACGCACTGCGCCGCGGCGTATCCGCTGCGCACAGCGCCCTCCATGGTCGCGGGCCAGCCGGTTGCGGTCCAATCACCGGCCAGAAAAACGCGCGGCCAAACCGTCTCCGGACGGGGGCGATACACTTCCACACCCGGCCGCGGTGAATAGGTGGCGTGGACTTCCTTGATCACAGTGGACTTCACCACATTGGCCTCGCGCGCAGCGGGCAGGAATTCGCGCAGCTCAGCCAGTGCGACGTCGGTGATCTCGCTGCGCGATTTCTCCACCAGGCTCTTGGAGGAGCTGACGACCAGTTCCAAATAACTGCCTCCCGCAGCCGTGAACTGCGACGCCTTGGAGCCGTTGCTGCCTTCGGCGCGCTCATCCGCCGGGTCACGGCGGCGAGATTCTGGTGCCAATAGCTTCGACTTGTGGAACATCCACTGGATCGTGCGGTCGAGCAGCACCGCATGCTCCAGATCTGTGATCTGGCGGTCGAACCAGAAATGCACTCCCGTGATGGGCGACGTCTCGAAATGGCTCAGCGCCTGGCGCAGCGGATCAGCGGCGGTAGTGTTGGGCAGAATCCGCGCCAGAGCATCGAAGGGGACGGCCAGCACTACGAAGTCGAATCCATCTTCGCTGCCACCCAGGGATAGTTTTACTCCGGCGAACTCGGTGCGAAACGATTCGACGACGGCGCGGAACTGCACCTGGCCGCCCCGCTCCTGCACATAACCGGCCGCCGAGTTATACAGGTCGGTAAGCGGCACGGTGGGCACGCCCATTCTGCCCGCATTTGCGGATTTCAGGAATGACTCCCGCATAACCTGTGCCGCGTAGGGTACGGAAACACGATCCACATCCTCATTGAGCGCACTAACCAGAACCGTTTTCCAGAAGCGCTCGATAGCGCGCTCGGTCTGACCCCTCCGCCGCAGCCAGGTGAGAAACGACTCCCCCGAATCTTTGGGCGTCATCGGAGCGAGCGCAGCCATAGCTGCCGCGATCGCCAGCTTATCGGTAAGGTTCAGGCAGGCTGCTCGCAGAAATGCCGGCGCCGTGTGCAGAGGGGCCGGCAGGGAAGAAGGCGAGATCACAGAAGCACGGCCGCCGGGCTCGAGAAACGTCAAACGGTCGAACCAGCGGATTTTCTCCTGCACTCCCAGGCGTTCATAGAACTGAATCAGATTGGTGCAGCAACCCAGCAGTACATGCTGGCAGTTGTCTACGACTTCGTTAGTTCCGGGGAGTTGGTAGGAGGATGCACGCCCACCCAGGTACGGTCGCCGCTCGAAAAGAGTCACCTGCAGGCCGCTGTCCGCCAGCGCGCAGGCTGCAGCCAGCCCCGCCAGTCCGCCGCCGACCACCGCTACCTTTGGCGCTTCTGCCCAGGGCCGTGCCGTCATACCAGTCGCTTCCAGAATCCCTTCGCAAGAACCGAGAGTTTCTCCCAGGTGCTCAGGCTTACTCGGCCGTGGAAAACGTCGTATTGGCGGGCGGCGATCTTCTCCAGCAGCTTACGGTAGATAGTGGTCAGCACCCACAGCGCCGGCTGGCTGTCCTCAGCGATGAGCGGGATCAGAGCGTCGGCAGCGCGGTAGAACTCGCGCGCCCGCTTGGCCTCGAGTTCCAGCAAGGGCGCAAAGCGCTGCAGGTTCGGGGGCGAATAGAGTTCATATGGGGAGATGCCGAACCGGGCGAAGTCCTCCTCCGGGATGTAGATCCGGTGCATGGTCAGGTCTTCTTTTACGTCGCGCACGATATTGGTGAGTTGGAACGCCTGGCCAAGGGTTTCCGCCAAGGGCTCGGCGGCAGGATCGTGATAGCCGAAGATGCGGATGCACACCAGGCCCACAACCGACGCCACCCGATAGCAGTACAGATACAAGTCCTCAAAAGTGCGATATCGCAGAGCCCGCCGGTGCAGCGCGGGTGCTCCCGCCCGCGAGTGCTCATCTTCGTTGTCTAAGACCGGCTCTTCCAGATCCATTGCCGTCCCGTACGCCAACTGGTCAAACAGGACACCCGGGATGGAAAAGCTGCGCTGGGTCGCCGTGAGCGCCAGGATGACCGGATCGTCGGTCGGTTGCCCCGCTTGAGCACGGTGGACGGCATCCAGCCAGGCGGCGAGCTTTTGCCGCCGCTCCGCGAAAGACATTCTTTCGTCATCGGCGATGTCGTCGCAGCGGCGCATGAATGCATAGACGGCGGAAAGCGCCTGGCGTTTGGCCTTGGGAAGCACCAGAAACGCGTAATAGAAGTTTCTGGCCGCTGCCCGGGTGATTCCCCGGCACACTGAATATGCGAACGAGAGCTGCGACTCCGTCGGCGTGAAGACCGGGGAAAGTTCCTGCGCCGCGGTGCTCATCGCAGCTTCCTCCACGCCGCCCGCGCCACCAGCGCCAGCTTGCGCGTCTTTGAGATGGCCGGCCTTCGTCCCAGGATGGCGTAGTTCTGCCGCTCGATCGCCTTCAGGATTTCCAGCCCGCCGCGGCTGAAAAGATCGAGGTCGATCGCCAGGTCGCGGTCCACCTTCTGCACCAGCGGCAGGCCACGGCCGAACCACTCACGCGCCCGTTCCACTTCAAACTTCATCATGGCGCGGAAGGCGGGAGTGTTTTGTGCCCCGGAGATATCTGCTTCAGTCACTGCGAAACGGCTCAGGTCTTCGAGGGGAAGGTAGATTCGGCCCTTGGCATAGTCGATGCTGACGTCCTGCCAGAAATTGGCCAGCTGCAGGGCGGTGCAGGTGAAATCGGAAAGCGCCTGCCGCTCCGCATCGCGATAGCCGCACACGTAGAGCACAAGATGGCCGACGGGATTAGCGGAGTAGCGGCAGTAGGCGAGCACGTGATCGAATGTGGGAAAGCGCGTAACCGTCTGGTCCTGGCGGAAGGCTTTCAGCAGATCGGAAAACGTCTGCCTGGGGATATCGCAGGCACGCACCGTTTCCGCCAGAGCGACAAACACCGGATGGCGCGGATTTCCCGCGTAGCACGCGTCCAGTTCGGCTTCCCAAGCGTCCAGCAGTTCAAGAGCGGCTGTGGGATCACCGATTTCGTCGCCCAGATCGTCTGAGATTCGGCAGTATGCATAAACGTTAAAGAAGTGCTGCCGCAGGCGCGCAGGCAGAAACCAGGTGGCCACCGAGAAGTTCTCGTAATGCGACCGGGCCAGACGCCGGCAATATTCGCGGGCCTCGGTCAGCGAGGGCGCGCGTTCGGGAATCGCGTATTCGGGCGGAAGCCGGCGCCAGCTCGCCAAAATGGAAGCGGGCGTGGAATCGGCGGCATTGACCAAAGGTGACATGCGTCAGGTCCGTCCATTGTGCGATCTGGTAGGGCCGGTGTCTCGCGTCGGCTCTCGCTGCCGGCGAGACGCCGGCGCGACCTCAATGCCCGGGAATGATGGCGGTCTTGATATCGCCGTTGCGATTCAGCATGTGCCGCAGCACCTGCTGCAGTCGGGAAAGGGGCGCTTCCCCGGTGATGTAGTCGGTGGAGCGGATTTTCTTTTCCGCGATCAGCTTGAATGCTTTGCGCACCGTCTCGGGCGTGTGGTGGAAAGTGGCCTTCAGAGTGATCTCGGAATAGTGCAGGCGGTTGGTGTCGAGCTGCACCTTCGTCCCGCTGGCACACCCCCCGAAGAAGTTGACGGTGCCGCCTTTGCGCACCATCTCTACCGCCCACTCCCACGCCTCGGGGCGGCCCACAGCTTCAATCACAACATCGCTGCCCCGTTTTCCCGAAGAGACCGCGCGCACCGCCTCCACCGCGTCTTTCACCTTTGTAATCTGTACCACTTCATGCGCGCCCATGTGCTTGGCCGCGGCGACCTGCGAGTCTCGCTTGACCACCGCAACCACGTTGCAGCCGATGGCTTTCGCGACCTGCACGAACATCAAGCCGATCGGACCGCCGCCGATTACCGTAACCGTATCGCCGATTTCCACTCCGGTTTCGTGCAGTCCCCGCAGCACGCAGGCCAGGGGCTCGGCCATGGCCGCTTCTTCATAGGTGACGTCCGGCGGCAGCGCTAGCATATTCACTTCGACAATCCGGCGCGGAATGCGAATGTATTCGGCGTAAGCGCCGTTGTTGAACAGCAGGTCTTCGCAAAGATTCTCCTGGTGCCGGGCGCAGTAGAAGCACATCTGGCAGGGTGCGGAATTCAGCGCCACCACCCGCATGCCTTTCTTGAAGCCGCGCACCCCGGTACCCACTTGCTCGATCACGCCGGCCAGCTCATGGCCAAACAGTGCCGGCGGCACAATCATGCGCGCGTGATATCCCCGCTGGTAAACTTTCAGGTCCGTCCCGCAGGTTAGTGCTACCTGCACCTTGACCAGCACCTCGCCATCTTCCACGCGGGGGATGGGAACTTTTTCAATCTTGATGTCTTCTTTGCCGTAAAGAACGGCGGCCGTCATCTTTCCATTCACGTTTTAACGTCCTTCCTGCAAGCTCCCCGGCTGGATCACGATCTTCATCGAATCCGGCTGAGGGTGGGCAGCCAAATTCAGGGCTTCCACGCTGTGGGCTAGGGAAAAGCGGTGACTGATGAGACGTTCCAACGGCACTTCCCGGCCCATCACAAACCGCGCCGCCTCCTCCTGCAGCTCCACGGAGGCGCTGTAGGAGCCCAACAGCGTTTTTTCGTCCACGCACACTGCCGCGGGGTCAATCGTCGCCTTCCCGCGCGCCGTCTGCGCAAACAACAAAACCCGCCCCCCGGGACGCACAGCATCCATGGCTGACCGGATCAGGCCGCTGCCGCCTACCGCCAGGATGGCAGCATCGGCACCCCGGCCTTCGGTCAACTCGCGCACGGCTTTAATGGTGTCAGTACGCGAGGCGTCGATTCCACTGCCTAAGTTGAATACCTTAGATGCTATTGTAAGCCTCTGCCCATACAAATCGGTAGTGATAACCCTCGCGCCCGCTCGTTGAGCCAATGTTCCCAATATGATACCGATGGGTCCCTGGCCCATGACCACGACCGTTTCGTCTGCTTCGAGTTGCAGGCGCTGAATGCCCTTCAGGCAGGTGTTCACCGGCTCGAGGAAGCAGGCCTGCTCGAAAGAAACCTCGTCAGGAATGCGCACGGTGCCCTGCCTCACGATCCAGTCCATCACCCGAACGTATTCGGCAAAGCCACCGCCGGAAGGCTCGAATCCAGCCGTGCAGCCCACCTTTTTGTAGGTCTCGCACTGGGCGAAGGTCTTGCGCCGGCAATAGAAGCACTCGCCGCAGGGAATGTGATGGAACACTACAACCCGGTCGCCGGCCTGAAAATCCTGAACACCTTGGCCGGCCGCGGCAATTACACCGGAGGTCTCATGCCCGAAGATCCGCGGGGCGGAGTGCGAGCCGGTGGCAACTTTCTTCAGATCCGTGCCGCAGATGCCGCAGGTGTGTACGCGAACCAGCAACTCACCCGGGCCAATCTTGGGAACCGGCACGGTCTCCACGCGAACGTCGTTCACGCCGCGATAGACAGCAGCCTGCATAGTTACAGGAGTAGCCTCTCGGGTGTCCTCAATTGCAAATTGACCAACAAGTGCCATGACTAGACTGTCGTGACCTCTTTAGGCAGCAGGGAGGAGACCAGACTGCTCCAAAGGACCCCATCCTCCAGCCAACAACAGAGCGCGCCGGCTGCCACGCGGCTGTTTCGCGCAAGCCTGACCAGTTGCGGCCACAGCCAGAACCGTGGACCCGCATAGGCAACAAGGCCCCAGAAATTCAAATCGCCTTCGGCGCCGATGAACTGCCCGATGGGCGGCATCTCGAAGCCGGCCTCGTCCGAGATCGCTTTCACCACCAGAAAATGCAATCCCTGAGCCCGCGTCACCTGCGCGACCGCGGCTGCCTCCATATCTACCGCTTGGGCAGCGTAACTGCGCGCCAGCACCGCTTTTCGCTCCGGGTTCACCACCTCATCGGTAGTAACCAGAACCAGGTGGCGGGCGGCAGTTTTCGCCAGGCCGGTCTTGGCTATGTCGGTCTCAACGCGGCTACCGTCGCGCGCATCCACCACCAGCGCCGGCAGCACCCATTCACCGGCCGCCAGGTGCGACATCAAGGCCCCGGCAAAACCCGCCGAGATGACCAACTCCGGCTGGTAAAGAGCGATGGCGGCTTTAGTGGCGCGGGCGGCTGCTTCGCGGCCAATTCCCCCACACACAAGGGCGACACCCGCATTCTCGAAGAACTTGAAACGCCTGCCATCGTGGTCTCGCTCCCGGGCAGCCCAGCGCTTCGCCACGGGCTGGACTTCCCGCTCCAGCGCTGCCACCACCGCCACTGAAAACTCAGAACTCACAACTGGGTTTCTCCAACAAACGCCCGGCGTCGCGGGTGGCCTCGTCCCGCCCGCCGACTCTGGTGGAACGCGGCAAGTCCCCGCCTATAGGCTCATGCGTACCCGTTCTGCCGGAACCACGCGACGGCGCGCCGCAACGCATCGTCCACCGCAATGGTCTTCCATCCCAGTTCGCGCTCAGCCTTGGCTGAGGACACGAACATCTTCTTGCGGCCCATGCGGACTGCGTCAATTGTGGCGCGAGGTTCGCGGCCCAGAATACGGCCGGTAAAAGTTTCGTCCACCACGCCGGTTGCCAGCGCCACTACGTATGGCAACTTTACCCGCGGTGAAGGGAGCCCGGTAATGGCGGCAAGCTTGTCGAGAATCTGCTTTAACGTCAGATTCTCGCCGCCCAGGATGTAGCGCTCACCGCTCTTTCCCTTCTGCAATGCGGCTACGTGGCCACGAGCGCATTCGGCGACATCTACGAGATTGAGGCCCGTGTCCACGTAAGCCGGGAACTTCTCCTTAAGAAAGTCCACTACGATCCGTCCGGTCGGAGTGGGCTTGAGATCACCCTCACCCACCGGCGTCGTGGGATTGACCACAACAACATCGATTCCGCCACGCCCCGTTTCCATGGCGATCTGCTCGGCCAGAAACTTGGACCGCTTGTAAGGGCCAATCATGTTGTCCAAGGCCACCGGCGAGTCTTCATCGGCCAGGTGGCCGTTGGAAGTAAAACCCATCGTAGCGACGCTCGAGGTATACACCACCCGGCGCACGCCGTTCCGGCAGGCTGCCTCCAGAATGCCGCGCGTGCCCTCGACGTTGGATCGGTACATCTCCTCAGGATCGCGCACCCAAAGACGGTAGTCGGCGGCTACGTGGAAGACAGCATCACAGCCGGCAAGCGCCTTTTCGAATGTCGCCGGATCGCGCAGGTCGCCAACGACGCGCTCAGCTTTCAGGTCCGCAATGTTCTTCGGGTCGCTGCTCGGGCGCACCAGCAAGCGAAGCTCGGCGCCCTGCTCTGCCAGAATCCGGGCAACGTGGCTGCCGACGAACCCGGTTGCGCCTGTGACGAAAGCCAGCATTTGGCATTTGGCACTCGGTATCTGGCCCTGAAATCACGACCGCGGCCGCCAAATGCTGAGTGCCAAGTGCCAAGTGCTGTTATTCCAGGTTGTCCGGCTGCAGCGATATATTTTTCTCTCCAGCCGCTTTCCGCTCCCAATAGCTGCGCACCCAGTTCTCCCAGCTTTTGCCGGCCGCCATGTCGCGGCCCGTGAAGGCCAACCCGGCAATATCGGCATATGGCACCGATGTCTTCGGGCCGCCGTCTTTGGGCAGCAGGCGTACAAATGAATCTGCCAGCGAAGCTCCGGACCGCCGGTCGAAAATATAGCCCTCGATCCGGCTCCCATCTTTGCGGGTAATAAGCACGTCGCCGCGATAATCGAACGCTTGCTCGAGGGCGGCACGCAGTCCTTCCGAGGTGGCCACCTCGGGGACAGAACCCTCCAGATGCTCGTGTTGCGTGCCGGGGACGACTTCCAGTGAGTCGGGATCGGCGGCCGAGCTGGGCTCCGCCGGAGTGCGGCCTGCTTCCCGCCCGCTCAAGCCCGCGTCTCCTCAGCAGTCGGCGCTTCGATCTGAGCACCAATTTGCACCAGCGGATTGAACGCATGGACCGGACGGGCCGGCTCATCCAGCAGCTTGAGCGCGGAAGCATCGTTGTAGCGGCTGAAGAGCGCCGCGCGCATGGTGGCGAGAAACCCGCGAACCGAGCCGAAGGTATCGTTGACCGCGGAGGCCTCGTAGCCGCTGTGCACCATGCAGTTTGCACATTTGGGATTCCCGGATTCCGTTCCGTACCTCTCCCATGCGGTCGAATCCAGCAGTTCCTGGAAAGTGTCGGCGTAGCCGTCCTGCAGCAGATAGCAAGGCTTTTGCCAGCCGAAGACGTTGTAGGTCGGCATGCCCCACGGAGTGCAGGCGTAATCGCGCCTGCCCATCAGGAATTCCTGAAACAGGGGCGAAAGATTGAACCGCCAGCTCGGCTTGCGGTTGGACAAAATCGCGCGGAACAGCCGCCGGGTGCGGGCGCGGCCAAGAAAATGGCTCTGGTCGGGAGCTTTGTCGTAGGAGTATCCCGGCGAGAGCATCATGCCCTCGATGCCCAGGTCCATCATCTCGTCGAAGAAGGCGCGCACGCTTTTGGCGTCCGCGCCATCAAACAGGGTAGTGTTGGTGGTGACCCGGAATCCCTTGGCCAGCGCTTCCTTGATTCCCTCGAGCGCCATGTCGTATCCGCCTTCCAGGCAGACGGAAAAATCGTGGTGCTGGCGCTGACCATCCATGTGCACGGAAAATGTGAGGTACTTGCTGGGCTTGAACAGATGGATCTTCTGCTTGAGCAACAGTGCGTTGGTGCAGAGATAAATGTATTTCCTGCGTTCAACCAGGCCTTCGACGATCTCGCCAATCTGGGGATGGAGCAGCGGCTCTCCGCCCGGAATCGAAACGGTCGGCGCGCCGCATTCCTCGGCCGCCTTGAAGCATTCCTCCGGCGTGAGCTGCATCTTCAGCACGTGCGCAGGGTATTGAATCTTCCCGCAGCCGGCGCAGGCGAGGTTGCAGCGGAACAGCGGCTCCAGCATCAGCACCAGCGGATACTGCTTACGCCCCCTGAGCTTCTGCCCAAGAACGTAAGTCGCGACCGTCCACATTTGGGATACGGGTACTGGCATGATTGGCTTCTGCTTCTGGCTCTTAGCTTCAACCTCGATCACCCGGCAGTGAGAGAATGCCTGGCACCACCACTGCCGCCTCGAGCAATCCTGGGATCTTTCGCTACCCTCGGGATGACAAACACCCGCAAGCGCCGCAAACAGCGGCTTTGAGCTAAGAGCTAGAAGCTGATAGCAAAATACCTCTTCAGTCTCCGGCTTTCGACGTCTCCGACATCTCCGCCGTCACTTGCGAATAATTCGCCAGCGCGATCAGCGGGAAATACTGCCGGTACATGTGATAAATCAAGTAGAACACCTTCGGAAAACCAGTTCCCGTAGTGTGCGGCTCGTCCCAGGAGCCGTCCTTTTTCTGCGTGCGCAGCAAATACGCAACCCCACGGGCTACGCTGTCGCTGCGTGTGTCACTCGCAGCCAGCAGCCCCATGATCGCCCACGCCGTCTGCGAAGGGGTACTCGGGCCGATGCCTTTGGTGCTGGGATCATCATAAGACCCGCAGGTTTCACCCCAGCCACCGTCTGGATTCTGCACCATGCGCAACCACTCCGCGGCCTGCTGCACATAGGGCTCGTGGTAGTCCACACCCATGGCCTCCATGCCGCGCAACACCTGCATGGTTCCGTAGATGTAATTCACTCCCCAGCGGCCAAACCAGGAACCGTCGGGCTCTTGCTCCTTAACCAGGAAATTCAGCGCCTTTTTCACCGCGGGATGGTTTCTGTCGTAGCCGTAAACGGCCAGCATCTCAAGCACGCGGCCGGTGATGTCGACCGTCGCCGGGTCGAGCATGGCGTTGTGGTCGGCAAAGGGAATGTACTGGAACACCATGCGGTTGTTGTTCTTGTCGAACGACGCCCAGCCGCCGTTACGATTCTGCATGGAGAGGATCCAGTGAATCGCCCGTTCCACCGACTCGCGCTGATAGCGTCCGTTGCCGTGCTCCACCTGGCTCAGCGCCAGGCACACCATGGCGCTGTCATCCACGTCCGGCGCGAACTCGTTGTTGAACCAGAAATACCAGCCACCGGGCTGGCCTTTGCGGTTCTTCACCTTCCAGTCGCCGGGATAGCGGACCTGCTTCTGCAACAGCCAGTCGGCAGACTTCACCAGGCGCTGGTCGTTGGCCGGCACTCCCGCCTCGCCCAGGGCAAACAGGGCATAAGCGGTGTCCCACACCGGCGATTTGCAGGGCTGCATGCGGAAAGTGTCTTCCTCCTCAATGCCCAGCTTTTCAAATTCGTCCATGGCGCGGATCATCTGCGGGTCGTCCAGCGAGTATCCCAGGCAGCGCAGCGCAATGATGGCATTCATCATCGAGGGATAAATCGCCCCCAGGCCATCGCTCATCTCGAAACGTTCGAGCATCCACTTCTCCGCCTTGCGCAGCGCCAGCCAGCGCAACGGCCGGATGTGCACTGCTTCAAGCCAATGAGTGATCCGATCCAGGCAAAGGAAGAAATTGCGCCATGAGAACCGGTTCTTGTCCCAGTGCAGGCGAAGATTGGCCTTCTCCCGCCCCCCGAGGAAAAGCTCCTCAACCCCCATTTCGTCGGCAATTTTTTTCAGCGGCTTCTTCGCATAGCAGATGGAAAGCGGCACGAGGATCTGCCGCGACCAGGTGGAAATCTCGTAAATATTGAACCAGAACCAGTTGGGAAACAGAACAATCTCAGGGGGAACAGCGGGAACGGCATCGTAATCGTACTGGCCGAGCGCGCAGAGATAGATCTTCGTAAAAGTATTGACCGCGGTGACCCCGCCCATGGCGAGGATCTTTTGTCGGGCCCGCTCCAGGGCCGGATGGTCGGCCTTATACCCGGCCAGTTTCAGCCCGAAATATGCCTTTACCGAGGCGCTGATATTCGACGGGCCATTGACGTAG
>Ga0335077_10006313_pt1 | contig 14642 bp, 13 predicted proteins | sample Lox_Sample_31_FD_207151 | JGI IMG/M metagenome (GOLD analysis project Ga0335077, IMG submission 207151) | Soil microbial communities from Loxahatchee National Wildlife Refuge, Florida, United States - Lox_Sample_3.1 | ecosystem: Environmental > Terrestrial > Soil > Wetlands | place: USA... | reverse complement strand
AGGGCAGTCTTCGTTGGGTGGCGGCTGGTTAACAATTTGCGGGGACACCGCCTGTTTTTTCGGATGTGCGGCAAGCAAAGGATTTATAAGTCCTTTGTTTTTGTATGTGTGGCAGGGAAAGGGGTTAGCGGCGATTATTTTGGAAGTGTGGCAGGAAAAGGACTTAGATAGAAAGAGAGATTCTTCGAAGCTGCGCTCTTCAGGACTCGCATCCTCGTCGGATGCTCGCTTACGGAAGATTATTTTGGAAGTGGGGCAAGAAATGGACTCAGGCGAAAGACGCAAATCGAAATGCGAAATTTGGCCTGGCTGTGGCAGCCACTGCATGAGGGGACGGCTCACACGCGAATGTGAGGGAGTTGCGAGAGAAAATTTTGGCGCCGAGGGCGACATGGCGGGCCGATCCTAGCGGCAAGCGCGGGTAATGAGGGGTCCAAATGCTCCCGGCGCTTAATTCAAGAGATATTTTACACGAAAGTTACTAAATGTCAAGGGAAAAGATGACGGGAAGCCGAAGGGTTAAAGAGTTTGGAGAGCCGGAGGCATAAAGAAGCGAAGAATTTCCCACCCTTCGCTACGCGAAGGTTGGGAATCCGGAAAAATTAGACGATTGGCTTCGGCAAACAGGTGCCTAGGAATATACTCGAGCGTATGACTTCAGCTAAAGCATTGTTTTTCCAGCTCGCAGACGAATACGCTAGAACGCGGCACCGATGCTTCTTGGCGGAGATGGACCTTCGGACACTGGACATTGGCTACAACGTGTGCTTCCGCCCCCTCGACGTAAGCGAAAGTTCCGACCCGTATGCCTGCAAGTATCTGACCATCCCGACTGAACAGGTAGAGTTTACTGGCCGCCGAGAACATCTTCCAGCTGCATTGGTGGATCGGCTGGATACTGAACTGTCAAAATTGAAGCTACAGCGATGAGCTGCCCGCACCGGGTTTAGGCGGTATGCCGGCGAGGATCTCACTAAGCTTCGCGGCCGGCATGTTTGCCGAAGTCAGCTTTATCGTGCAGATTTTTGTGCGTGATTCCCTGGAGGAGTTTTTCCAGCGAATACTCTTTCCGGTGGACCGGCTCGATGACGATGCGGCCGGATTCTTCGTGGACATCCACCGACTGACCGCGGCGAAGCTTTGCCGCGTGCAGCACTGCGACGGGAATTTGCACGGAGGTGCTGTTGCCCCGTTTGCGGACCCTGGCTTTCATGTCGTGACATGCTCCCATATAAACATTGTATCCACATGCCGACATGGATTCACTCCGATGTCAAAGGCAGGGCAGGAGAGATGGGGCATCCGCCTGCGCTAAGGCTTCGGCGCGACAGGTTCGTATCGCAGGTGGGATGGGGCAGCAGGGCTACTCCATTGCCGACCTGAAGTTAGGTTTCTACATCCTGATGAGCGCGAGGGGAAGCCGGCGGCGTGGATGCCTGCCTGAAATTAAACACCGACAATGCCGACATTCACTCGAATGTCGTTGGGCCAGGGAAGCTCCGATAAGAGTTGGAGAGTCGGCCGGTTTGAAGATCAGGACTTAGCTGGAGGCTGATCGTCGCAGCCGACGAATTCCATGTTGATGCGGTTGCCTTTGTATTGGAGTTCATCGTGGATGCCGATTTTAGAGGTGTAGTAGCCGTCCACGGTCATGCGCTTGAGGGAATTGAAGAAGCGGACTTCGGGAAGATCGGTGAGATGGGCGTGGTCGGAAAGGACGGTAAGGATGGCGACGCGTTCTTCGGGAGTGGAATCCACAAAAGATTTGCCGTGATAGTGGCGGCACATGACTTCGATCAGCGGAAGGCCATCGCGCCAGACGGACTTTTCGGCGTCGTCGGAAGTTTCGCGGAGGAACTGGTCAATGAAGTCGGCAACTTTGGCGGCTTTGGCGCCACCGGAACGGCTGTCGGCGGGAATGATGGTTTCGGCAAGCTCTTCGACGAGGGCATGCTGCGCGGAAGTGAAAAAAGTGGCCGGAGATTGAGCTTCAGGGACTGTGCCGTGAGGGACGACAGGCGGAGTGGGAACCTGAAGAGCGCTAGCGGCGAGATCGGAGACGGGTAGTAGCGAAGCGCCCAGGACGCCGGCGGAAGTGATCAGCCACTGGCGGCGGTCCTGGCGAAGATCAATGGGATTTTTCAGGGACATGGCCTCTCCTCAGATATTTCCTTTGGCGAACTGATCGGCGAGATAGTCGCAGGAGCGCCAGCAGAGCGCCATGATGGTCCAGGTGGGATTCTGGCAACTGGCGTTGACGTGAGTGCTGCCATCCACAATGAAGAGATTTTTCACATCGTGGGCCTGCTGGAACTGACTGACGACGGAAGTTTTCGGATCGTCACCCATGCGCGAAGTGCCAAGTTCATGGATGGACCAACCTTCGGTGAGGACGCGGTCATTGACGCGAACGATTTCGAAGCCCGCTTCTTCAAACATTTCCTGAGCGGTTTCCTTCATGTCCTTGGCCATTTTGAGTTCGTTGTCGCCGAATTTGTAATGGAAACGCAACGCGGGAATGCCCCACTTGTCTTTGACGACGGGATCGAGGTCCACATAGTTTTCGTAGCGCGCGAGGACTTCACCGAAGGCGCCCATGCCGATGAAGGCGCCGTAATTTTTGCGAACTTCTTCCTTGAAGGAAGCGCCAAAGCCGGGAATTCCGGTGCCAGAGGGAAACATCTGGCAGCCGCTGCCGCCTTCGAAGCCGTAGGCGCGAATGAAATTGGGATCCTTTGTATCCAGATTGCGGAAGCGGGGAACGTAGAAGCCGCCGGGACGACCGTCGTCGAGGGTAGCGGGCTTGCCGACGCGATTTTTGTCGCGACCATAGACGCCGGGTCCCATGATGTGCTCGCAGAAATTGTGACCGACGTGGCCGCTGGAATTGGCGAGGCCGTTGGGAAAGAGACGCGACTTGGAAAGGAGGAGAAGGCGCGCGGACTCGAGAGTGGAAGCGGCGAGAATGACGAATTTAGCGCGGACGTGATAGTCCTTCATCGTTTCGGAGTCAATGAAGCTGACCCCGGAGGCTTTGCCGGTGTTGGGATCCACGGTGATTTCGCGGACGGTGGAGTTGGAACGGACGGTGAGGTTGCCGGTATCCATGGCGGGATAGATGAGGCCGGTGGGGGAATCGAAGGCAGCGTGAATGTCGCAGCCGCCTTTGCGTTCACAGGCGCCGCGGCCGTAACAGCGGCTGCGATATTTGTTGTGCTTGAGGCCATCGGTGGTGACACCTGCGCGATATTGGGTGAGGACGCGGCCCATTTTGCGAAGACCCTGCTGGAGCGTGACTTCCGCGCAATTCAACTTGGTGGGACGCTGGAAAATGCTGTCGGGAAGATAAGGGAGATTTTCCTTGACGCCGGTGATACCGAGATAGAGGTCCACTTTGTCGTAATAAGGAGCGATATCGGCATAGCTGATGGGCCAGTCTTCGCCGAAGCCGTCGCGGCTCTTGGCTTTGAAATCGTAATCGGAAAGGCGGAGAGCGAGGCGACCCCAGATGTTGGTTTTTCCGCCGAGGCAGCGGGCGCGAACCCAGGCATAGCGCGTGCCGGTATAAGGATTCTCGCGCTCGTCCACCACGATGTTCTTCGTGTAGTCGGAGTCCCCGACGTAGCTCTTGAGGTGCTTGAACTTTTCAAAGCCGGGACCATAGGGAGGATTGCGGATGGTGTACTCGTTGAACGTGAGAGAGTGGGAATTGGGAGGGAGATCGCCGCGGTAGCGATTGTCGTAGGGCCATTCCATCGAGCGCAGCTCTTTTTCGATGGGGAGTTTCTTGCCGGCTTCGAGAAGCAGAACCTTCATGCCGTGGCTGGTGAGAACATGGGAGGCCATGCCACCGGCGGCGCCGGAGCCGATGACGACGGCGTCATACAATTTCGAAAGATCAACTTCTTCGGATTTTGGCGGTTCAGCCATCTGAATTGCTCCCCTGGACCTGGGATTCGCTTTCTTGTGGTGCAAGACGCCAGACCTGCAAAACGATGCCTGAAGACTCCGGCCAGACGCCGCGGGTGCGCTTGCATTCAACAATGGAGCGGCGGATTTGTCCAGAGAACTATCGCGCGAGAGATCCATTCGGATCGTAAGGTGGCCTCAGATTGCGCAAGGCGATAGGCGGCGCTTGGCCGGCGGCATCACAGGAAAATAGATTGCATCGGAAGGGAAAGTCTGGCAAAAGGAAGGGCACGTCCCCTGGAGCCCTCACAATGAACATCACGACGCGGCAAAATGGCGAGGCGACAATTCTCGAACTCACGGGCGACATCACGCTGTATAACACGCCGGAAGTGCGCAAGACGATGTTGAACCTGCTGAAGGAGAAGCGGGTGCCCCAACTGCTGGTAGACATGCGCGGAGTGCGGTACATAGACAGTTCAGGAGTGGCGTCGCTGGTGGAGGGGCTGAAGGCTTCGCGAGATTTGCAAAGCCGGTTTGCATTGTATGGCTTGACCAAGACGACGAGGGAAGTGCTGGATTTGACGCGATTGCTCCGGGTCTTCGAGGTATACGAGAATGAGGAGCAGGCCATTCTGGGGAAGCCGGGGGCCGGAAATGTGGCGTTGGGAGCGGGAAACGGAACGAAATGAGAAGAGAGATCTAGGAAACCTCCAGAAGAACCATTTCCGCAGAAATGGCAGCAGGGCTGGAAATATCGTTAGCAAATCGTAAAGCATGGGACTGACGCAGAACATCGGCGCAGCGACAATTGACGGGCTCGCCTACCTGGGAGGGTTGACGAAGCTCGCCGGCAGCTCCACGAAAGCTATGATCGGTGAGCTGTTCCGGGAACGGAAGGTGCCGTTCGGGAGAGCGATCCATCAGGCGATGGCAGTGGGAGTTGGTGCGCTACCGATCCTTTCCTTGATTTCGTTCTTTGTGGGGCTGATCCTGGCGCTGCAGGCGGCTTACGAATTGAGGAAATTCGGGGCGATGCAGTTTGTGGCCAGCGCGGTGGCGATCTCCGTGACGCGCGAGCTGGGCCCGCTGATGACGGCAATTCTGGTGATCGGGAGGTCGGGATCGGCGTTCGCAGCGGAACTCGGGACCATGAAAGTGAACGAGGAGATTGACGCGCTGGAAACCATGGCGCTCGATCCGGTGCGATTTCTGGTGGTGCCGAAACTGTTTGCGATGCTGCTGATGATGCCCTGCCTGACGATGTGGTCGGACGCGATGGGGGTGCTGGGAGGAGCGCTCTTCGGGATCTCAAACGCGGGTTTCACGCTGGGTGGCTACCTGCACGCGACATTGGACGCGCTGGTCTTGAGAGACATTGTGACGGGGCTGATCAAGAGCGTGATGTTTGGATTGGTGATCACGATGGTGGGGTGCCAGGAGGGATTCCGGACCGGATTGGGATCGGAAGAAGTGGGGCGGTCGACGACGGCGGCGGTGGTGATGTCCATCTTCATGGTGATTCTGGTAGACCTGGTCTTTACGACGCTATTCTATTTTGGAGCAACGGGATAGAAGGGATGGACGAAAAAGCAAAAAGCGAAGGAACTTCAAAGAGCGAGCCAGGAGGAGAGGCGGCGATCGAGGTACGGAATTTGCGCGTTGCGTATGGCGAGCGCGAAATTCTGCACGGAGTGAGCTTCGACGTGCGCGCCGGGGAGACGATGGTAATCCTCGGAGGATCGGGATCCGGAAAGAGCACATTGTTGCGGACGCTCGCGGGACTGGAGACACCGAGCAGCGGAGAGATACGCATCCGGGGAGAGAATTTACAAACGCTTTCGGCGGCGGGATGGCATGAACTGCGCACGCGGATGGGAATATCGTTTCAGAGCGGGGCGCTGTTCGGATCCATGAGCGTGGGAGAGAACGTTGCTTTGCCGCTGCGCGAGCACACGAAACTGGACGATTCGACGATCGAGATCATGATGCGGCTGAAGCTGGAGCAGGTCGGATTGAGCGGGTATGAAGATTACTATCCGGCGCAGCTGAGTGGAGGAATGAAAAAACGCGCAGCGGTGGCGCGGGCCATGGCGATGGATCCGGAGATTCTGCTGTTTGACGAGCCCTCGGCGGGACTGGACCCGATTATTGCCGCCGGAATTGACGAGCTGCTGCTGAAGCTGAAGGAAGCGTTTAAAATTACGATCGTGGTGGTGACGCACGAGCTGGCAAGCGCGTTCCTGATCGCGGACAGGATGATTCTGGTGGACAAGGGACACGTGGTGGCGATTGGAACTCCGGCGGAGATGAAAGCAAGCACGCAACCGCGCGTAAGGCAGTTCCTGGATCGAGTGCCAGAGCCGGAAATGGCGCAGGAAATGGATTACCTGCAAATTCTGACGGGGCAAGTTGTGCCGATGCGGCAGTGAAGGCCGGAACGCAAGAGACGATGCGGGGCGGTTGGCGTGGTATACTCCCGCAACTCCAGGCGGAGGTTTTTCGAAGGAATATCGGGAAAAGCGAGCAGAGATGGCGTCACAGGTAAGCAGACGCGAAGAAGCGTTCGTGGGATTGTTCGTTCTGATTGCGGCGGGGCTTCTTGTAACCGTGCTGTTTTCGCTGACGGGATTTCTGTCGCGTGGCGAAGTGCCTTATCGCGCGTACTTCAAGAATGCGGGAGGGCTGCGGCCGGGAGCAGAAGTGCGCTACGCAGGAGGGCCGCCGGTGGGGCGCGTGCGAGCGGTCCGGAGCGATCCGAAAGATCCGGCACGAATGGAGATTGTCTTTCGCGTGGAGCCGGACGTGCCAGTAAAGACGGACAGCGTGGCCAGCATCACCAGCGTTAGCCCGTTGAGCGACAATTTCCTGTCCATTGCGCCGGGAACGAACGGAGCCCCGCTCGCGAAACCTGGAGCAGCGCTGAAGTCCGAGGAGTACGTGGGCTTCGCGGATATCGAAGCGGAGCTGAACGAGCTGGGACCGAAAGCGAAGGATTTGCTGGATAATCTGAACGCACGCGTGAAGGAACTGCAAGTGACGATCGCGCGCGTAAACGACGCGCTAAGCGACCGGAACCGCGCGAATCTCGCGGCGAGCCTGGACAATGCGCGCGGGATCCTGGAAGAGAACCGGCCGGCGTTGCACGAGACGCTGACGCGGATTGACGCGGCGAGCGCAAAGATTGGGCCGCTGCTGGACGACTTCAAGAAGACCGTCAAGGATGCAAACGAGGCTTTGAATCACGTGGATGCGACGGTGGTGGAGAACCGGCCGGATCTAAGAGAGTCCATCATCGAATTGCGCAAGGCGCTTGCGAACGCGGATACATTGACGGACCAATTGAATTCCACTTTGAACGCAAACAGCGGAAATATTGACGACATCCTGGAAAATTTCCGGCAGGCGAGCGAGAACCTGAAAGAATTTACCGAGACGATAAAGAACAGGCCCTACACGCTGCTGAGGAACGCACCACCGAAGAGCCATAAACCGGGAGAAAGAGACAACCAGCAGTAAGCCGGAGAGTGAGCAATGCGCAAGCTCGGACTAACGATCGCGGTTACGAGTTTTCTGGCAATTCTGTCCGGGTGTGGCGCAGCGCGGCCGATGAAGTTTTACACCTTGGAAACGCCGCCGGTCGAAACGCAGGCTCCGGCGGCGCAATTTCCTGTGGAACTGATGGTGGGACGGTTGCATGCAACACGGCTGTTGCACGATGACAGAATCGTGTACGGCATCAGCCCCGTGGAGATGGGGGTGTACAACGGGCACCGTTGGGCCGAGCCGCCTCCGGGGATGATTGAAACGATGCTGATCCAGCAACTGCGCGCGACGGGACAATACAAATCCGTACAGCGGCTGGCCGGCGCGGCACGCGGCGAGTATATCGTTCGAGGGCGGCTGATTTCGCTGGAAGAATTGGATCAGCCGAGCGGGATCGTGGCGCGTTTTTCCCTGCAGCTGGAATTGTTCCAGCTGAAGACGGGAATGGTGGTGTGGTCGCAGACATACGAGCACGACGAGCCGGTCACAAAAAAAACGGTGAACGACGTGGTCGAAGCGCTGCAGAAAAATGTGCAGACGGGATTGCGCCAGCTAACGGCCGAGATGGGGCAATACTTTGCTTCGCAAACAGCAAAATAAACTGCGAGCGTCCTTTCCTTTACGTAGTCCAGAGTCAGTTAGCGGGAATCTCCAAGATATAGAGCGCGTTGACGGGCAAGAGTAGATCGAGATTGCCTCCGCGAAGGTGGAGCGTCTCCGGCGGCGGAAGTTTCGCAGCACGGTTGAGTTCTTCGATCTGCGCCTGCGTGGGATAGATTGGGCTGCCCATGGCGCGATATGCAGCGAGTGTGTTTCCGTGACCGGAGTCCAACCGGTTCACCAGGACTTTTGCTTCCGGGCTGACGCCTCGGAATGCGATGCGCAGATCAAGCGGCGATCCCTCCTTATCGGGGTCCACTAGATTCCAGGCAGCGACGACGAGTGTTCCATCCGTTCGCCGCGTGACGAGTAGATCGGGGGAAGGATTGGGGAGGCGTTCGGTTCCGAGTTCGTGCAGCAATGCGTACGCGTTATAGCTAGGTTTTTTGATGCCGCCGAGGGCGATGAGGCCGAACATTCCGTCGAAGGGCTGACGCAGGGGGCCATTTTCCTCGAACACATCGCTGAAGGTCCAGAAAGACATCATGTCCACGAGGCCATCGCATTCACGAATGGTGTTGGCCAGAGCCGGGCCGACATAGATGGTGTCGCGTGCGTGCAGAGGACCGAAAGAAGGAACATTCCACTCCGTCCAGAAAAAGGGAAGATGAGGCTGGGACGAAGCGGCGATTTGGCCGCGAACCTTGGCGACGGCGCGGCAGACGCGGTCATCCATGGGAATGTTTTCGTTCGTGTGCAGTAGATTTTCAACGGTGTCGTCCGCGTATCCGTGCGTGGAAACGAAATCCACGGGAACGCTTTCTTTTTCTGTGTGAGCGAGGAAAGCGTCCACCCAATCCGCGGCGGCGGTTGCAGGGCCGCCCACGCGAAGGCGCGGGCTGACGGATTTGAGCGCGCGCGCGGTGTGATCGTACAGCTCGAAATAGGTCGCTTGCTTGGGTACGCCGGCCCAGAAATCTATATTGGGCTCGTTCCACACCTCGAAATACCATTGGGCGACTTCGTCAATTCCATAGCGGTCTATGAGATGCTGAGCGAAGTGGAGGATCAGATCGTCCCATTTGGCGTAGTCCTTGGGAGGAGCGACGTTCTGTTTGTACCAGAAAGGATGGATGGCTTTAGGATTGGAGGAGAGCTGGTAAGGCATGAAACTGATTTCGACGCAGGGCCGCACGCCGTTTTTGAGCAAGCCATCGTAAATTTCATCCACGTAGGAAAAGTTGTAGATGGGTTTGCCGGATTTGTCCTCGCTGTAGACGCCGTTGTCATCGAGAAAGATGGCGTGGAAACGAACGTAACGGAAATCCGTCACTTTCTTCACTTCACGGAGATCATCGAGATAACGTTCGCGGAGGACCAGATTGGCGCGGCCCGAGCCGAACATCTCCTCCCAAAAATGGGGGAACGGGGTGGCTGGCGACTTCGCATTAATGACGATGTGCTGCGCTGAAGCCGGTGGCTTTGGCGACGCCAGGGCGAAGAAAGGCAAATTCAGGATTGCCAGAGCGAGAAACCTTGAAGAAGCCGAGGCTTTGATTTTCATGGCAGTTTGAGGAAGCGAAGGCTCGCGCCGCAATCCGCAGCGCGAGCCGGAAGGTTAGCACGAAAGGGCGATTATTTGTTGTACTTAAACGATTTATCCGGATACGGCGGGTGAGGAGGTACGGGCCGGGGATCGGCCTTAATTTCCTGCTCGAGTACTTGCAATGCTTCGTCGAGCTGCGCGTCCTGGCCTTCAAACGTGGCGTGCGGAGGGTCATCCACCACGATATCCGGGTCCACGCCGTGACCTTCGATCAGCCACTTGCCCTCGGGACCGTACACGCCCAACTCCGCGGCGGTAGCGATTCCGCGATCCGCGAGAAAATTGCTCGCCGAGAGCCAAATCTCGCCTCCCCAGGTTCGCATGCCAATGACTTTGCCGAGCCCCAGTCGTTTGAAGCCCTCGCTGAAAGCCTCGCCGTCGGAAGCGGTCAACTGATCGCACAGGACTACGATGTGCCCGCGAAATGCATACTGCATGTTCCACACGGGGTTGCCGACTCGAGGCTGCCAGTAGAACCAGGCCTTGCGCAAGAGCTTGCCAAGCAACCAGGAATCAATATTGCCGCCCTGATTGTGGCGGACATCAATGATCAGGCCCTGGCGATTGAAGACAGGATAGTATTCGCGAGCCCATTGCTCGATGTCTCCGGGCCCCATGGCCCGCAGGTGAACATAGCCAATTTCGCCGTGTGAAGCGGTATCCACCTTCAAGCGGCGCGAATATTCCCACTCGCGATAGCGCATGTTGCGGTCTTCCGCAGCAGAAATCGGAGCGACGAGAACTTCGCGCGTCTTGCCATCCGTGGATTTCACTTGCAGGAGCACCTTGTGTCCGGGCTTGCCGCGCAGGAGTTCCCGCTCATCCTGGACCTTGAGGCTATCTTCGCCGTCAACGCTCAGGATGACTTCACCCTCGTGCACGAGGGAATCCGGCCTGGCAAAGGGAGGATCCTGGTCCGGGAGGTCGGGATCGTGAAGATAAATGTGTTCGACGACGAAGCCTCCGGCTTTTTCGTCGCGGCGCAGAACCGCGCCGAATGAAGCGAGCTCGATATCATCCGCCGGCTTTCTCTCATCGCCCCCGTGAACAAAAGTATGAAGCGCGGAGAGTTCTCCCACCATTTGGGCGATGACGTCGTTCAATTCATCGCGATCGGCAACGCGATCCACGAGCGGAAGATAACGGTCGCGCATCGCGATCCAGTTCACGCCGTGCATGTTGCGGTCATAGAAGTAATCGCGCTCGAGGCGCCAGGAGTCAATGAACATCTCGCGGAATTCCTGTCTTGGATTGGTCATCAGAGACCAATGTGACATGTCAATTTTGCCCTTGGCGAGAGTTTTGGGATCCGGAGACTTGGCGGCGGCGTCCAGAATAAAGAACTCTTCGCCCTTGTGAACCAGAAGTTTCTTGCGGTTCTGGGAAATCTCGTAGCTTCTCACGTCAGGCAGGACAGTTTCCGGAGCGTCGCCCTTGTTGGCGATTTCCAGGCACTGCAAAGCGACTTTGGGAGTGGCTTCATCATCCCGCGAGAGCCAGCAAAGCTGCTTTTCCGCGGCTTGGAGAGAATCGTAGTTGCCGGGAGGAACGGGAACTTCGCTCAGCCGGTCCGCCAGGCCTTTGAAGTCAATATTGACAGTGACGGCGGCCTTTTTCGTTTCCTTCTCCTTCTCCTTTTCTTTATCTTTCTTTTGATCCTCGGTTTTTGCCTCGTCCTTTTTCGCCTCGTCCTTTTTCTGTTCTTCGGTCTTGGCGGCTTCTTCCGGATGGAGCTCGTCGGCCGGTTCAAATGGAGAGCGCAATCCGGCGGTCAGAGCGAGCTGATAAATCTTCATGGAGCGGTCGAAGTAAGGATCTGGCTGACGAGGTCCCCAGGGGGAGTAAACAACGGTCTTGAGCATGCGATCCGAAAGGAAATAGATCCATTTGCCATCGGCGCTCCAGCTAGGGCTCTCGCTGTTGTAATGATCCGAGGTGATGGTTTGGATTTCGCCGGTGGCGGCGCGAAGTAGCTTGATCTGGTCAAATTGGTTGGGGGCGGTTTCCACATAAGCGAGCCACTGGCTGTCCGGAGACCAGGACAGGTCGCTGAAATCGCCTTCCATGGATTGGGCGATGAACTTGTTTTGCTTGGTTTTGATGTCGAAGAGCCAGAGCTTGTGGTCCTTATCGTGATGCGCGAGCCAGTGGCCGTCGGGGGAAGAAATGCCGTCCCATCGGAGCACTTTGGCATCCGTGGTCCATTGCTCGGGAGCGCCAATACCATTTGCCGGATATTTCCAGAATTCGGTTTCGCCGGATTTGGTCGAAAGTACAAGAATGCTCTTGCCATCGGGCAGATAGCGCGCGTCGCGGAAGCGCATGGAAGAGTCTCCAGCAACCTTAACGACGCGGCCGCTGAGCGCGGGCAGAGTGAAGACCTCGCCGCGCGCCGTGAAAACTGCAGCGCTTCCGTCGGGCGCGATATGCGCGCCGGTCAGGTATTCGAGGGGCTTCGTTACCCAGTGATCGCGCAACTGGTCGAAATCCGAGACGAGGGTTATGGGGATGACGGAATCCTGGCCGCTTTTCAGATCGAGCATCCAGAGATCGGCGCCGCATTGATAAACGATGCGGCCATCGGAAATAGAAGCAGAACCGACGTCGAACTCATGCTGATGCGTGTGCTCTTTCAGGTCGTGGCCGTCTGGATCCATCGAATAGACGTTCATGACGCCGTCGCGGTCCGAGAGAAAATAGACACGGCCGTTCCAGAACATCGGATCGTCGGAAGTGCCGGCCCAGTCGGCGGTAAGATCCACAGCTTCGGAGCCGGGCGTATAGCGCCAGATGTTTTCCGCGGTGCCGCCCTTGTAGCGCTTGGTGAAGCTTGGTTGGCGAGCGATGCGCGTAAAGAAAAGAGTGTGGCCGTCGGGAGTGAACACGCCGGAAGCCGCCTGGGAGAGCGGCAGGACGTCGCGATTCCCGGCGGCGTCCAGAGCCACCAGCTTGAAATCAGGCAATGTCGAGTAGCGACGGGTGCTGACAAGAATTCTGCCATCGGGAGTCCAACTCGCAACGGCGGCATCGCCGTCCCACGTCCGGCGTTCCGGAAGCCCGCCTTCAACCGGCATAGTGTAAACATCCGCGGGGCCTTCATATTGGCCGCTGAATGCCACCGTTTTGCCATCGGGGGAGATCGCGGCGTGATCTTCCATGCCGACATCGCTCGTGAGCCGTCGCGCTTCGCCGCCTTGAGCCTTGACCGCCCAGAGGTCTCCTTCAGCAGTGAAGATGATCGTATCGCCGTGGATCGCAGGGAAGCGGTAATAGCCCGGGCGCGTATTTGAGTTGTCTTGAGCAGGGAGCGAGATTGCAAGAAGTACGGCGAACAGGGCCGGATAGATGGCATAGCGAAATATTGAGGGAATGCTTGGTACCTTGGGCATGGGCGGTCGGTCTCCGAGGCACAATCCAGTCACGCGCGCAATGGAGTGCGAATTCGGAACGATGCGCCCGCAAAAGAGATTGGAATTTGTCCAAAGGCAGGCTGCGGCGCTTTGGGCGGACGAAATCATAGCACTACGGCCCTTCGCCGGTACGTCCATTTGGTGCGAAGCGTTGCGGATCCCTGCGGAAAGCGCGTTGACAAAGGGCCGAGCGAAGCCTAGAATCAGGGTTTGTACCTACAGGGAAAGGTGTGACTGAACGCAATGAGGACGTACGTAGCCAAGGGAGAGGAAGCGGAAGCGCTGAAAGTGGGCGCGAACTGGTTCGTGGTGGATGCAACGGACCAGGTTTTGGGGCGGCTGGCCACGCGCGTGGCGCGGGTGCTGATCGGCAAGGACAAGGCGAGCTTCACGCCGTACCTGAATTCGGGCGACCACGTGGTGGTGATCAACGCCGACAAGATTCGGATGACCGGAAACAAGGTGGACCAAAAGGTGTATTACTCGCACAGCGGATACCCCGGAGGTTTGAAGGAAGTTCCTGCGAAGCGAGTGCGGGAAACGCGGCCGGAATGGATTGTGCGGGAAGCGATCGTCGGGATGCTGCCCAAGAACAAGCTGCGCGCGCAAAGAGCGAAGAAGCTGCGCGTGTATCGCGACGCCGTGGGACTCGCCAGGCACAAGGGGCAAAATCCCCAGGCTCTGGCGATTTGAAGAGATTGAAGTTGCCGGGTGAACAACCCGGCGCTACAGAAGCGATCCACACGTAGCGGTTCCTTCTTTCGTTGGTCACGGTGCAGGCCTTCGCGGGGAATCAGCCGGGCGTGAAGTTCAGGAAGAAGTTTTGGCCATTCGATGGCCATGTTGTCTTTCGGCCGCGTGTCGGCCGTGCGGAAGAGGAGGAAAGTTGAGCTCAGGAGCGACGCCCAATGTGGGCACGAAAACGTGGTTTCTCGGCACTGGCCGAAGGAAAGAGTCCGTGGCGCGGGTGTTCCTGCGCGCGGGATCGGGGAAGTTCACCGTGAACAAGCGGCCGGTGGAGAAATATTTTCCGAATCACGCATGGAGTCACGACGCGACCGAACCGCTGAAGTTTACAAGCCTCGCGGATCAGGTGGATGTGCTAGTGACCGCGCATGGCGGCGGGGTCGGCGGACAGGCCGGGGCGGTACGCATGGGATTGTCGCGGGCGATTTCGCGGTTCAATCCAGAGCTGCGGCCGGCGCTGCGGAAAAACGGATTTCTGACGCGCGATTCCCGGATGAAAGAACGCAAGAAGTACGGACAGAAAGGCGCGCGGAAGCGCTTCCAGTTCACCAAGCGCTAGGGATTTGGGCGGATTGAACTCCGCCTTGCGGGCTCCGTTCCGGTTTCCGGAACGAGATCACGGCCGGCGAGGAAGCCGGCAAAAGGCTGTTGCGAGGCGATGAAGGCTTAGCATCGCGGCGAGAAACAGCTATTCAACTAGGAGGAAAAGTGGCAGTAGAAATTACGATGAAAGAGCTGCTGGAGGCCGGAGTTCACTTTGGCCACCAGACGCGGCGCTGGAATCCGAAAATGAAGGAGTACATTTTCGGCGAACGCAACGGGAT
>Ga0335077_10006312_pt1 | contig 14642 bp, 12 predicted proteins | sample Lox_Sample_31_FD_207151 | JGI IMG/M metagenome (GOLD analysis project Ga0335077, IMG submission 207151) | Soil microbial communities from Loxahatchee National Wildlife Refuge, Florida, United States - Lox_Sample_3.1 | ecosystem: Environmental > Terrestrial > Soil > Wetlands | place: USA... | reverse complement strand
CACGCTGCCGCGCGCGACTTGCACGTACGCATGCCGCTCCGGCTTCAGCTCGTGCCGCACCGACTCGCCCTTACCCAGCACCGTTGCGTACAACTCGTTGTCCTGGCGGATTTGCACGGAGCCATCGCGCCCGTCCGGCGAAACCACCAGCCGCAGCTGTCCGCGCTTCTGTTCTTCGGTGAAGCTTTTCTGCCCGTACGCTGGCTTCAACCCCCTCTCTTCCGGAAACATCCAGATTTGCAGCAGATGCACGGGCTCCTTGTCGGAGGCGTTGAACTCGCTGTGGGTCACGCCCGAGCCGGCGCTCATGTACTGCACGTCGCCGGCACGAATCACCGAACCCGTCCCCATACTGTCGCGATGTTCCAAAGCGCCTTCCAGCACGTAGGTTACAATTTCCATGTCGCGGTGCGGGTGCGTCGGGAAACCTTCGCCGGGTGCCACGCGGTCATCGTTCAAGACGCGCAAAGTGCGAAAGTGCACGTGTTTCGGATCGTAGTAGTCGGCGAAAGAAAACGTGAAATAGGTGTTCAGCCAGCCATGGTCAAAGTGGCCGCGTTCCTCGCTCTTGCGAATCTGGATCATGCTTAGCCTCCCGGAGATGACGCCTACAATATAGATGTTATAACGACTATCGTCCAACAGCCGATTAGATGCGCCACCCCTCCGCAACGCTTCTTTCTCCCGCCCTTCCCCAATGCCAATACTTGCTTCAGTTACGGGCCATTGCGCCCATTCCCGGCGGGGCACTTTGGGTGTAGAGTGGGGAAGTAACTAGTATCCGCGCCTAGCTTCCGAGGAATCCTATGGACTCTGCCTCTATTGCCACGCCAATCAAACAATCCGACGCCCCCACCACCGGCCGCGAATCGTTGACCATCACCGACAACCGCACCGGAAAATCCTACGAGGTTCCCATAAAAAACGGCGCCATTCGCGCCATGGATCTTCGCCAGATCAAAGTGGACCCCGCGGAATTCGGCATGTTGAGCTACGACCCTGCGTACAACAACACGGCGTCCTGCATCAGCCGAGTGACGTTCATCGACGGCGACGCCGGGATTCTTCGCTATCGCGGCTACCCCATCGAGGAGCTGGCCGAGAAAAGCACCTATCTCGAAACCGCCTACCTGCTTCTGCGTGGCGAACTGCCTTCCGCCTCTCAGCTCAAGGACTGGACCTACAACGTCACGCACCACACCTTCATCCACGAGAGCATCAAGAAATTTCTCGACGGCTTCCATTATGACGCCCATCCGATGGGCATGATGATTTCCACCATCGCGGCGCTCTCGACCTTCTATCACGACGCCAAACACATTTTTGACGAGGAATCCCGCCGCAAGCAGACCTATCGTCTTGTCGGGAAAATGCCCACGATCGCCGCGTTCTCTTATCGTCACACGCTCGGCATGCCCTACGTTTACCCGGACAATGAACTCAGCTATCCAGGCAATTTCCTCAACATGCTGTTCCGCACCTCCGAGGCAAAATATCGTCCGAATCCCACCCTCGAGCGCGCTCTCGACATTCTCTTCATCCTGCACGCCGACCATGAGCAAAACTGCTCGGCCAATACCATTCGCGGCGTCGGCAGTTCTCACGTGGATCCTTACTCCGCCACCGCCGCCGCTATCGCCGCGCTCTACGGCCCGCTCCACGGCGGCGCCAACGAAGAAGTGCTCCACATGCTGCAGGAAATCGGCTCGGTGCAGAAGGTTCCCGACTTCATCAAGCGCGTCAAGGCTGGCGAAACGAAGCTCATGGGCTTCGGCCACCGCATCTACAAGCATTACGACCCGCGCGCCCGCATCATCAAGCGCGTGGCCTACGAAGTCTTTGAATTGATGGGCAAGAATCCACTCCTCGAGATCGCTCTGGAATGCGAGCGCATCGCTCTTGAGGACGAGTACTTCATCAAGCGCAAGCTCTATCCTAATGTGGACTTCTATACCGGCCTTATCTACCAGTCCATGGGCTTCCCCATTTCCATGTTCCCGGTGCTTTTTGCGATTCCTCGTACCTCTGGGTGGGTCGCGCAGTGGGAAGAGATGTTGCTTGATCCCGAGCAGAAGATTGCCCGGCCGCGGCAGATCTATCTCGGTCACGACACGCGCAGCTACGTTCCCATCGACCAGCGAGGCTGAGCGCGCGTCTCAATCCGGAACAGCCCAGCAAGAATGTGTTTCAGATTTGTTATGGAACGAGTCTTGCTCATTGCTGCGCGAAGGCGACGCTCGTCAATTTATAATTGCTGGAAAGAGGGTCCATGGCACAAGGTTCGAGTACTCCCGGGCATCTCATGCCGCGGCGCCGCAGTCAACGCGTACTGATGCAAGTCGCCGTCCGGGTCAGCGGCACGGACGCCCAAGGCAAATCCTTCGACGAAGAAACGGAAACGCTGGCCATCAATGCCCACGGCGCCTTGATTCTCATCAGCGCGCGCGTGACCAGCGGCAGTGTCCTCAAGATCCAGCATAAAGGCACGCAGGAAGAGCAGGAATGCCACGTGGCGTTTCTCGGTCCCGTGCGCGCAGGCAAAGCGGAAATCGGCCTGGAATTTTCTGCGCCACGCCCGTCTTTTTGGCGCGTGGCTTTTCCGCCGGAGGATTGGTCGCCGCGCAGCCCTGAAGCGCGCCCGATCACCGTCAACCGCCCGAACAGATAGCGCGGTCACGACACGCGATTCTGCCCGGCGCTGTCTATTCACGTATCTCCTACGAAATTTACTCGGAGCGAAGGCACTGCATCGGATCGACGCGAGCCGCCCGCATCGCGGGAATGTACGTTGCCGCCAAGGCCACCAGGGCAAGCAATACGGAAATCGCGCAGAAGGTGACCGGGTCGTTCGCACGGACGCCAAACAGCATGCCGCTCATCGTCCGGCTAAGCAGCCGGGCCGCCGCCAAGCCAAGGGCCATGCCCGAAAACGCCAGCGTCATTCCCTGCGCCATCACGAACTTCAATATCTTCGGCTGCGTGGCGCCCAGCGCCATGCGAATTCCGATTTCCCGCGTTCCCTGGCTCACCAGATAGGCCATCACTCCGTAGACTCCGATGACCGCGAGCATCAGCGCGAATCCCGCGAACAGCGCTAATAAGATGGTTGAAAACTTCCGCCGCGCGAGCGACTGATTCACGCGGTCGGCCATGGTGCTGGTCGCATACATCGGCAAATCCGGATCGATGGCGTGCAATTGCTGTTTCAGCGCGGAAGACACCGTCGCCGGCTCGCCTTGGCTTTGCACCACCATGGTCATTTCGCGCCCCGGATATTGTGTCTGGGGCAGGTAGAATGCAATCCGCGGCTCGGAATCCAGTGCTTCGTGTTTCACGCGCCCTACCACTCCGACAATCGTCATCCACGGTTCCGGGGCTTCGACCATATGCATACGCTTGCCGACCGCGTCTCCCTTCGGCCACAGCTGTTCCGCCATAAATTCATCCACGATCACCACCGGCGTCTTCCCGATGCTGTCGTCATCATTGAAAAATCGTCCATGCCGCAGTGGAATCTGCATAGCCTGAAAATAATTTCCGCCTACGACGCGAGCATCCGCGTTCAGGAAGTTCTCGCCAGGCAGTGGCACGCGTCCTTCGATGGTGATGGGCGTCCACGCGAACGCATCGCTCAGAGGAAGGGCGCTGACGTCGCCCGCGGCCGACACGCCGGGAATCGTCGCGAAGCGGTCCCAGAGCTGCCGGTAAGCATTCAGGCGCGCTTGCTTGTCATCGTATCGGTGACTTTTCAACGCCAGATCAAACGTCAGGACGTTTCGCGCATTGAATCCTGGCGCGACCTTTTGCAGGCGAATGAAGCTTCGAATCAAAAGCCCTGCGCCGATCAGCACAACAATGGAAAGCGCCAGCTCGCCTACTACCAGCAGGCGCCGCAGATGGTTGCCATGTCCCCAAACGCTGGCCCCAGACGAGCCGCGGCTCCCCTCTTTCAGGCCGCTGTTCAAATCGACTTGCGAAAGCCGCAGGGCTGGAGCCAGCCCGAACAAAACTCCCGAAACTACAGAAATCGCCAGCGTAAATAAAAGTACGCGGCCGTTCACGCCCACGTCCGCCAGCCGCGGGATACTCTTCGTCCCGAGCGCGTGAATCCACTTCACGCCCCATAGACTCAAGACTGTCCCTGCCGCACCACCAACGAGTCCGAGCAGCACGCTCTCCGTCAACAACTGCCGCACGATTCGCCCGCGGCTTGCGCCGAGCGCCGCTCTTACCGCAATTTCTTGCTGCCGCGCTACGGCGCGCGACAAAAGCAAGTTGGCCACATTCGCGCAGGCAATCAACAGCACAAATCCCACCGCTCCCAAAAGCGTCAGCAGCGGCCGCCGCACGTCTCCGACCACCTGCTCCATCAGCGGCACTATTCCAAAGGTCAAACCGCCGTTCGGCGGATAATTCTCTGGATAGTCGCGCCGCAGACGCGCCGTGATCGTGTCCATTTCGGCTTGCGCTTGAGCTACCGAGACGCCCAGCCGCAATTTTCCAACGATGTTGTAGTCTTCGCCGGTGCGAACGCCCGCCGCCTTTGGTCCCAGCGGGAACGGCAGAAACACATCCGGCTGATCGGCCCCGTACAACGTGGGCAGAACTTCGTGTGGCAACAAAAAATCCTGCCTCAGAACTCCAACGACGTGATACGCCCGGTCGTTGATGATGATTTGCTTGCCCAAAATCCTTGGATCGCCGCCGTAGCGCCGCATCCACATCCCATAGCTAAGAACCGCGGTTGGCTCGCGCCCGGGCTCATCTTCCTCCGCCACAAACAGACGGCCCAGAACGGCGCTCGCCCCGAACATCGGCAACAAGTTCGCGGACCCTTTCACGGTTCCAACTCGCTCCGGCTCCCCTTCACCCGTCAGCGTATCCTTTCCTCCCGAGGCGATGGCCACTTGTTCCAGACCGCGGCGTCCGTTCTTGATGTCGAGATACTGCGCCGTCGAGAACCAATCCTGCGTAATGCCCAGCCCCGGTGAGCGATTCCACAAAATCACCAGCCGGTCCGCGTCCCGGTAAGGCAGTGCGCGCAAAAGCAGAGCGTTCGTTACACTGAAGATCGATGTGTTCGTGCCAATCCCAATGGCCAGCGACAACAGCGCCGCCAGCGTGAAACCCCAATCTCTGGAGAACGCGCGAACCGCGAGGCGAACGTCCTGGAGCAACGTATTCATGGCAAAATTGCTACATCCTAACACGCGGCCGCCGCGGCGTGACGCAACGGTCGAGCTCCTGCCATGTGCCGTGCCAAAGAGGAAGCGGCCGCGCAAACATTCTGGAATCGCTCTGACGCTCAGGAACGTCTCAGGTTCATGAAGCGTGCATTGCGCCAAGCCGCGACTTCCCTTTTCCTCATCACGCTCGTCGCTTTTGCCGCGCGACTAGCGTTTGCCTACTACCAATGCCGGCAAATTCCCGCACCGGCGTTGAGTGTCATCCCATTCCAGACGGAAACCGGCCACATCGCGTATTCGCTCGCCAGCGGAAAAGGGTTCTCGTCTCCATTTCAGAGGGACACCGGCCCGACCGCGTGGCTCACGCCCGTTTACCCACTTCTTCTCGCAGGAATTTTCAAAACCTTCGGCATCTACACGCTCCATTCGTTCTACGCAGCGGTTTTTCTGAACATTCTTTTTTCTGCAGCGACCTGTCTGCCGATTTTCTCCGCAGGGAAGCGCGTCGCGGGAATCGGCGTCGCCAGCGTCGCGGCCTGGCTTTGGGCGCTCTTCCCCAACGGCATCCTGATTCCCTTCGAATGGATTTGGGACACTTCGCTGTCAGCGTTTCTGGCCGCTACCCTCTTATGGGCCACTCTGTCCCTGCGCGAATCTCCCCGCTTGCGGGATTGGTCGCTCTACGGCCTTTTGTGGGGGTTGACGCTGCTCACAAATCCGGCACTCGCTCTCCTTTTTCCCGTTCTCCTTGTTTGGGCTGCCTATCGCAAGCGCGATCGCGAACGCGCGCGGCTTTTGCGCCCCGCGTTGGCCGCGGCCGTTGCGATTCTCTGCTGCGCGCCGTGGATCGTTCGCAACTACCGCCAATTTCACAAATTCATTCCCTTGCGTTCCAACTTCGCCTTCGAGCTCTATATCGGCAACAACGAAAACTACGACGAGCAGCACCGTTTCCGCCCGGGCGCCATCACGCAAGACCGTGAAATCTTGCGCTATCTGCATATGGGCGAAGCGGCTTTCATGGAAGAAGAGCAACGCAAAGCCCTGGCCTTCATCACCACACATCCGCGCATCGAAGTGCGGCTTGTTGCTCTTCGGTTCGTGGATTTTTGGCTGGGAACGCCTGCTCCCGTGGCGGCGTTGGCGCAAACCGATTCGCTCCCGATTCGCTTGTTGTTACTCTGCAATTATCTGACGCCGCTCGGGGCCTTGCTGGGAATGCTCGTGCTCATTGCGCGGAAAAGCGTCTACGCCCTCCCGCTCCTCGCGTTTCCCGTCGTTTTTCCGTTGGTCTACTACGTCACGCACACTTCGCTGCGTTACCGTCACCCCATCGATCCCATCGTGCTGCTCTTAATCGCCATTGGTGTCGGTGGGCTGTGGCACGTCTGGCAAAAACGCAAGTACCGCGACGCTGGGTCGGAGCCCACCGCTACTTAGTACAAGTGGAAGTAGCCGTTCTGCTGCACTAGCTGCACCGTCACGCCGAACAGCGAAGACAGCTTCTCGGCGGTAAGAATCTCTTTCTTCGCCCCGTCCGCCAGAATCCGCCCTTCGCGCACCATCACCACGCGCTCGATCTCTGGAATGATTTCCGACACGTGATGGGTCACCAGCAAAATGCCCAGGCCCTCCTGCGCCAGCCGGCGCATCGTCTCCCGCAATTGCAGTTGCGCCGCGATGTCCAGCGCGTTGCTCGGCTCATCAAACAGCAGGGTGTGTGGGTCATGCACCAGCGCGCGCGCAATCAATGTCCGTTTGGCTTCGCCCGAGGACATCTGCGACACCGCGCGATTCGCGAGGCGTGCGATCCCCAGCCGCTCCAGCGCCGCCAGCGCGCGCGCCAGATGCTGCGGATCGGGATGATGGTGCGGAAAAATCCGCGTGCTGCTGAAAAAACCGGACAACACCACGTCGCGTCCGGTCGCATCCGTCGTGCAGGACGCCAGCAAATCCGGCGAAACGATTCCCAGCAGTGAACGCAGCTCGAAAATGTTCCAGCGCTCGCGCCCCAAAATCGAAATCGACGAGCCTTCCCGCGCCACGGGGTAACACTCCCGCGTGATGGTTTTTATCAGCGTGGATTTCCCGCAGCCGTTCGGCCCCAGAATGCACACGTGCTCGCCGCTTCCGATCTCCAGCGACACACCATCCAGCGCGGGCTGCGCGAAGTTTTCCCCGCGCACCACCGTCACATTTTTCAGCGCCAGAAGCTGAGGCTTATCCATTCCGGTTCGAGGCGAAATCTTAGTGGTGTACTCGTTCAGCCGTCCACTCACCTGTCGCGCCGCCATCATCAACAAACGTTCCCACAATGTGGCCCTTCGTTATCTTCCCTACAAAAAATGTCTTCACGCGCTTTCCCTCCGCCTGCTTCAGCTTCATCGCAAACGTAAGAAAATCTCCCTCTTTGTAGCCGTAGTCCGACTCGATCGTTCGCGCCTTGTCCATCTTGAAATAGGCGCCCAACCATTCCCCCTTGGGTCCGGAACAGTCCAGCTTCAATGTTCCGAAGACTTTTCCATTCGCGCCGTCAAATTCTGCTTTCCAGGTTCCCAGATCTATCGTTGCGTAATCGATGATCAGCTCTGGCGGCGACGCCTCCAAGGTCACGATACCCGGACACTGCAAGAACTCCGTCTCGATCTCGCCGGACAGTTTGTATCGGAACGTCACCTCGAACGTTCCCGGTTCGTGCGGCTCAAACCTCCACGTCTTCACGTTGTCCATCGCTGCCTGCTTCAGCAATGGATGACCACTTTCCACTTCCACATCCCGAACCGCTTCTCCGTCGGTGGTAAGCTTCAGGCGGACTTCTCCGGAAATCCGTGTCTGTTTGGCCAGAGGCGGATAAATCGGCGCAGCGTGTTGCAGTACCTTAGGCAGCGCGCCGGGCAACTTGTCCTGGCTCTTTGCTCCACCAACCACCAAAAGCGCCGAGAGCACTGGCGCGAAGAAAGCTGCGATGCGCATGAGGTTCCTTTCGGGGACCAGTAGACCAGAGACGGGCTCAAAAACAAAAAGGAGGTGAAAACCGCGGGGTTCTCACCTCCCGGGGTGGGGTGGGGTGTTACATTGACAGACCCGCAGTGGCTCAGCAGGCCTGCCCTGCCAGGCAGGTCTGCGGCCTCACTCGCTTTGCTGCTCGCGTAAGAGACTCACCACCAAAGGGCTTGTCTTTGGGGCTTTGTAGCACCCCGACCCGCGCCTGTCAACGACAAAACCCGTTAAGAGCCGTTCATCCAGGAAAACCGGCGTCTCCCCATTTCATGCCTTCCCCGTCCCTTGCTTCGTCTCATCCAGGATCTCCCGCACCATGCGGCTCAGATTCGACGCACACCGTGCTCACGTCCACCTGACTTTCTTGCCCAGGAAACACGTTCTGTAGCGCTTCCGCAGCCGGACCCTCTCCGTCCTCAGCCACCAACACGCGAAGTTTCTTTTCCGTCACGGGATACTCCTCTGGACCAGGACGGCCCCATGCGACGCACCTGCGGAGACAACGCTGTGGATTCGCGCGGCCATCTGCACGAAGCAAATCTTCATTTGCGACACAACTCTTGGCGAGACTGGAGAGGCAGTCTTCTGAACTGCAGCTGTATCGGAGGGGGTGTTCCTATTTTCGCTTAGTGATTTCCAGAGTCAATAGCTGTTCTCTGCGCCAATGCAGAAGTACCACGGGGATGGGTACTGGGGTTACTTGTCTTCGAAGCGCGGGGCCCGGCCCGTCCCGTCCCGTCGGGACGCCTACCTCGCGATTCCGGCCAGCACCGATTTCACCGGCGCGAAGATCTCTTCAATTTTCTCCGCCAGCACGAAATCGTAATCGCTGACGCCCTTTGCGCTGTGCGTCGTCAGGTCGATAACCACCTTATTCCACACGTTGAACCACTCCGGGTGATGGTTCATGGCTTCCGCCACCAACGCGACCCGGGTCATATTCCCAAACGCCGACACAAAGTCCTTGCACTCGTATTCCCGGTGCAATTTCCCATTCACGATCTTCCAGCCGTGCAGTTTGGAAAGCAGTGCCGCCGCTTCCGCTTCCGTCAGTTTTTTTGCAGGCATCGCTGTCCTCCTTCAATGCGCCAAGTCCTCTAATTATGAGGGGCCGGCGCGCGCCCGGCAACCTCCCGCCAGGTTATCGCGCAATCTCTTTCCCTTGGTTGAATGCCCGCCGGAATTCCATTAAGGTAGAGGTTTATTTTCGGCCCAAAATCCCGGCTGTGCACCGCATTGCCGAAAAATCGGTGGGGGAAACGTGAAGAAGAAGATTCGTGTCATCCAGTACGGCGTCGGCCCAATCGGCGCCTCCATCGCGCGCCTCATGCGTGAAAAGCAAGCCATCGAGATTACCGGCGCCGTTGACACCGACCCCGCCAAAGTCGGCCGCGACCTCGGCGAGATTTGCGGTGCCTCCGACGCACCCTGGGGCGTCACCATCTCCGCCGACGCCAAAGAAGTTCTCGAGCAGGCCGCCGACGTCGTCATTCACTCCACTTCCTCTTCCTTGCCCAAAGTCATGGACCAGCTTCTCGCCTGCCTTGAAGCCGAGTCCTGCGTCGTCTCCACTTGCGAAGAGCTTTCCTATCCCCTCCGCACTTATCCCGAACTCTCCGCCAAGCTCGACGCCACCGCCAAAGACTGGGGCGTGGCCCTCGTCGGCACCGGCGTCAACCCCGGCTTCGTCATGGACAAGCTCGTCATCACCCTCGCCGCTGTTGCTCAGCGCATTGAACACGCCAAAGCCGTGCGCATCGTGGATGGCGGCAAACGCCGTCTGCCCCTCCAGAAAAAAATCGGCGCCGGCATGACCGTCGACGAATTTCGCGCCCAAGTCCAAGCCGGCGTCATCAAGCACGTCGGCCTACCTGAATCCGTCGCCATGATCGCCGACAGTCTCAATCTCCCCGTTGACGAAATCAGCGAAACCATCGAGCCTAAAGTTGCCGAAGCCCGTGTGCAAACCGAATACCTCACCGTAGAAGCCGGCCAAGCCGCTGGCGTCCATCAAATCGCTCGCGGCCTCGCGGGCGGCAAAGAACTCATCTACCTTGAACTCCAAATGTACGTCGGCGCAAAAGACCCTGCCGACACCATCTCCCTTACCGGCCATCCGAATATCAGCCTCGTCATCCCCGGCGGCACGCACGGCGACATCGCCACCGCCTCCGTCGTCGTCAACTCCATTCCCGTCATTCTCGATGCCCCCGCAGGCCTCCGCACGGCCCGCGACCTGCCCATCGGCTTCTTCTCCCCCAACGCCAAGCCCTGATTCATCCTCCAAACCCGTAGCGCCGGCGTCCCCGCCGGCGTTTTCTCTTCCACCTTTAAGTCCCACCTCCGACTATTAAATCGTCTGCAGTACGCGACCACACCAAGTAGCAGAAATCAGTCTGATACCTCGACATACCTGGGACTCACAATGTCGCCCAAAACTCGGACTCTGCCCTTCATAGCCTCAAAAATCTTGCTTTTCTGGGCCGGGACAGGGATCGAGACGAGCTTCGCAGCAGGCTTGCCTCGCTTCGTGATGGTCACGGGCGCCTGCTTCGACTGGACAGCGTCAATCACGGATGCATATCTCGTTCTGAATTCCGTCACCCTTATGATCCTTCTCTTCCTGCCGCTCCTCCCCTGAACCGCAGCTATTGGCGATGCTTGCCTCGCCCCACCATTAAACAGCAAATAGCTTTGCCGCTTCGCGTATCATATCGCCCACGGGTCTTGCATGCCCCTCCACACCTTCGTCCGCTTCGAACCTGCCCCAGGCAAAGCGCAGCAACTTCACGATGAGCTCCTCCGCGTCGTCACCGCCACGCGCACCGAACCCGGCTGCCTCCGCATTCACCTCTTTCGCTCCATCCGCGAGCCGCTCGCCTTCGTTATTCACTCCGAATGGATCGACGAAGCCGCCTTCGACGCCCACTCCCAATTCCCGCACATGCAGCTCTTCCTCGCTCTTGTTCCCGAACTCATCAATCACCCCATTCAGGCGGTCTGCACGCTGCAAATCGACTGAAGCCCATCACCACCGCGCGCATCGCTCACTCCGCTTTGTGATGCAACTCACAGCCCTCTCCTTGCTCGAGGGCGTATTCAAGGAATGCAGCAGGGCCACCACCTTAGCGACAGCGGAAAACGAGAAGCCGGCAGGTCTGCGCCAGAAGGTAGGGTTCTTGGAGCCGCGCGCCTATGACAGGTTCGGCTCCAACAGGCTAAAGTAGCAACACGCTGGAGAAAGGCTCCCGATTTTACGCCCGAGGAGACATTCGGTGCCGCCACTGAACCAACACGCCGTCGACGCCACGCAAAAGATCTTCTCCCGCATTTTGGTTCCCACCGATTTCTCCGAAGTCTCCCGCCGCGCCTTTTTTTTCGCTCTGGCGCTGGCTGCCCGCTTCGATTTGCAGGTCTATCTCGCCCACGTCATCACCAATCCTCCGGCATCTCCCCAGGCCAATGCTTCCCACACCAGCGAGGCCGAGCGTCAATCCGCCGAAGAGCGACTCCACAAGTTCACTTCCGCGCTCCCGGACGGCACCCCCTCCTTCACCTGTTTGCTTGAGGAAGGCCAGCTCTGGGACGCTGCCGATCGCCTCGTCCACAAATACGGCATTGACCTCATCGTGGCCGGTACGCGCGGCGTAGGTGCCCGGCCCCAGCCCGCTCTCGGGTCCGGCGCGGAGCAAATCTTCCGTCATGCCACTTGCCCAGTGCTCACCATCGGGCCTTCCACGGCCCCCGAAGAGCTGGCGCAAATTCAATTCCGCTCCGTTCTCTTCGTCACCGATTTCGGTCCCGACGCCGAACACGCCGCCCTCTTCGCCATCGCCGTGGCCCGCAAATACGGCGCGCGCTTCGCCGCTCTTCATGTTGTTGAAGATTCCGGCGCTCCCAGCCGCCTCGAGCTAGACCATCTCACTCAGATCCACATCCAGCACATGCGCCACGAGCTGGCCACTGTGGATCGCACCTTCTCTCCATCCCAGTTTTGCGTGCGCTTCGGAAACGCTGCCGACGAGATTCTCAAAAAAGCGCAGGAAATCACCGCGGACCTGATCGTCATGGGCAGCAAAACCAGAAGCAGCAGCGGCTGGGCCGGCCACGTGCCGCTCTCCACCGCCTACAATGTCGTTGCGAAAGCCGTCTGCCCGGTGCTCACCGTCCGCGCCGGCCGTCCGCACAGTCACTACGTCTCCAGCCCTTCCGACTAATCCGTCTTCCTACCAAGCGCTTTCGCAAGACACTCGCTTCACGGATACCGTTCGCGAATCTTCACCGTGCGCTCCAGTTCATCCGATACTTCCAGAACCTTCAGCCGCAGGTCCTTGTCCACCGCCGCGCTCTTCAAATACTCCTGCACTTCCGCCAACGCCGCACGCGATTGCTGCCCGCCGATAAACGCGTTCAGCCAGCCTAACAGGAAGAATATTTTTCGCTCCCGCTTGATCTCTGGCAGCGCCTCTAGCGCCGGCTTCAAGAACGGCTGCGTCAGCTCGGATTGATTCCAGTAGTTGAACGCCCCTAGGCTCTGCTCGATCCAGTCCTCCGGCCGTGCAGCATTGTGCGAATAGTCGTCGAAATAGTGCTGTTTCGAAACGCTCTGCGACCGCGCCGCCTGTGCCACGTATGCGTACTTCTGCCCATCACCCGTGCTGTCGCGCTTCTGCTCCGCTGCCAAAATCGTCTCCGCCTCGGGGTCGCCGAGCGCAATCAGTGCCGTCACCATCGTCCAGCGATCCAGCGGCCGCAGCTCCACTCCGGGCACCGTCAGCTTCCCATTCAACAAATCTTTCAACTGCGCCCGCCCCTGTTCGCTCTCCGCGATCGCCCGCAATCCGCGAAACCACAGGATGCGGAAATCCTGCTGCTTCGCGTGCGCCATGCCATCCGCGGCGAGCGTCTCCGCCTGCGGCGCGATTTGTCGCCGCGTCTCGCCGCTTACATAGCGGTGCAGGCCGGTCGTCATATGTCCGATCAGGCTCTGTACCAACGCCTCGTCGCTCTCTCCTGGAAGCAGCCGCAGTTCCAGTTCCAGAAACTCCCGCGGCGCAAACTCCGCTTCGCGCACCGCGTCCCACAACGAGCCCCACAGCAACGTCCGGTCGAATACATCGGACACTTGCCCCAGGTGCTCCACCACCGCCTTGCGGCTTCGCTCATCCAGCAAAAAACGCCCGTACCCAAAATCCTGATCGTTCAGAAAAACGTATTCCGGGCAGGCCTTTCCAATCGCTTGCGGAACTTCCGCCCTCTCTGTATTGAGACGCGCCTCCATCCGGAGCGGCGCATGATCCTCATACGTAAATTGCATCTGCGTTGCCACCGGCCAGATGCCGCCTTCACCCAGCACATCGTGCTGCCTCAGCGAAAAATGGTTGATTTGCTTCTGCGCGTCGCACGACCAGTCCACATCCACCTGCGGCATTCCCCGCCGTCGGATCCACATGGCCGCCCAGTCCTGCAACGCCTTTCCGGAAACGCGCTCAAACGCATGCACCAGGTCGCTCCACTCCGCGTTTCCATACGCGTGCTCTTGCAGATAGAGGCGCAGGCCGTCCCGAAATTTTTCATCGCCGAGCACAAACCACAACTGCTTGATCACCCCGGGCGCCTTCGAGTACACGACCGCCCCATACGCGGACTTCGCATCTTTCAGGTTCGCGATGTCCTGATAAATCGGCGTCGTCCCTTTCGTCGCATCGATGGCATAGGCCGCCGGTTTGATCCCTTGATAGAAGCGCGCCCAGATCTCTTCCTCTTCTTCGGGAATCAGGTCCGCCAGCGCGTGGTACGCCATGTACTGCGCGAATCCCTCCTTCAGCCACAAATCATCGAACCACCGCATCGTCGTCAAATCGCCGAACCATTGATGCGTCAGCTCGTGCAGCAGCAGAATGTCGCGGTTCAAATGGTCGCTGTGTGTCGGCGCCGTCCGGAAGAGCACTGATTCTTCCCGCAGAAACGTCGCTCCCGCATGCTCCATCCCGCCATACGCAAATCCCGGAATCAGCACCTCGTCATACTTCCGAAACGGAAACGGCTGCGCAAAAAACTTGGACAGATACTCGATTCCCTGCGCCGTCACCGTTTGCACTTCCTCCGCTTCCGCCTGCGCCTTCTCGAATTTCGATTTCCGCACATACAGTCCCGGGAGCCCCGGCGTCTCATGCACCTTCTTGAACGGCCCCGCTGCAAACGCAAACAAATACGTGCTGATCGGCTGCGTCTCCGCAAAACGTGTCGTCCGCCGGGCACTCGCCAGCAGCTCCCCATCCTCGGCCGTATTAGAAATCACGGCCCAGTTGTCCGGCGCGGTCACCTCCAACCGGAATCGCCCCTTCAAATCCGGCTGGTCAAAACACGGAAACGCCATCTCCGCGTCCATCGGCACAAACAGCGTGTACAAATACTCCGACCCATCATCTTTGTCCTCGAACCGCGTAATCGCTT
>Ga0335077_10006311_pt1 | contig 14645 bp, 11 predicted proteins | sample Lox_Sample_31_FD_207151 | JGI IMG/M metagenome (GOLD analysis project Ga0335077, IMG submission 207151) | Soil microbial communities from Loxahatchee National Wildlife Refuge, Florida, United States - Lox_Sample_3.1 | ecosystem: Environmental > Terrestrial > Soil > Wetlands | place: USA... | reverse complement strand
TATCCGCACGATGGATCAGGTCGTCGTGCAGTCCACTGCCCGCGATCAGTTCAACACTCTGTTGCTCGGCATCTTCGCCTTCGTGGCCATTCTGCTGGCTTCCATCGGACTCTACGGACTCATGGCCTACTCGGTGGAGCAGCGCACGCTGGAACTGGGCATCCGCCTGGCCTTGGGCGCCGACCCTTCGGCGCTCTACAGAATGATCGTGGGCCAGGCCATGATACTGGCCGTCGCGGGAATCGTGATCGGCCTCGCCGCCGCCTGGGGACTCACTCGTTTAATGGCCACCATGCTGTTCGGCGTGAAGCCGACCGATCCCATGGTGTTCATCTCGGTAGCCGCCCTGCTCGGCACAGTCGCTTTCCTGGCGAGTTACATCCCCGCCCGGCGGGCCGTCGCCATCGACCCCGCCGTCGCGCTCCGATACGAGTAGCACTCCCCGCCTGCGACGCGATAAAGTCTAAACCGAGCCGCGACCAAAGGGAGCGGTCTTAGCCTCAACACGGAGAAGCCATATGCCTGAACCAGATCCATCAACACTCGCCACCCGCCGCAGCCTCGCGAAACCCGCCGCACTCGCCTGCCTAGCCCTCGGGACGGGCTCCGCCAAAGCTGCAGAACCTCCCGCTAACACCGTCTTCAACCCACGCCAGCTCGGCGCCAAAGGCGACGGTAAGGCTGACGACACAAAGTCCATCCAAACCGCCATCGACCAGGCTGCCGAGCGAGGCGGTTCGGTCTTCCTGCCGCCCGGCGTTTATTCGTCATCCGCGCTCCAGCTCCGCCCGCACGTAGCTCTGGTCGGTATTCCCGCATGGGATTATGAACATGGCGCAGGCTCCGTCATCCGGCTCGCCGATCCCTCGGCCAGTTGCCTTCTCAACATCACCGGCGCGTTCGGCGCGACCATCGAAGGTCTGTCGCTTGACGGCGGCAAGCTGGGCAACAACGTACACGGCATCTTCCTCAACAAGCCCGATTACGGCAAGCAGGAAGATACCTTCCGCATCGAGCGCTCGCAAATCGCCAACTTCACCGGCGATGGCGTGCGCCTCACTCGCGCCTGGTGCTTCTCTATTCGTCATTCGATGATCGCCTATAACCACGGCGACGGCATTTCATTGCGCGGCTGGGACGGATTCCTGATCGACAACTGGCTATCCGGCAACGACGGCGCCGGTTTCGCTGCGCGCGAGGAAAACGCCTCCTGCACTCTCACCGCCAACCGTATCGAGTGGAACCGCGAAGGCGTGCTCATCATGGGCGGCGACGGCTACAACATCACTGGCAATTTCTTCGACCGCGCCGGCACACGCGGCCTCTCAATTGTAGGCGGCGAGCAGATGAGCATCACGGGGAACTTCGTCAAGCGCAGCGGCAAGAACGCCAAGCCCGAGACCCACGACTCCTGTCAGATCTACCTGGAAAAATCCCGCGGCATCACCTGCACCACGAACAACCTGCAAGTGGGACGCGACGACAACGGCCGCGGCGTCTGGTCGCCCTCTTACGGCATCATCTGCGGCGCGCTCGAGAATTGCGTCGTCACCAACAACGTCCTCCACGACGGCGCCCTCACCCAACTGATGCTGGACCTCGGCGGCCACGGCGAAGGCGCCATCATCAAAGACAACCCCGGCCGCCTCGCGAAACGCGCCACTTGACTCGATGGCACTGCACCACCCGCGCATCACGCCCGCCCGACCACAATCTCCACCGGCACCCACATCTCGGTGATCTGCTTCTCCGCCACCCGGAACCCCGCGGCTTGGAGGGCGCGGCTCACAAAGATCGGCCGGCAGTCGACAAAGTTCGGGAAATGCTGGTGCGACCACTCGTACGCTTCGAGTATCACTCCGCCGGGGCCCTCCTTCGACATCCCGACCACGCCGATGCGGCCGGCGGGCTTCAGGACTCGCTGGCATTCCGCGAGCACGCGCGGGATGTCGGGCGTATCGAACAGCTCTAGCGTGAAGCTCATGAACACGGCATCCACCACCGAGTTCGCCAGCGGCAACTGTACGGCATCCGCGCACGCGAATCGCACGCGGTCCGAAATGCCAGCCTCGGCGGCCCGCGCGCCCGAACGCGCCAGCATGCGCTCCGACAAATCGAGGCCGAAGACGCGGCCCTCCGCACCCACCGCGCAAGCCAGCTCCACCACGCAGTGTCCCGTCCCGCATCCGATTTCCAGGATGCGCTCGCCACTCTCGGGCGCCAGCATTTCAACTCCCGCTCTTCTGACTGGCCCTTCGCTGCGCTCTGCGAGCAGATCGTAGAAGTCGGCGATTTTGTCGTAGAAGGCCCGGGTCTCCCGCCGCGAAGTGAAGACCCGCAGGATGCCCGATGACATAGCGCCGAGTTATTGAGTGGTGAACAGCAGCAACTGTTCCGGCCCCCGGCTCCGGGGTCTCTTGTCGAACACCGTCCTGCCATCGAGCGCAGGCGAAATGGCGCGCTCGTGCGCAACCAGCGCGTCGAATTTCGCTTCGGGGGAGCAGCGCTCTTCCACTGCGCGCACGAAGCGGTTAAGCCGCGCGAAGCCGTCGAGCTTATCCCGATCGCCCAATCTCGCGGCGTCGAGCGCCCTCCGCAACACCGAAAGAGATTCGTCGTACGTTTTGAGTGGCACGGGAAACGGATGTCCGTCCTTGCCGCCATGCGCAAACGAAAATCGCGCCGGATCGGAGAATCTTGTCGGCGCTCCATGCACCACCTCCGCGATCAGCGCAAGACTCTGCAAGGTCCGCGGCCCGAGATTTTCCAGCAATAGCAGCGACGCGAAATCTCGAAACTCGCGCGCATACGCCGCCGCCAGCACAGCGCCCAGCCGCTTCAGATCGACATCTTCGGCGCGCACGTCGTGATGCCGCGGAGCCACGAGTTTCCGCACATCGCCCAGCGTGGTCTCGGGACGCTCGCGGGCAATCGTGAGAAGCGCCTGCTGCGCCGGCTTCGCCTGTCCGTCCACCAGGTTCATGATGATGCCCTGATTCTCGCCGGCGATTCCCGTGTGCGGCTCGGAAGTGAAATCGCGCACGGTGGCCGAGTGCCAGTGATAGCGGCGCGCGAAGCCGCTCGCGTCGTTGAGCCCCTGTTGCACGACCGTCCACTCGCCGGCCGTGCTCACGATGAAGGTGTGGAGATAGATCTGGAAACCATCAGCGATGGCGTTGTTGTCGATTCGCGCTGTCAGCCGGCTGGTGCGCACCAGCGATTCCGCGTCAAGACCCGTGCGTTCCGCCACCGCGCGCAGTTCATCGGGCGTGCTGCGCGAATGCCTGCCACGGCCGCCGCAAATCGTGATGCCCAGCTCGTGCGCCCGCGGATTCACGCCGCGCTTCAGCGCCCCCAGCACGGATGTGGTAATCCCCGAGGAGTGCCAGTCCATGCCCATCACGCAACCGAGCGCCTGAAACCAGAACGGATCGCTGAGACGTGAAAGCAGCGCGGAAGCCCCGTAATCGAGCACGATGTTCTCGACGATGGCTCTGCCCAGCCGCGTCATCCGCTCCGCCAGCCATTCGGGCACTCGGCCCCCGTGGAGAGGCAGGTCAGCAGATCCGGAACGCTGCATGGTTAATTTCACTGTAACGCACGACCCGGCTCAACTAGGGCCCGAAGATTATGCCGAATGCCGATTGCGCTGCGCCCGGGGAATTTCTCCCATTACCTGCAATAGAGGTCGCATGGTCAAACCTTGGACAAAAACAGAGAAAGCGACGACGGCGAAGGTCACTGTGATGATCTCTGCGCGCCCGGGTAGTTCCTCCGGAATACCAAGGGCCAGCGCCAGAGCGAGTGCTCCGCGTAGTCCACACCAAACCAGAGCATGTTGATGTCGTACGGAAACGCGAAGACTCGATCGGAAGAAAAACAGGCAAATTGGATAGACGGCAACGGCGCGGCCGAGAACTACGAACACTACTGCCACAACACTGGGCAGCCAAACAGCCGCGAAATTCTGGGATGCCTCGTGCATCCCAATCAGGAGGAACACAAGGGAGGTTGTCACAAAGGCAGCATATTCCCAAAAAGACTGGACCGCCTCCCGGCCGTGTTCGGAAAGGGCCCCGAGTGTACCGGTGTTGCCGATAATCAGTCCTGCCACGATCGTCGCTAACACGCCTGAAAAATGGAGCTGCTCAGCCAGAAGGAAAGATCCGTAGGCGGCAACCGTTGTGAAGGTGAGCTCGACCAAATGATCTTCCGTGCGCGTGGCCAGAAAAAGCAACATGCCGCTCGCCGCCGCTCCGCACACAAGAGCTCCGCCCACGGTCGCCCCTAAACCCTCGAATAGGTCAACGGTCGAGAACGGACGCCCGGCTGCAAACCGTATTGCGATCGCGAAAGCTACCGCCGCGGTGCCATCGTTAAACAGACTCTCCGCTTCGATAAGCAGCCGCAGGCGCCCATGAGCCCTGGCTTCACGCAAAGTAGCAATCACGGAAACAGGGTCGGTAGCGGCAATCAGGGAGCCGAATACTAGCGCACTCGGCCACTGCCAGCCGGCTAGGAAATGCATCCCTGTCGCGGTGACGGCTCCGGACAATATCACTCCGATAGTTGCCAGAGTCAGGACGACCGGGAGTTCCCGGCGCAGCTGGCTCCAGCGCAGATAGAATGCCGCCTCGAAGATCAGTGGCGGCAAAAGTGCGTCAAAAATGAGCTCTCTGGTGAGGCTGATTTTCGGCGCCAGCGGCAACAGCGAGATAGCCATGCCGGCCGCGACCAACCCGACCGTGTAGGGGAGCGCCAGCCGGCGCGTCACCATGGCTACCACGGCTGCGGCCAGCAGCAACAGTAACGCAGCGCTGCTGAAGCTCAGTTCCATATGCCGTCTTCTTCAAGCGCTCCTCTCGATAGCCTCCCGTCTGTGTGTTCACTGTAGCGCAGGCCCACGCCCGATTTTGGCGGGGACCTGCGGCCTTCTCTCCTGCCATAGCTACCCCGCCCCAGTAAACGCCTCCAGCGCCGATAAGATCTCGTCACCATACATCTCTGCCTTGCGACGGGGTTGATGGGGACAGCCCGCATGTTTCCGAGTTTTCATCTTGCTCCATATCGACAAAAAGCGCAGCCCGCCCGCGCGGTTTCCTGTAGCGCAGGCTCACGCCCGATTTTGGCGGGGACCTGCGGCTTTTCGCTGATATCGACGAAAACCCGCAGGTCTCCGGCAAAAACCGCCGTAGCCCTTCGCTACGATGCCGCACTCCACGCCTCCAACGCCGACAGAATCTCATTCCCATACATCTCCGCTTTACGAATTCCGATCCCATGAATCTCCAGCAGTTCCGTAATGCTCGACGGTCTTCTCCGGCAGATCTCTTCCAGCGTGCTGTCATGCAGAATCACATAGGCGGGCATACCGCTGCGCTTGGCGGTCGCGCGCCGCCACTCTCGCATGTGATCCATCAGGCCGCCATCGGCTCCCGTGGGCTTAGCGGCCCCGCCTTTCTTCTCGCGCCGCTTGCGCGGTTCCGCCGGCTCGGCAGACTTCTCCATCCACTTCGGAACCGCGGCGCACACGTCGCACATGCCACATGCTGTCCACTTCGGCGTTTCACCGAAATGCAGGCAGATCTGCCTGTGGCGGCATGCGCTCGCTTCGGCGAAGCGCCGCATGGCGTGATAACGCTGCCAGGCACGCTCTTTTTCATCGGGATCTTGCAGGGCGTCGATGAAGTAGGCCAACAATCCCACATCGCGCTTCTGCCACAGCAGCGCGCAATCGGCGGGCAAGCCGTCGCGTCCCGCGCGCCCGGCCTCCTGGTAATACTGTTCAATCGACTTGGGCATCGCCAGGTGGATCACCGCGCGCACCGAGGGCTTGTTGATCCCCAGACCGAACGCCAGAGTGCCCACCAGCACCGGCACTTCATCGGTCATCCAGCGCTCCTGATTCTGGCGGCGCCGTTCCGTGTCCATCTGGCCGTGATAGCCGACGGCTTGGATGCCGCACTGCGCCAGGAACTGCACGGTCTCGCCCACTCGCGCGATGGTGGGCGCGTAGACGATCACGTTCTCGCCGTCATGCGCGCGCAGCGCCGCCACCAGCAGCCGGCTCTGCGTTCGCGAATCGCACTGCCGCACCAGGTAGCGGAGATTCGGCCGGTGGAAGCTCGCAATAAACTTGCCGGGATCGTGCAGCCGCAGTTGCGCCAGGATGTCGTGGCGCACGCGGCGCGTGGCGCTGGCGGTGAAAGCTGCAATGGGAAGACCTGGAAAATTCTCGCGTAGCGCGCTGAGCTGCCGGTACTCCGGCCGGAACTCGTGGCCCCATTCGGAGATGCAGTGCGCCTCGTCAATCGCGAAGAACGCGATCGGTGTCCGTGACAGCCACGCGATTGTATCCGCGCGCGCGAGCCGCTCGGGCGACAGATATAGCAACCGGTATTCGCCCGCGATTGCGCTCCGAATCACCTTCTCCTGCTCCGGGAAAGGCAGCGAGCTGTTGAGTACGGCGGCGGGAATCCCAATCTGGCCCAGTTGTGCGGCCTGATCCTGCATCAGCGCGATCAGCGGTGAGATCACGATCGCGGTCCGGCCCAGGATGAGTGCGGGCAACTGATAACACAGCGACTTCCCGCCGCCCGTCGGCATGACCACGGCAATATCGCGACCTGCAAGCAGGCTGCGCACGATGCGCTCCTGCATCGGGCGGAAACCTTCGTACCCCCAGTGCCGTTTCAGCGGGCCAAGCAGGTCAAAATCGTCAAGCAAAAGATCATTGTAGCGGGACGCTGAGGACCCTAAAGTTTTCCGAATTTTCGCCGATGGATTTGACAAGGACGCTGAGGACGCTGAGCATGCCGGACGAACCACAGGAACGAAGACGATCCATACGCAGGACCGAACATGGGATCGTTTTTATGGTCACCGTTAGTGCACCGGAACGGCAGAGAATCTCCGGCGCGCTGATCGATGTCAGTGACCACGGCTTTCGCGTGCGCCATTTGCACGCCGGATTCCAGCCCGGCGACTTCGTGAGCTTTATTCACCGCACGCGCGAAGGCTTCGCGCGAGTGGTCTGGCACAAACCCGAGGGCTCGGATTTTGAAACGGGCTTCTCGTACTCGGAGGAATGACGCCGCCCCCTCACCGGGCGGCGGATTTCAAGGTATAGCCGCTGAGCACGCGCATGTAATTGGCGCGCTCGAAAGCCTCCGGCTCCGCCACCGAGCGCAGGCTCATGCTCCCCTGCATTTCGGCAATCGACTGGTACTCGTGGTCGATCATCCATTCCACCAGCTTCGACCGCACCGCCGCAAAGTGGCCGATTCCATAACGCAGCGGCGCGGACGTCATCATCGCCACGCGCGCACCGGCCATCATGGACTTGATCACGTCAGACGCGGTGTGAACCCCTCCAGTGACCGCCAGATCGGCCTTCACGTTTCCGTAAAGGATCGCCACCCAGTGCAGCCGCATCAGCAACTCGCGCGAGTCGCTCAGTGACAGGTTGGGCACCACTTCCAGGTTTTCCAGGTCAAAATCCGGCTGGTAGAAACGGTTGAACAGCACCAGGCCGTCGGCGCCCGCCTGGTCGAGCTTCTTCATCATGTTCGGAATCGCGCTGAAATACGGGCCCAGTTTAACCGCCACGGGAATGCCGACGCTCTTCTTGACCTCAGCGACCAGGTCAGCCTGCATCTTCTCCACCTGCGCACTGTCCACCGACGGACTTACCGGCAGGTAATAAATGTTGAGCTCGAGCGCGTCCGCTCCGGCTTCCTCGATGAGCTTGGCGTAGCGGATCCAGCCGCCCGCCGACACGCCGTTCAAGCTGCCGATCACGGGAATGCCCACGGCTTGTTTCGCTTTGTGGAGATGCTCGACGTATCCCTCGGGCCCGATGTTGTAGGCGGTCAGTTCCGGCAGGTAGGTCTGCGCCTCCGCGAATCCTTCGTTCGGCGATAACTGCCGGTCGAGCTCGTTAGCCTCCAGGGTAATCTGTTCCTCGAACAGCGAATGGAAAACGATGGCACTCGCGCCCACGTCCTCCAGCCGGCGAACGTTGTCGAGATCCCGGGTGAGCGGGCCGGCGGATGCCACCAGGGGATTCTTCAGCTTCAACCCGAGATATTTCGTCGAAAGATCAGGCATGTGGTGTCTCCTTCACCGGCTCAGGCTCGGCGGCGGGTTTAGGTTGCGCCGCGCCGTTCTGCGACGCGCGCGCTTCATACAGCTTCCAGCGCTCGTACACCTCCGCTTGCGCCTCCTCCAATAATCGTTTTGCTGCATCGGGTTTGCTGTGGCGCAGCATGGAGTATCGCGTCTCGTTATAGATGTATTTCTCAAGCGGCAGCGTGGGCGGCTTCGAGTCCAGAACGAACGGGTTCTTGCCGTCCTTCGCCAGCTCCGGATTGTAGCGGAACAGCACCCAGTGCCCCGAATTCACGGCGTTCTTCTGCTGCTCCAGCCCGTGCACCATGTCGTAGCCGTGCGCGATGCAGTGGCTGTACGCGATGATGATCGATGGCCCGTCGTAGGCCTCGGCTTCGAGAAATGCCTTTAGCGTATGCATGTCGCCCGCGCCCATAGCCACGCGCGCCACATAGACATTCCCGTATGTTGTAGCCAACATGGCCAGGTCTTTTTTCGCCATGCCTTTGCCGCCCGCGGCGAACTTGGCCACGGCGCCTTTGGGCGTCGCTTTTGACATCTGTCCGCCCGTATTCGAGTAGACTTCCGTATCCAGCACCAGGATATTCACGTTGCGCCCGGACGCCAGCACATGATCCAGGCCTCCGTAACCGATGTCGTATGCCCAGCCGTCGCCGCCGAAGATCCACACGCTCTTCTTCACCAGCATGTCGGCGAGCGCGAGCAGGGCGCGAGCTTCGGGCGTTGACATCGCTTCCAGTTTCTTCTTCAGCGCCGCCACTCGTTCGCGCTGCTCGAGAATGCCCTTCTCTTTGGACTGATCCGCATTGAAAATCGCGCTCGCCAGCTCATCGCCGATTTCCGGGGCCAGCTTCCGCAGCAGCTCGCGCGCGTACTCGGTCTGCTTATCGATGGAGAGCCGGAGCCCCAGGCCGAATTCCGCGTTGTCTTCGAACAGTGAGTTGTTCCACGTCGGCCCGCGCCCCTCGCAGTTGACCGTATAAGGCGTCGTCGGCAGGTTGCCGCCATAAATGGACGAACACCCCGTGGCGTTGGCGATCACCGCACGATCGCCGAAAAGCTGTGTCACCAGCTTCACATAGGGCGTCTCGCCGCATCCCGTGCATGCTCCCGAGAACTCGAACAGCGGCTGCAGAATTTGCACGTCCTTCACCTGTCCCGTACTGAGCAGCGTCCGGTCGAGTTCCGGCAGGTTCAGGAAAAAGTCCCAGTTGCGGGCTTCGGTCTCTCGTAGCGGAACCTGGTCATGCATGTTGATGGCACGCCGCTTGACCTCCGTCTTGTCCTTCACCGGGCACGCCTGCACGCACAGACCGCAGCCCGTGCAGTCTTCAGGAGCCACTTGCAGGGTGTACTTCAGCTCCTTGAACTCCCGCCAGCGCGCCGGCGCAGTCTTGAATGTCTCCGGGGATCCCGCGAGTTTATCGGATTCATAAATCTTGGCGCGGATGACCGCGTGCGGGCACACCAGGACGCATTTGCCGCACTGAATGCACAGCTTCTCGTCCCACACCGGAATCTCGAGTGCGATGTTGCGCTTCTCCCATTGCGCGGTCGCGGTAGGAAATGTGCCATCCACCGGCATCGCGCTCACGGGCAGCAGATCGCCTTTGCCGCTGATCATGGGCGCGATGACATTCTGCACAAATGCCGGGGCCTCCTTCGGCACCGCAGGACGGACATCGAACTCGCTGCTGACTTCCGAAGGCACCTCGACCTCGTGCAGATGCGCCAGTGTGTGATCGACGGCCGCAAAGTTCTTTTGCACCACCGCCTCGCCGCGCTTGCCGTACGTCTTCTTAATGGACGCCTTGATGTGGTCGATAGCTTCCTGGCGCGGCAGCACTCCGCTGATGGCGAAGAAACAGGTCTGCATGACCGTATTGATGCGCGACCCCATGCCGGTCTGCTTCGCAATTTCGTACGCATCCACCACGTAGAACTTGAGTTTCTTGCGGATGATCTGTTCCTGCACACTGCGCGGCAGATGGTTCCATACCTGATCCGGGCCATAAGGGCTGTTCAACAGAAATGTGGCGCCGGGTTCGGCTGCCGACAGCATATCGAGGCGCTCCAGAAACACGAATTGATGGCAGGCGACAAAATTGGCGCGCGAGATCAAGTAGGACGAATGAATGGGCTTCGGCCCGAACCGCAGATGCGAAACCGTCACCGAGCCGGATTTCTTCGAATCGTAGACGAAGTATCCTTGCGCGAAATGGTCCGTCTCCTCGCCAATGATCTTGATGGAATTCTTGTTGGCGCCAACCGTGCCATCCGCGCCCAGGCCGTAGAACAGCGCCCGAACCGTTCCGGGATCTTCGGTCGAATACTCGGGGTCGAAATCCAGGCTGGTGTGGGTGACGTCGTCCTGGATGCCGATCGTGAAGTGATTCTTGGGCGACATTTTCTTCAGCTCGTCGTAGACTCCCTTGACCATCGCCGGCGTGAACTCTTTGGATGACAACCCGTAGCGACCGCCGATCACCTGCACATTTCGCTTAGACTCGCGCAGTGCCGTGACGACGTCGAGATAGAGCGGTTCGCCAATCGCTCCCGGCTCCTTGGTGCGGTCGAGCACCGCAATCCGCTCGACGCTTGCGGGCAGCGTCTGGATGAACTGCTCTATCGCAAACGGTCGGTAGAGATGCACTTTGAGCAGGCCGGCATTTTCGCCGTGAGCGTTCATGAACTCTACGGCTTCCTGGGCGGCTTCAGCTCCCGACGCCATGACGACAAGTACGTGCTTCGCGTCCGGCGCGCCGCAATAATCGAACAGGTGATACTGACGCCCGGTGAGTTTCGCGAACCTGTCCATCACGTTCTGCACGATGGTCGGGCAGGCCCGGTAGTACGGCTCGACGGCCTCGCGCGCCTGGAAGTAAACGTCCGGATTCTGCGCGGTTCCACGAAGAACCGGCCGGTCGGGAGTCATGGCGCGCTGGCGGTGCGCGCGCACCAGCTCGTCGTCTATCATCGCCTTCAAATCATCGACGGTGAGCTGCTCGACCTTCGCCACCTCGTGCGAGGTGCGGAAACCGTCGAAGAAATGCACGAACGGGATGCGCGCTTCGAGCGAAGCCGCCTGCGCAATCAACGCGAAGTCCATCACTTCCTGCACCGAGTTCGATGCCAGCAACCCGAAACCGGTCTGGCGCACTGCCATTACGTCCTGGTGGTCGCCGAAAATCGAGAGCGCATGCGTGGCGATGGCGCGCGCCGCAACATGAATCACCGTCGGCGTCAATTCGCCCGCGATCTTGTACATGTTCGGGATCATGAGCAGCAGGCCTTGCGCGGAGGTGAAGGTGGTGCCCAGCGAGCCGGCTTGCAGCGCGCCATGAAGCGCGCCTGCGGCTCCGCCTTCGCTCTGCATCTCGACGACGGTCGGAATCGTGCCCCAGATATTCGGCTTGCCTTCGCTCGACCACTGATCCGACCATTCGCCCATCGGCGAGGACGGCGTAATCGGGTATATCGCTATGACTTCATTGATCTTATGGGCAACATAGGCGGCCGCCTCGTTCCCGTCGATGGTTACTTTCTCTCGTGACATGATAAGTGTTCCGTTCTCACCACAGGCAGTTGGGTGTCCAGGTTAAATCACCCTATTTGTTGAACTTAGTTTCACTGGGAAGACATTTCGGGGCGGATGGCACGATCTGCCAATTTTGCAATGGGGCATTTCACCCAAAGTCAGTCGCTGCACAGTTCATCCAGCAGCCCGCCGTCGGGACCAACAAGCTGGACGCGCATGGCGATCTGGCCGAGCGCGTGAGTCGAGCAGCTCAAACAGGGATCGTAGGCCCGGACTACCGCCGACACGCGGTTGAGCATGCCCTCTTCGAGCTTGTTGCCGTTGACGAAATGCTCGCTCACCTGCTGGATGCTGCGGTTCATCGCCAGAACGTTGTGCCCCGTAGCCACGATCAGGTTGGCCCATTCGATCGCGCCCTGCTCGTTCACTTTGTAGTGATGGATGAGTGTGCCGCGCGGCGCCTCGATCATTCCCACGCCCTCGAGCGCGTTGACGCCCGCCTTCGCGCGAACATGGGTCTCAAGAATCCTGGGATCTTCGAGCAGCCTCTCCATCCGCTCGAGTGCATGAATGATCTCGATCAAGCGCGCGTAGTGGTAGAGGAACGAGCTGTGCGCCACGCGCCCGAAACGCTGGCGGAATTCTTGCAGTTCCCGGTCAGCGCGCGGAGTTCCGCAACGGTCGGCGGCATTCAGCCGCGCGAGCGGCCCCACGCGATAGACGCCGCGCGGATATCCCTCGGGCACATAGTACGGCGCCTTCAAGTAGGAATCGCGCTGCGTAGCCTCGGCGATGAAATCCGCATACTGCTCGGCGGCAATCTGATCGCGAAGAATAACTCCGTCCGCGCCGCGGAATCGCAGTTTGCCGTCGTACAGGCGCAGATCGCCTTCCGCGTCCACCATTCCGGTATAGGCAGTGGGCGCCGAACCGAAATGCGCAATCTCTTCCTGAAACCCGTCGATCTTGGATTTGAATAAATCGAGCGTGCGCCCGGCGATGGCATTCGCTTGTGGCAGAGCCGCGAGAATCTGATCGCGCACCTCGCGAGCCATGGGCGCGTTGACGCCGCCCGGCACCACCCACGACGGATGGACCCGCTCTTTTGCCAGGCTCTCGATCACCTGCTGGCCGAACTTCCGCAACTCGATGCCATCCCGGGCCAACTCGGGGTGCTTCTCGATCAGCCCGAGCACATTGCGCTTTGCCGGATCGGAACCCATTCCCAACAGCAAGTCCGGCGCGGATAAATAGAAGAAGCTGAGCGCGTGCGATTGCACGAACTGCGCACAATGCAACAGATCGCGCAGCATCTGGCCCGCGGGAGGCACACGGATCGCCATGATGGCGTCGCAGGCTTTCGATGAAGCCAGCAGGTGGCTGACCGGGCAGATGCCGCAGATCCGCGCCGTGATGCCCGGCATTTCGTAGTACGGCCGGCCTTCGGTCAGCTTTTCGAAACCGCGCACCTGGGTGACATGGAACTGCGTATTGGACACATGCCCCGCGTCGTCCAGATAGATCGTAATTTTCGCGTGCCCTTCAATGCGGGTTACGTGATCGATGGTAATGCGTTTCATCGCGCGCTCCTCATCCGAACCTCGCCTTGGAACTCAGATCGGGTTGGCGGCCCGCCAGAAAATCGCCCACCACTCCCAGAATCAACTTTGCGCTGGGCGGGCATCCGGGCACATGCAGATCCACTTTCACGAAGTCATGGAGCGGGCAGGCCTGCTTCAGAAGCTGCGGGACGCCGTCCACGGGCACTCCCTTGTTCTCGCGCGCACCCTCGACGTAGATGCGTTGCAGAAGGCGGCTGGCCGGAATCGCATTGCGCATGGCGGGGACATTGCTGGTGACCGCGCAATCGCCAAGCGCCACCAGTACGCGCGTGCGCGCGCGGATTTTCTGAATCTTGTTCAAATCATCCTGGCTGCTCACCGCGCCTTCGACCAGCGTGACATCGACATCCTCGGGAAACTCCTGCGCGTCAACCAGCGGCCCATAAACGATGTCCGCCTGCCCGGCGAGCGCCAGGATTCCCGCATCGATATCGAGCAGAGACATGTGACACCCCGAGCAGCCGTCGAGCCACACCGTAGCCAGCCGGACCTTCTTCATGCCTCCACTCCTCTCCGTACCGCCAGCGCGCTGATGTTGTCGTTGCGCTTCCTCATTTCCTCCACCGCGTACCCCTTTTCGCTCAGCGCGCCGGTGGGGCATGCCTGCACGCACTTGCCGCAGTTGGTGCAGCTCGCGGCATCGCCCCATGCCGAATTCAATTCGCTGACCAGCCGCGCCTGAATCCCTCGAGACGTGATCTCCCAGACGTGCGCGCCTTCCACTTCGGCGCAGACGCGGACGCATCGCGTGCACAGAATGCAGCGGTTCTGATCGAGCACAAACCGCTCGTGCGACATGTCCACGGGAAGCTTGGGGTAGTCGTAGGGATAGCGCACGTGCGTCACGCCGAGCGAGAGCGCCATCGACTGCAACTCGCAATGCCCGTTCGATACGCACACCGCGCACACATGATTGCGCTCGACCAGCAGAAGCTCCACCGCGATTCTGCGGTATTCGTCGAGCTTGGGTGAATGGGTAGTCACGGACATGCCGTTTTGCACCGGAGTGGTGCAGGCAGGAAGCAGCCGGTCGATGCCCGCCACCTGCACGATGCACAGGCGGCAGGCGCCCACAGCGCTGAGCCCTTCGAGGTAGCAAAGAGTCGGGATGTATTTCCCGCTCGCCCGCGCAGCCTCGAGAATGGTCTTGCCCTCGGTGGTCGAGACCAGTTCCCCGTCGATGCGAATCGAAAGCTCTCTTTGCGGCACGCTCTATTCTCCTTTAGCCGGCGTTCACGCTCTTGATGTCGCAGCGCAGGCACCGGCAGGCTTCCTCGTGCGCTTCTTCCGCCGTCAAGCCAAGAACTACCTCGTCGAAACTCCTCGCCCGCGCGCTTACCGGCACCGGATGTCCA
>Ga0335077_10006310_pt1 | contig 14647 bp, 14 predicted proteins | sample Lox_Sample_31_FD_207151 | JGI IMG/M metagenome (GOLD analysis project Ga0335077, IMG submission 207151) | Soil microbial communities from Loxahatchee National Wildlife Refuge, Florida, United States - Lox_Sample_3.1 | ecosystem: Environmental > Terrestrial > Soil > Wetlands | place: USA... | reverse complement strand
TTCCGGCCGTTCATGGGCAATTCCGACATTTGAGTCTTTTCGACTACGTACGCCCGGTCCATGGTGTTCGTTGAGACCACGGGAGTGGCTTCCGCGGAAACGGACAAAACTTCAGTCACGTTTCCAACTTGTAGCTTGATCTCTCCCACGTCCAACTTGGTGTTGACGTCCAGGGTGATGGTGATTTCAGCCTTCTTGAACCCTTCTTTCTCGGCAGCGATGACATACCTGCCCGGCTGAATATTGATGGCTTGGAATCGGCCCAAGCTATCACTACTGGTTACTCGTGCGACTCCCCCCTTGGCCGCGTCCGTGATCGATACCGTAGCCCCCGGAATGACCGCACCGGAGGCGTCGACAATGGTACCGCTGATGTTTTGTGATTGCGCCATGATCGGTGTCGCAATCAGAGCCAGCAGAAACGCTAAGAAGATCGCGCTCTGCACGCTGCTCCACCTGCTCGTTACCTTCATATGACCTTCTTTCTTGCTGAGTAATGCCCCTGTTTGCAGCGACACACGTCGATGTGTGCTAGTTCAGTTTGACTATACTGCTAGGCAATCAGTATTTCAAGGTTCTTTGATCCGACATAACCCCGCTGTTTGGGCAGCCAGACCATCGCTAGTAGAAATCTGTTAGCGCATGAGCGCGTTTGTTCGATCGAACCAAGGCCCATGTGATGTACAATTAGGCCGCACACTCCTGGCTATTGACCGGGAGCCCCGCGCGGCGTTGGCGCCATCCATCCCGCGCTCCGGCGAACTGAAATCCGCGCTGGAGACGACCCATGTTCGACCCGACCAGAGTTACACGACGAAGATTGTTCGGGATGGTTCCCGGCATCCTGGGCATGGCGCTTACAAAGGCGGCTGAGCGCAAGCCTGTGGTTGCCGGACACCCTTGGGTCTACGCAGCCACCCAGCCCAGATACGACATCTATCCGATTCTCGACCGCATTTTCGCGGACATGAGTTGGGCGGGCATCGAGGCCATCGAACTCATGAGCACAGCGCTGGAACCGAACGATGCCGTCCAGCGGATCCGCGATCTGTCGGCGAAATACAAGCTGCCGGTCATCGGCATGTCGCATGAGGGCGCGATGTACGACCGCACGCAGCACGCCGCCATCATCGAGAAGGCGGAGCGGCTGATTGGCCGTCTGGCGCAGGTCGGTGGCCGCACGCTCGGCACTTCGGTGGGCGATCCGGGATCGCGCAAGAAGACGCCGGAGGAGCTCAGCGCGCAGGCGGATGTCGTCAAGAAGCTCATGGATATCTGCGCGAAGAACAAGGTCGTCCTCAATCTGCACAACCACATTTACGAGGTTCGCGACGATGAATACGACCTCAAAGGAACGCTGGCGCGCGTTCCGGGCGTGAAGCTGGGGCCTGATCTCGACTGGCTCAAGGGCGCTGGCATCGATCCCGTCGATTTCATCCACCGCCACGGCGACCGGATCGTGTACGCGCATCTACGAGACCGTAAGGCGGACGGCGTGTGGTCTGAAGCCATGGGCGAAGGGACAACGGATTACGCTGCCATCGGCCGCGCATTCCGCGAAGTGCACTTTGAGGGCGACGTGGCGATCGAGCTGGCGCATCCGCGCGGTTTCCAGCCAACGCGCCCGCTGCGTGAAAGCCTGAAAATGAGTCGCGAGTACGTAAGGAAGACGATGGGCTGGTAACCAGCCCTGTGGAGGTTTTATGAACGAACGAAATGACGTCGACCGTCGCCAGTTTTTGAAGAACGTGACCGCGGCTGGAGCAGGCTTGACCGCCGCACTCACTGGAGCGCCCGCCATTCTCGCGCAACGCAATCCGAATGACCGTCTGGGCATCGCGTGCATTGGGGTCGGAACGCGCGGTTACTTTCTCATGAAGCAGTTTGAGGAAGTGCCGGGCGCGGAAATCCGGATCATTTGCGATCTGTATGAGGGAAACATCAAGCGCGCCAAGGACAATTGCAAAAATCCGGATGCGCGCGTGGTTCGAGAGTGGGAGAAGGTGATGGCGGATAAAGATGTCGACGCCGTGGTGATCGCCACGCCGGATTTCTGGCACGCGCCCATGACCATCCGCGCCGCCGAAGCGAAGAAAGACGTGTATGTCGAGAAGGGCTGGTGCACGCGTCTGGATGACGCCAAGAAAATGCGTAAGGCGGTGAAGGACAACAAAGTCGTCATGCAGTTAGGACACAACTACAACAGCATGCCCACCTTCACCAAGGCGCGCGAGATCTTCCAATCAGGAATCTTAGGCAAAGTTCCCGTGGTGCGCACTTACATAGACCGCACGGGCAAATATCCCGAGTGGCAGTTTTTCCAGGATTACGACAAGTACGAAATGCCTAAGGATGCAGCTCCGGAGACCATCGACTGGGCACGCTTTCTCGCCAACGCGCCGAAACGGCCGTTCGACGCGCAGCGGTTCTTCATGTGGCGCTGCTACTGGGATTACGGCACGGGCATCGCCGGCGATCTGCTCAGCCACCTGTGGGACTCCGTCAACATGGTGATGGGCATGGGAATCCCCGAAACAGCCGTCACACAAGGCGGGAATTACTTCTGGAAAGGCGACCGCGAGGTTCCCGACATGTGGCATGTCCTGTTCGACTACCCCAAGAAAGAGCTGGCGGTCACCTTCAACTGCACGTTCAACAACACGCACGCCGGCGAGGTGGCGCAGTATCTCGGGCGCGATGCGACGCTCGAAGTGGCGCCCGGATTCTGCCGCACCTACGACGGTGAGTGGAAGCCGGGCTATGAAGACAAGCGGGCCAAAGCGCGCCAGGCTGCCATCGACGCCGGCCTGCAACCCACCGAAGCGGTTGTCTCGCCCGATTATTCCCTGAAGCGCGGGGAACTCGAAGTCTCCAGCCACTGGCAGAACTTCATCGACTGCGTGCGAAGCCGCGAAACGCCCCGCTGCGGCGTTGACCGCGCCTTCGAAGAAGCGGCGACTCTGCTGATGTCCGTCGAGGCTTTCAAGCGTGAGAAGAAAGTGCGGTGGGACGCCGACAAGGAGCAGATCGTGTAGGCAAACCAGGAAACCAGGGACGAAACCAGGGACGGAGACCTCATTTCCCGATTTGCTTCTCCGGCAGGCGCCTGGTTTTCTTCATTGCGTTCGGTCTCTTCGTGCGCGATATCGCAACGAAGCGGCGCTCGATCACCCGTGGTTCGACATTCAGGACTTCTCCAACAGCTCGCGGGTCACATTCGAGCCTGAGCTGCACTCCGCAGATGATCATTTGGTCGCTCCAGCACCAGCAGCCTGTGCTTTGCTGGTTTCGGCCGGCGCGTCTGGCTGGGCAGGTGCGCTTGTTATCTGCAGCGCATCCTTTCGCTCCACCTTTTGCTGTGTTTGAAAGAGTGTCTCAAAGACTTCGCGTAGCTTATCCGTAGCTTGCTTTGCAAAGAGTCCTGTCAAAGCGGTAATTGCAGCCACGCCATAGGGACTAATGGCAGTGGCGCCTGCTGTACCTCCGGTGTTGAGAAGACCACCTCGCACCGCTAAATACACAACCTCTGCCAAGGCCATCCCGATAAACGGCCGCAGTAAATACCACCACCCCCAACTGCTCGTAAGCTGCTCGTTACCTGCATAATCGGCAAAAGAGGTCGCTAAGTGAACATACGCTCCGAGGGCGCCCGCAAGCGCTGCGATAAATATCAGACGGATATCTGCATTGAGCGTCACATCACCCCAGAAAAATTCCGTCCGCTCCGGAGCGCCGGCCGTCCCCAATGGCCAGAGCTTCACCAGGAAATACAGGATCGCGATGAACATCGCAACCACGTAGCCCGCAACCAGGAACTGCACCGCGCGAGACATAGGCACGCTCGGCTTAATCCCGCTGCCGCCGTGCGGCGTCCCGCCAGGAGCCGCCGCATCAACCGCGGCCGTCTTCTGGTTGTCGGTTATGACCGGATTCTCAACCATAAATTACCTCGCATTCCCACGAGAATTTTCACCCACATTACCGGAAAGCGGAGGAATTGTATCACTATCAGGAATGTAATACCAGAGCGAAATAGGTTTAGAATTCCGCCGTCAAGACATCGTAAAAAATCCGAATCCCCTTCTGAAACTCCGCCACTGGGATATGTTCCTGGTCGCTGTGCATCGAGCCGGCGGTCGATAGGTCCAGCACCATGGGAGTCAGGCCGTAGGCGATTACACCTTTCTCCCGCAGCTTGTTTGAATCCGTGCCGTGCGGCACCAGCATGGGCGTCACGACCGCATCCGGGTGAGTCTTCAGGATCGCCCGGCGTATGGCTTCAAACAGCGGAGTGCGGCTCACGCTCGCCCCCGGATCTTCCGGCCGGTTGATCACCTCCACCGACACGCGCGGATCGTTGATGCGCGCTTTCATGTCGGAAATGAATTCGGCGGAATTCACGCCGGGCAGCAGCCGGCAATCCAGCGTGGCCTCCGCAGTCGATGGAATCACGTTCACCTTCACCGGCGAGCCCACTCCCGACGTCAGCGTCGTCAACGATACCGTATTCGCCTGAATCGCAGCCGTGTATTTGTTCGCCGCCAGCGGCGCGCCGATCGTGCGAATCATCTCCGCCACCACGGGATGCGGTTGCGCGGATTCGAGTTCCATGGCCCTATGCAGCGCGTTCAGCAAAGTCACGTTCGCGTTGTCCGGAATGGGCTGCGAGCCGTGCGCCGCCGTGCCGCGCGCCCGCACCCGCAGCCACAGCGTCTGCTTCTCCCCCACCGCGACGCCGAACACCAGCTTGCCCTCGGCAAGAATCGAGCGCGTGCCGAAACCGCCTTCATCCAGCACATATTCCGCATCAATATCCGGAAAATGATTCTCGATCATCCACCGGATGCCGAATGTTCCGTTGTTCTCTTCGTCGGCGGTCGACAGCATGACGATGTCGCGCGCCGGCACGATGCCCGATTTCTTCAGGGTCACGAAGGCCATTACCTGCTCGATGCCGATGCCCTTCATGTCCATCGTGCCGCGGCCCCAGATCTCGCCATTCTCAATAACCGCGGCAAAGGGATCGAACTTCCATGCCTTGCGGTCCACCGGCACCACGTCCAGATGATTCATCAATAGCAGCGGCTTTTTCGAATGGCCCCGGCCGGCAAGGCGCGCTACCACGTTGGTTTGGCCGTTCGGCCCGCTGGTATAAAGCCGCGCCGGAATGCCGCTGTCTTCAAGAATCCGCTTGATGAAATTCGCCGCCTCCGCCGTGTTGGCCGGAGGATCGATGGATTCGATCCGGATGTACTGCTGCAACAGATCCACCGCCGAGCGGTCGATCGCGTTCCAGTCCGGCTCCGCGCCTTGCGCGAGCGTGGCAGTCAGGAACAGGATTGTCAGTCTCATGTTTTTCATTGGAGAGCACTCTCAATCGCGGCATGGAGTGCCCTCTCACTCTGCATTCCGACGTAATAGCTCGCGACCTTACCCTCGCGCCCGATGACAACCACTACCGGGATTGCCTCAACTTCATAAAGCTTGAAGACTTCCCAATCCGGATCCGCCAGCGTTCGAATGCGACTGTGGGAACGCTCCAACCATTCGCGCGCGCTGGACGGAGATTCGTGGTTCACGCCCCAGACCTCCACTTCTTCAGAGCTGTAATCCCGCCCCAATTTCTCAATGGTAGGCATTTCCTCTTTGCATGGAGAACACCATGTCGCCCAGAAGTCGAGCACGACCACCTTGCCGCGTGCTTTTGCCAGACTAAAATGGCGACCTTCGAGATCGGATAACGCAAAGTCTGGTGCGGTGCGCCCTATCCAGTTCGGCACTTCATGGTCAGCCTGCTGTTCCGCAGACTCACGTAGCCACTGAGGTGGCGGCTGATTCAGTTTCACCGAATCGATGGTGTAAGTCCACTGAAGCCGTTGATTCGTTGCGGGATCGATTTCAGCGAAGTTCTGTTGCAGGACAATCAAACGCTTGGGATCGATCCAGTACTGCACAGCTTCCTCGTGGGACGAAACGCTGGGATCATCATAAACGACTTTGAGAACCTGGCAGAAAACCGGCCTGCCGTCCACCTGCAAAATCGCCGGCGAGAGCCTCCGGGCGTTAGCCACGTGCACATGGATCAACTGATACCGCGACGCAAGCAAAGGTGGAGTGAATGATACCGTTTCCGGAACTGAAGCTAGCGGGTTCCCCTGGACGTCGAGGAACTGAACCTGCCTATTTCTGCACACCTCCTCCAGCATGGGTTTTGAGCTGCCAGCCGGCGTGAGGCTGAAGTCTGCGCGCGCGCACGTCACGGCAATGCGCAATTGCCCGGGGACACCGGGAATTGTAGTTGTCAGGTGTCCGTCGAACTCATAGCTGTGAAGCTTCTGATAATGCTCTGCCGTCGCTTTGAGCAGCTCGGTCACTTCCGCAGCCGGGAGTGCCGGCACGAACATCGCCAGAAGAAACAATGTCGGTTTCATGTTCGCCCGAGGAACAGACCTCTTCTCATCCCTTCAACTCTCTTTCACCCGACAGCACCGGGTGCATTCCCACCGCGCGATACGCTTCCAGCAGCGCGCCCGCCGCCGGGCCGTACCTGGCCGGCCGCAAGCATGTTCCCTCCGCGAGTTCCACCAGTTGCCGGAAGCGTTCCATCAGAATCCGGCTGCGAAAGACACCGCCGATGGCACACACTACGGCGGCTTCCCCCGCACGAAACAGCCGCTGCCGCGTGGTCACCGCGAGCGTAGCCAGTTGCTGCGCGGCGTTGGCGAGAATCTGCTGGGCCACGGCATCGCCCTCCCCGGCCGCCCGATCCACCAGCTTCGCCAGCGAAGCCACGCGAGGCCTGTTCCATTCCGCTGTGTATAGGCGATGCATCGCCGCCTCCGCGCTCGGCGCGTCGATCGCTTCGATCAGCAAACGGTGCAATACCGTTTCCGGTCCCCAGCCTTCCTCGTGCCGGAGCGCAGCGCGCATCGCCTGCCGCGCGATATCGAAGCCGCTGCCTTCATCGCCGAAAACGTATCCCCAGCCGCCCACCCGCGCCGTCTGGCCCGCGGCGTTCCGGCCAAACGCGATCGATCCCGTTCCCGCAATGGTCACAATGCCCGGCTCTCCGGTTGTTGCCCCGGAAAGCGCGATCAGCGCATCGTGCGTTACGATCAGTTTTCTGGCCGGCAGAATCTCGGCAAGGATCGCCTCCTTGTCGGCCGGTCCGCCGCTCATCCCGAAGCACGCGGCTTCAAAATGCACATGGCGCACATCGAGCTGCGCCTGCGCGCAGGCCGCCGCCACGCTTTCGCGCACGGCGCCCACGAGCTTGCCGCGCCCCTCAGCCTCCCCGACGTGATTGCACGGCCCGCCTCTTCCGCTTCCCAGCACAAGGCCGTTTTCATTGCCAACTAGCGCTGTGGTGCTCGACTTTCCGCCATCTACCCCCAGGAAGAGCGGCATGCGTACCGTCAGTTGGCGCTGTTCTGAGAGCGGTCGCTCCGATAGATCACGCCGTCTTTCATCACAAAGAACACCTTCTCGGTTTCATGGATGTCTGCCGTTGGGTCCCCGGGCACGGCGATCACGTCCGCAATCTTGCCGGCCTCGAGAGTCCCCAGCCGGTCCGCCACGCCCAGCAGCTCTGCGTTCACTGAAGTCGCTGTTTTCAACGCGTCGATCGGTTTCATACCCAGCCCCACCATGAGCCCGAACTCGGTGGCGTTCATCCCGTGCGGAGAAACGGCGGAGTCGGTGCCGAATCCAATTCTCACGCCCTTGGCCAGACCTTTCTGAAAGGTCGCATTGACAGCGGCCCTGGCGCTGCGTGCTTTCGCGACGATCTCCGGCGGCATGGAATGCCCGCGCTCGAGCTGCTGTCCAATCCACCAGCCCGCCATCAGGGTTGGGATCCACACGGTGCCATGCGCCTTCATCATGTCGAACGCCTCGTCGTCGAGAAACGATCCGTGCTCGATGGAATCAATGCCTGCCCGGATGGCGCGCTTGGCCCCGGTCGCGCCGTGGGCGTGCGCGGCGGTCTTGCGGTGAAGAGCGTGGGCTTCATCCACCAGTGCATCCAACTCCGCCTGGGCCAACTGGGGTGTGTCCACCTCATCAGCGAGCGAGAGCACACCGCCTGTGGCGCAGGTCTTGATGACGTCGGCCCCGTATTTGATGTTGAAGCGGACTGCGGCGCGCATGGCGTCCGGGCCGTTAGCCACGCCCTGTTCAATTCCCGTTTCCTTCCCAAACAGGCCGAACCGGAAACCGGCTTCATCGTCGCAATGCCCGCCGGTCGCGCCGATGGCGTTCACGGCAACCAGCATGCGCGGACCAGTGATCTTGCCGTCGCGAATCGCGTTGCGCAGCCCCACATCCACAAACTCAAACGAGCCGACATCCCGAACGGTCGTGAACCCTGCCATCAGCGTCTTGCGAACAAATTCAGTCGCATCCAGAGCCATCTCGGGAATGGGTTTGCGCAGACCGTTAAGCATGTCCTGCTTCCAGTCCGGTGAAGACTGAAACGACAAGTGGGTGTGCGCATCCATGAATCCCGGCAGCAGAGTGGCATCGCCTAAGTCGATGACTTCCGCGCCCTGCGGGATCGGCGCTGACGCCCCCACACCCTGGATTTTCCCTGCGACTACAACCACCAGGCCGGGAGTCGTCAATCGGTCGGACCGGCCGTCAAACATGCGACTTGTCTTCAGAACAAATGGGCCCGCCGCGAAAGTGGCCGAACTCAGGCCCAGCAATCCCAGAATCGGAATCCAACGCATGGAAGCTACTGTAACACCGGCCACTTGCGCTCTGGGGGTACGCCGGTGTGCAAAATTCGATGAGAAAAAGGAAATAGCCCTCTTACTTATTGGGTGTATTCGGGTAATTGGGCTGCATGTTGGCTGCAGCAGGCGGCCACGAAGATCCGGGGTCGCAGCCTCCCGAACAATTCTAAAAATTGCAAGCAGAGGATCAGATGCAAAACAAGTGGTTCGCATCCTGGCGTGGCCAGGAAGATTCCATGGAACCAACCAACGGCGCGCCGAAGCCGGCCGGCGGCGCGCCAACCGAGACTTCGCAAGAGAACCGGGCTTCGGCCGCGCATTCCCCAGGCAACGGATTCGCGGCTTCCGGCGGCGAATTGCTGCCCTTCGAGGAGATCTACCGCTCGGCGGGCATTAAGGGCCCGCGCCTGGGGTACACCATCGGAAAGGTCATCGAGATGCTCCAGAGCGAGCACATCAAGACCTTGTCCGCGGAGATGAAGCGCTCCTCACTGCTGATGGCGCTTGAGGCTGCCGGCGTTCAGGTGGATGAAGTTCTGCAGGACGCAACCCTGCGCCAGCGCGCCATCAACTCCTACGAAGCCATACAGCGCAAACACCTCGAAGAGTACGAGGCGCGCAAAGCGCAGGAGAATTGCGCGATTCAGGCGGAAGCGGAGCGCGTGGCCGCCGAGTACGCCGCCCGTATATCCGCCAACCTCGATGAGGTGGCTCGGGAAAAAGAGGGCTTCCGCAAGTGGCAGGCCAAGAAGCAATACGAGGCGCAGCGCATTGCTGATGCCGTTGCTCTATGCGTCACACAGGGAAGCGCCACCAACGTCAAGCCGGTGACGGCAACCGATCCCATGGCTGCGTTTCGCGAACTGGCGGCCGCGACCAACGATCCAGCTTTGTTGCATCGAGGGTAGCCAGGCATGATGATCGCGATTGGATTGTTGGCCCTGGTGATGTTGCAACTGAGCAACCGGCGTTCGCATTCTCGCATTAACCGGTCGGACAAGTTATGGCTCGATCTGTACGAGCACAAAGCCCGCTGCGAAGGGGCCTTCCCCTTCGATTATTTGAGCCGCTAGGGTGGAGGACCGTGAATCTATGAAACCAACCGAACAAACACCCGTGCTCGGTCTCGACATTGGCACCAGCCACATCGTGGCAGCGCGAAACTTCGAACAGACCTTTCAATACGAACGGCAGCTCAATGCATTCGTCAGCATCCCTTACACCAAGCTGGCCGAGACCTTGATGGCCAAGGAGCACATTAATCACGCTGTGCAAGGCAAAGAGATTCTCGTGTTCGGAAATGAGGCCGAACAATTTGCCGAGCTGTTTCATGTGGAAGCCCGCCGCCCCATGATGGACGGCATTCTGAACCCCGGCGAGGCGGACGGCCTGCTGGTCATCCGGCAGATCATCACGCGGCTGCTCGGACGGGCCAAGAAACCCGGCCAGCCGCTCTATTTCAGCGTTCCGGCGCCGGCCATGGGGGTGACTGACGATAAGTTCACCTTCCACGAAACCACGCTGCGCGAGTGTCTGCGCGACATGGGCTACGAGCCGAAGAGCATCAGCGAGGGGCTAGCCGTGGTCTACGGCGAATTGGGAGACTCCAACTTCACCGGGATCGGCATCAGTTGCGGCGGCGGTATGTGCAACGTTTGCCTGGCGTATCTTTCGGTGCCGGTGATCAGCTTCAGCGTCCCCAAAGGCGGCGACTACATTGATTCCAGTTCCGCCGCGGCTATCCGCGATCTGGCCACCAGCGTCCGGGTGGAAAAAGAGAAAGGGTTTCGCTTCAACGGTTTCTTCGAGAACAAGGTCTATCACGCGTTAAGCGTTTACTACGACGACGTGATCCAGTCGCTGGTCAAATCCATGCGCGATGCTTTTACCAACGCGGCGCATCTGCCCAAGCTCAAACAGCCCGTCCCGCTGGTGTTGAGTGGCGGCACCGCGATCCCTCCCGGATTTCAGGAGCGCTTCGAAAAGACGCTGCGCGCCGCCGACTTCCCCATCGAACTGTCGGAAATCCGTACCGCCGCCGACCCCTTGCACTCGACCGCTAAGGGCACACTGGTCGCCACGCTGTGTGAATCGTAGAGGTGGGCTTACTGGCTCGCGGGAGGCGGTGGACCCGCTGCAGGCAATTCAGGAACGGCAAGATTCGGCGGCGGGCTCTGCGGGATTGCATTCTGCGGAAGAGCCGGCGGACTGTCGATGGCCGGAGCACGCGGCGCGGTCACCGGCGGCGCAGTAACGGCCGGCGCCAACGTATTCCCTCGCTTCGCTCCCAGCCCCAGCGCGATTAACGAGAGCGAATTCAGCTTTCCGTTAGGCTCCAGGTTCTGGTCCTGCTGAAAACGCCGTAAAGCCTCCGCGGATGAGGCGTCCCAAACGCCGTTCGGCGACCCATTCAAATATCCCCGCTGTGCCAGGGCCGTCTGAATCTCTTTGTAGCGTTCGGGCGTCGGCGCCAATTGCCGGGAACGCCAATCTGCCGCAGTTTTGCTCTTCTTGCGAGTTCCGGTGCTCTTCGCGTGCTTTCCGGTAGTCTTTGCCGTTGCACGCCGAGCCGTGGTGGTGGGTTTTGTGGTGGACTTTGAAGGCTTTTTCTTCTTACTGTGGGTGGTCTTCTTCTGAGCAACCGTGTCGGCGCCAAATGCTGTCAGCGACAACACACAGCCCATCGTCAGAAGCGCTACGATTCGCAAGTAAACCAGTCTCCGGTACGAAAATGAAGGGCAGGCCTGAGGACCTGCCCCTAATGAATATAGTCGGCTTATTGGCCGTTGCTCGGTAGGGGGCCCGCCAGGAACTGAGGGGTCCACTCCGGCTGATTCCGTGTGCCGGTACCGCGCATGACACGGAACGCCACGGCGTCGCCGGGTTTGAGCGTGCTTTGCAGCCGGATCAGCTCATCGGTCGAAGTAACCGGCTGCCGGTTGATGTTCGTGATAATGTCGTTTGGCTGCAAGCCAATGTCTTCGGCAAACGACCCTGACTCAACGTCCGTGATCACTACACCGGCCGGGCCCTTGTATCCAAGGCTCTCCCGCAGCGGGTTGCTCAGATTCTTAACAGAGATTCCGAACTTGGCTTGCGTTCCTTCTCCCTGCTCGGTCTGTTCACTGCGACCCCCGCCGAACTGGCTGGCGAAAACTTTGGTGCGGTCACCGATGATCACGTTGCAGTCTTCTTTCTTTCCGTTGCGCAGGACCGTAATCTTCATGGTTTCGCCTACGGAAGCATCCGCGACGCGTTCCATCAGATCCTGGCCTCGCACGATGGGCTTTCCATTGAGCGCGATGATAATATCGCCTGCCTCCAACCCGCCCTTTTCCGCGGGCCCACCCGGCTCCACCTTCTGCACAAAGACGCCCGTCGTGCCGCCGTAGCCCTTCACCAGTTCGCGGTTCTTGTCTTCATCCGGGCTGAACGACACGCCAATCGAGCCGCGCGTCACTTTGCCGGTCTTGATGATCTGGTTGTAGACCTTCACCGCCGTATTGATGGGGAGGGCAAAACCGATACCTTGATACCCGCCGCTGCGGCTGGCGATCATCGTGTTAATGCCGATTACTTCGCCGTTGATGTTCAGCAGAGGCCCGCCGCTGTTGCCCGGGTTGATAGCGGCATCAGTCTGAAGGAAATGCTGGAAACCTGAATTCATAGCGGTTTCGCCGGGAATATCGCGCGACTTGGCGCTGATGATGCCCGCCGTAACCGTGGCCTGGAAGCCGAACGGGGAACCGATGGCCACCGCCCAATCTCCCACCTGCACTCCGTCCGAGTTGCCGATCTTCGCCGGCACCATATTGCTCCGGTCGACCTTCAAGACTGCCACGTCGGTTGCGGGATCAGTGCCAATCACTTTGGCGTCGTACTCGGTGGGATCGCCGTTGAACTTCACCGTCACACGCGTGGCTTTCTCGACCACATGATTGTTGGTCAGAATGTAGCCGGCCTTATCCACGACCACACCCGAGCCCAGGCTGAAACTCTTCCGTGGGCCCACTTGCGGCGGTCCGCTGAACGGATTGCCAAAGAACCGCTCGAAAAAGTCCTGCATCCCGTTGTCGTCCTGGTCTTCGTCTTCGGGCTGCTGCTGCGGTGTTCGCCGCTTGTGCAACTGCTGCACATTCGCCTTCTGGACATAAGTGCTCGAGATATTCACCACGGAGGGCTCGAGCTGCTTCGCCAGAGCGCTGAACGCCGTCGAGAGCTGGACCGGGTTCGGGATGGTCAGCGGCGTGGCTCCGGGCGCCACCGCTTGTTCTTTTGCGGCCTTCACGCCCGTCGACACCAGCGTGCCAACAACCACGCCAATGGACAACGTGAACAAAATCAAACTGAACGACAGTAGTTTCTGCTTTCGCATCTTGTCAAACAAACTCATGGAATTGGCACTCCTAGGGAACCGCAATCTTATTATTATACCTCGCGGCTTGCGTTTTGATCTGCGACCCTATATCGATAGATGTTCTGTTGAATGAACACGTTTCAGCTCTACCAGCAAAATTCCAGTTAGTATTAATGCCGCCCCCAGCGCCGCCCGGCTCGAAAGTAGTTCGCCCATCACCCAGAAAGACGTAAACCAGGCCACCACGGGTTCAAGTGAATAGATTAAAGCCGTGCGCGTGGGGGTCGTGTGCTGTTGCGCCCAGGCTTGCACCGTGAAGGCCAGCGCCGTCGCCAGAAGTCCGGTCGTTGCAAGGGCAATCCAGACCACCGGCGTCAGGTGCATCACCGGCTTTTCAACCCACCAGAAACTGGACAGGCTGAGGACCCCGGCCGCCGCCACCTGCATGAACGATAAAGACTCGAAGCTGATACGCCCGGAATAATGGCCCAGTGTAATAATGTGCGCCGCAAACGCCACCGCGCAAAAAAAGGTCAAAAGGTCTCCACGCCCGATTCTCAGCGAGTCGCCCTGCAGTGTCATCAATCCCATGCCTGCCGTGGCAAACAGCACACCGGCCATTTCGAAAATCCGTGGCCTGGTCAAATAGACGAGGGATGTGAGCAAAGGTACCAGGGGAATCGCCAGGCCGGTGATAAACGCCGACTTGGAGGCGGTGGTGAACTGCAGGCCTACGGTTTGGAACAGGTAGCCGGCGAACAGGCAGCCGCCTGCGATCAGACCGCCGCGAGTGGGCCGGTAGCGCGCCCGGCCGCGAAATAGCAAAACCAACGCGAGGGCTGCAATCGTGAAACGGATCGCCAGGAACAGGACCGGTGAGATATCTTTCAGCGCGGACTGAACCAGGACAAACGTGGAGCCCCAGATGAGCGTGTTGCCGGCCAGTGCGGCGTCCGCACGCCAGGTGCGAGCCGCCTTGCGCGGCTCCGTTTCAAGAAGAAGTCCCTCACCCTCCGGCGTCATGCCGCGGACGGCCCGATTTGCGCGTCGCGCAGCAGCAGGCTGAGGATCAGGAAAACTCGTTTGAGCCCGAGGTCGCGGCCTTCGGGGTTATACCACTCCTTGAGCGTGTGAGCGCCTCCGCCCTGGCCTCCCGCGCCGATGGACACAGCCGGGATGCCCAGCGAGAGCGGAATGTTCGCGTCGGTCGATGAGCAATCGAGACGCGAGCGGATGCCCAGATAGGCATCCACCGCCCGCACGTAATGGAGGACGGGCGTCTGTTCACCCAGTTCGGCCGCTGGACGCTCGCCGATTTCCTTGATTTTGGCGGCTACCTTCCCTCCCGTGGCACGCTGGTTTTCCTGCTCCTGCGCGCGCTCCACCGCCGCATTCAGCAGGCCGACCAGTTCCTCCATCTTCTCGTTGCTCTCCGAGCGGATGTCGACTTTGGCCCGCGCCAGCGAGGGTATGGAGTTGATGCTGGTGCCGCCGTCGATGAGCCCGACATTGAAAGAGGAGCGCGGACCGCCGTTGAGTCTTACATCGGAAAAGA
>Ga0335077_10006308_pt1 | contig 14648 bp, 16 predicted proteins | sample Lox_Sample_31_FD_207151 | JGI IMG/M metagenome (GOLD analysis project Ga0335077, IMG submission 207151) | Soil microbial communities from Loxahatchee National Wildlife Refuge, Florida, United States - Lox_Sample_3.1 | ecosystem: Environmental > Terrestrial > Soil > Wetlands | place: USA... | reverse complement strand
CGATTTGATTCAACCGCATTTCCAAGATGCTGATAAGGCAAGGGAATACCTCGAAGCGAAGCGCTGGCCGGACGGTCCGGTTTGCCCGCACTGCGGCGTGATCGGCGAAGCGACGCGGCTGGAACCGAAGGAAGGCAAGACGCACGCTCGCCGGGGCCTCTGGAACTGCCGCGCTTGCCGCAAACAATTCAGCGTGACGGTGGGGACGATCTTCGAGGATTCGCACATTCCGCTGAACAAGTGGCTGATGGTTTACCACCTCGTTTGCGCGAGCAAGAAAGGAATCAGTGCGCATCAGATTCACCGCATGATCGGCGTGTCGTACAAGTCGGCATGGTTCATGATGCACCGCGTGCGCTACACGATGCACCAGCAGCCATTGAAGGGCCTGCTGGACGGAATTGTTGAAGTGGATGAAACGTATATCGGCGGGAAAGAGAAATTCAGAGTAGCCACGTCGAAAGCCAGCAAGAAGGTGCCGGTCCTGGGCATCCTCCAGCGTGATGGCGAACTCCGAGCGATGCCGGTCGAACGTGTGACGGTTGAGAACATCGAGCCGATCCTAAAGGCCCACATCGATGAATCGGCGCACATCATGACGGATGAAAGCTATATCTACAAATGGCCAGCCAAGTATTTTGCTGGTCACTCCACCGTCAACCACACGAAACGCGAATACTCGCGTCGCGAAAACGGCAAGAAAATAACGACCAACACCATCGAGGGATTCTTTGGCCTCATCAAGCGGGGCAACTACGGAACCTTCCACCACTGGGGCAAGCCGTACACCCAGCAATACCTGAACGAGTTCATCTTCCGCTACGGCACGCGCAAGATGAAAGACGCGGAACGTGCCCAGATTGCGCTGAAGGGAACCGAAGGCAAGCGGCTGATGTTGAAGGAACCAAAATCGGCGAAGTCGGAGTAAGATATAGTTGGGTGCGGCGGGCGGGATTCGAACCCGCACGGGGCTGATCCGGTCAAGGGGCACCCACCAGATCCCAAATCTGGAGCGTCTTCCTATTCCGCCACCGCCGCACAGCGCAGGGACCTACCAACCTTCAGTCTTTTTCCTCGTCTTCGGCGCTGCGACCTCCTGTTCCTCTTCTTCGTCTATTCCGTAATCGCCCATATCGTCATCGATGCTGATGAGCGTGTCTCCTTCGAGGTCGGCTTCCGGCGCGTTGTCTTGCCGTCCGCTTGGCTGATCCTTCCCAAAATTGGGAGGTGGTGTATTTTCCGCGGGAGGCCTGGATTCAAGCCCGACCAGACCGAATGTATTCGGAGCTGGACGCGTAAAGATTTCCTGTTTGCGGGCGTAGGAACTAAGCGAGCCAGCTAGGGCTTGCCGCTGATCCGCCTTATTGGGAATCCCGAGCGCCTTGAGCAATTCCGTAACGTGGAGCGGTTTTCCCGCAGCGCGTATTGCCTGACGGGCCTTGTCTGCCTTGCTTCCAACGCGCAACATTGCGCCCGCCGTCAATGCCACGGCATCTGCTGCCGTTTCGCGCGGCAACATCTTCAGCGTGTCTTCGAGCGCCTGTACGTAGATCTTCGCATCCCGGAGTTGTAGTTCCAGCGCTTCGATATCAGCGCGTTTTCTGTCAATTTTTTTCTGGATTTCGTCCCGCAGCGCCATAAACGGATTGTCGCATAGAGCATAGCGAAGCGCAAGCGCGCACGGAATGAGTACTCGATGGGATTACCTTTGTTGTGTTATGCTTACTTCGTATGGAACGTTAACGCGCAAAAAGGGAATCACGCATGGAAAATCTACCGACAACAAAAACAACGATGGACGTGGCGGCGTATAAAAGAGGCTTGGAGGCGGCGCGCAAATTGATGCGCGATGGAACTGAATACTGGATGGCCAGGGACCTTGTCAACCTGCTCGGATACGCCAGTTGGGACAAGTTCGAGGGTGCGATAGAGCGCGCGCGGAGCGCAGCGCGAAGCGCCGGTGCCCCGGTTGATAACCATTTTTCCCGCACGGGAAATATGGTGCCGATTGGGAGCGGAGCCGAGCGCGAAAGGGCAGATTGGTTCCTCTCCCGCTACGCGTGCTACTTGATCGCGATGAACGCCGAATCCAGTAAACCCGAAGTCGGCTACGCGATGACGTACTTCGCCGGGAAAACGCGACAGATGGAAAGGCTTGAAGAAAATCTTATAGAAGAGCAGGAACGCCTGCGCTTTCGTCTCCGTACGATTGCGAGCAACAAGCGTCTCGCTGGAGCGGCCAGAAAATCCGGCGTTCTGCATTATGATTGGTTTCAGGACGCGGGTTATCGCGGGCTTTATGGTATGGGGGTCGGTGATGTGAAAGGGTACAAGGGCATCGAACCGAACGAAGATCTGCTGGACAGAATCGGATCGCTTGAACTTTCGGCACACGATTTCCGAATCAAGGTCACGGAAGAACGTTTGAATAATACCGGGACGAAAACTGAGCAGGAAGCCATTAATACGCATCGGAAAGTCGGCACCGAAGTACGGGCCATTATGCAAGGAGAGAACGGGAAAAACCCGGAAGATCTTCCGCCCGCTCCATCAATCAAAAAACTTGTCAACCAGCACCGAAGACGCATCAGTGCGGCCACAAAAAAGCGGGTATGAATGTGGGCATTTTAGTTGATACTGGAATTGGTGGTCGATAAAATTCATATCCCGCTTTCCTTCGAACAAACCATCAGCGCCGTGCTGAAGGTGAAGCCGCCCGCGCGCGAGAAGCCCAAACGGAAACCGAAGGCGGGCGCGAAGCGCCCTGGGCGCAAACCAAAAACGATGCGCGTGCGGTGATGGAGAACGCTCTCCGTACTTATTCGAGAGTGAATAGTTTTTCGATCAAATACTTAGCTGCATGCTGGGGTTCAGGAAATTCCTTGCCATCAAGGTGCAGGAAAACTTTGTGATGATGCGACACTTCAAATCGGCACGGAATAGCTTGCATTTTCTGCACGATGTTCTGGGGCTGCTTTGGGTTGGTTTTCAAATACTGCATCGACACAGACTGATTCGGTCCGTATCCTGGAGATGCGTTGAACATGATGTAGGGATACGCGCTCTTGTGGATGTCGATCCGCTGGCTTTGGGGTTGAAATGTAAATGAGATGACCGCCGCCGTTACATCCCCATCCAGCGCCCCGCGCATCTCTTCCGTATATTTCTTCAGAAAATCCGCGAATGAGCGCCAGAAAATCGGACCTTCATGGTTAATCAATTCTGCGCGCCGCGTTGCGGCGGCATCCTGCTCCGCCGCTTCGTGATCCTTGCCCTTGATTGCATGAGCGAGCTTCTCAATCCATTCTTCAGCCATACGAGCACCTCCTGCGTCGTCTGTAGTGATAACGAGATGGAGACTTAATGTCACATCTTCTCCGATTTTAACACCAGCCTGTCACTCTTCCAGTTTTCTTCGCTCATTGTGATTTGTCAAGGTTATAATGTCGTGTGTACTTGACATGTAGTAAAAACTATTATACTATGTGTCTTGATAATTAGACACCACAGAGGAGGGTTCTCTCATGTCCTTTCGTGAAAAAACCGCATGGATCTCGCTGCTTTCGATGTCCGGCATCTATGGGATGTATTTTTGGTCGGTGGTGCGCTCGGGATCGCATACCGGCGGGCTGCTGGGGACGGTCATCGCGCTGGTGATGGTTCAGGTGACTTTGACGATTGCCGTCGCGATTTTCGACCCGAAGCAGGCCAAGGCTCCGGCCGACGAGCGCGACCGGCTGATCGTTCTCAAATCGACGCGGGTTGCCTACGCTGCGCTCGCGACCAGCGTGGTGTGCGCATGTTTTTTCGGCGCCTTCAATCCGCCCATCATTTTTAACACGAATGCGCTGTTGTTCGTGCTGGTGGTCGCCGAGATACTGCGCTCGGGCTGCCAGGTTATTCAATACCGGCGTGGGGCGTGAGATGGGCAATATCCGCAACGAAATCCGCCGGCTGCGCTTCGAGCATGGAGAGATGACTCAGCAGCAACTGGCGGACAGGATCAGCGTCACGCGCCAGACGGTAAACGCGATCGAGCTGGGAAAATATTCGCCGTCGCTCGAGGCGGCGTTCCGCATCGCCGCGGTGTTCGGGAAACCGCTTGAAAGTGTGTTCCATTATTCCGAGAACGCGGAGGAAAGCGGGCAGCCTTCCGGCCCGCAAAAATGACTACACCGGTGCTCAACACGCGGATGGGCATGCTGGTCACCGCGGTGTGGCACATCACCGATCATTACGGGCAACTGGTCGAGTATCTGCGTATGAACGGCATCGTTCCGCCGCCGACGCAAAAATACGGACTGCGCGTGCGATGAAAAATTGTAGACTGAAGGGATGAACAGATTTCGAGGAATGTTTGCCGCGGCCGGGTGTGCGGCCGCACTGGTGATCGCTCCGGCGACGTGGGGGCAGTCGAAAAAGGCGGCCGGCGACGCAGCCAAGGGAAAAGACATTTTCGAGATGAACTGCTCGGTGTGCCACAATGCCGACAACGCCGAAAAGAAGGTGGGGCCGGGGCTGAAGGGCCTGTTCAAGAAAGAGAAGCTCGCGAACGGAAAGAAGCCGACGGAAGCCAACATCCGCGCGGTGATCAACGCGGGCGGCAACGGCATGCCGTCGTATCAGGACCTGCTGAGCGATGAAGAAAAGAGCAGCGTCATCGCGTACCTGAAAACGCTGTAGCTGCGGTTTGGCGCGGCTGTTATCTTAAAGAGAAGCGTCCCCATCGTCTAGCCCGGCCTAGGACATCGCCCTTTCACGGCGGTAACGGGGGTTCGAATCCCCCTGGGGACGCCAAAGATGCCCTGTCCGGACCGGAGACATAAGTAACAGGTTGTTCCTAAGACAGGCTACCTTCTCGGCTCATAGCGCATCGCCACCGCCCCCGAGCCGAACTCCAGGCGGCTCACGAGCCTCAAGTCGACATGCTTCGATAGCCCCGCGAACAACGTTGGCCCGTGGCCCGCTAGCCTGGGATGCACTATGAACTCGTACTCATCGATCAATCCCAGCTCCGCCAACGCCAGCGGGAGCTTCACGCCTCCCACAAGCAGTCCCTTGCCCGACTCGCGCTTGAGCTGCTGAACGGCCTCCCCCAGATCCCCGCGCACGAGTTGCGCGTTCCAATCGACCCGGTCCAGGGTGCTCGACACGACGTACTTCTTGGCCGCGTCGATGGTCCGGGCGAAGGGTTCCATCCAATCGGGCCTTGCTCCGGCTTGCGCCGGCGGCCGGAACGCTGCTTCCATCATTTCGTACGTCACCCGGCCAAAGAGGAGTGCCTCGGCCTGGTTGAGGTTCTCGGTCGCGTGGCGATGCAACTCTTCGTCCGGTGATATCGCACGATGATCGCAGCACCCGTCCAAGGTGACGTTGATCGAATACCGAAGAGGTCGCATTACGCAAGAGTACCGCGATAGGGTAGCGCGCCACAGCGATTCGCAGTGCTGAAATGCTCCATCAACGATCAGGAGGCGCGCCCGGTTGTGGCTTGAGTAAGGACGGAATCTGCTGGTTCGCGTGGCCCAGCGCGCGGGCCAGATTCAATTTCGCGACGTTGTGCGCGAAGATGCTGTCGATCAGATCCAGTTGCGCGCTCGACAGAGTTTCCTGCGCTTGCACGACTTCAAGCGTGTTCACTACGCCGGCTTCCATGCGGGTGCGCGTCATTTCGAGCGCTTCCTGGGCAACTTGGAGATTCTTGCGCGCGACCTCCACCTGACCCGCGGCGGCGGCCAAATCGAGGTACACCTGGCGCACTTCGGCTTCAATCTGCGCGCGCGTGTCCTCCAGTTCCGCCTTGCGCTGCGCGAGCACCGCTTCAGCCGCGGCGATGTCGCCGGCGATCCTCCCGCCTTGCCAGATGGGAACGTTGATCGAGCCGGTCGCGCTAAAAGCGCCGTGCGAGTTGCCGGGATTCATGCCGATCACTTCGTAATCGCCGCTGATCGAGGCGGAAGGCAGGCGCTCGGCACGCGCCGCGGATAAAGCTCTTTCCGCCGCGTCGACCTGCGCTTGCGCGGATTTCAGATCGGCGCGCTGCTCGTCGGCTTTGGCGATCGCCGAGTCCACGCTTTCGACCGGCGCCGGGCTGAAGGGAAACGTGTCGGTGAGCTGATAATCGGCGGTCGGCGGCAGGCCCGTGAGGCGCGCGAGATTGATTTTCTGTTTGGCCAGATCGTTGCGGAGGGTGATGATCTGCTGCTGCTGGGTCAGCGTGCGGACCTGGCTTTGATCGACGTTGAGTTTTCCGAGCACGCCCTCGACGTGCTGTTCGCTCGATTGATGAAAGACGGCATTGGCGGTGTTGAGTTGAACTTCGGCGGCATTCACGCGCGCCTGCGCCGCGAGCACCTGCAAATACGCGCCGCCGACCGCCAGCGTCACCAGGTCGCGGGCATCGTCCAGGTTGTATCGATTGGCGCGTGCGGTCGCGCGAGCCGCGCGGTAATTGTTCACTGTGGTCATGTTCGCGACGGTCTGGCTGAGGCTGGCTTGAAGCGTGAAATAGTTGAACGGACCGACGACGGTGGGAATGTGAAAGCCGGGAGCGCTGAAACGGAATCCGAAGGTGGCCAGATCGACCTGCTCGACGTTTTCATTGAGGCTTCCGGTGAGGTTCGGCAGGAGGGCGCTGCGGGCGACTCTCACCTGCGCGGCGCTCTGCCGCAGCGATTGCGTCATCCCGATGGAGCCGAGATTGAACGCGAGGCCGCGCTTGAGCGCATCGTCAAGCGACAGCCTGCCATTGAACGGCATGGCGGCGGTGCTGCGCGCGCTGCCCGAATACGGCCCCGAAATCTGGACGCTCGGATTGAGGGTATTGACGCTCGTAGTGGTTCCGGGAACCGGTTGTTCCGTGATTCCGACCGAGCCCTGGCCAGTGCGGCCGGAGGCGGACAAGCTCGTCGCCGAAGTCGCGGCCGAGGACGGCGCCGGCGCGCCCAGCGGGCCTTGGGCGAACGCGGCGGATGCAAAAACGATGGAGAGTGCAATGCCGGATGGTTTCATGAGCGTGGTCTTCATTGGGAATTCGTCACAAGTTTCCGCATGGCTGCAACCAGTTGCCGCTGTTGCGCGGGCGAGAGCGCGGTCAACTGCTGCGCCTCGGCGCGTTGCGCGCGCGGGTGGGCGCGGGCGAATAATTTATCGCCGGCTTCAGTGCGCTGCACCCACTGGATGCGGCGGTCGCGCGGGTTGCGCTGGCGGCGCAGCCATCCGCGGCGCTCCAGAGCATCGAGGATGGCGACCAGCGAGCTGGGATCGAGGCCGACCAGCTCGGCGATCTGGTGCTGGGCGACGTTCCCTGCCCCGGCGATCTCGAGCAGCCAGAAATCGCGCGCCCGCAGGCCGAGCGGCGCGAGCGTGCGATCCAGACGATGGCGCGCTTCCAGCCAGATTTTCCAGGTGCAAAACCACAGGCCGGGCGCGCCGGGATCGAGCGCGGCGGTGATTTTGATCGCGGACGATTTTCGAGCGGAGCGCGGCGTCATAAGGTCCGGCGGAACAGCAGCGTCGCACCGCCCAGCACGACGGTCGAAGTTAGCACCAGCGCAAAGACGTCGGTTCCTATCGCGGAGATGCCCACGTCTTTGAGCAGCAGCGTGCGGAAACCGTGCACCGCGTAGGTAAACGGATCGCCCAAAGACATCCATCGCAGCCAGTTCGGAAAACCGGCGATGGGGTACACCGCGCCGCTGGGGAAAAACAGCAGCGTGTTGAGCACGCCGAAGATCGCGCGAGGCACCAGCGGGTCGTTGATGCGCGCCATCATGAAGAACATCATTCCGATCAGCGCGATCGAAGTGAGCACCACCAGCAGGGTCAGCTCCAGAAGGCGCATCGGCTCGAAGAAATGGGGCACTCCCGCCACGACCGCTCCTAGAACCATGACGGTTTCGCCGGCGAGCACGGCTTTGATGACGCCGGAGAGATTGAAGCCCAGAATCAGCTCCCACTTGGTGATCGGCGTGACCATGTAGCCTTCGTGCAGGCCGCGCGATTTATCGTCGATGAACAGCAGGCCGCCGCCGATCATGGAGGTGACGAAAATCGCGAGCGCCACCGAGCCGGGCAGCAGATACTTGATGTAATCGATGTAGGGATAGACTTCGACCACATCGAGCGCGGCCTCGGCGGGCTCACGCGGGCCGACCTGCGGAGCGTTGATGGAGCTCACAAGCTGCGACATTTCGTCGCCGACAGCGCCAGAGACCGAACGGTCGGTGTTGTCGGTGATCAAGGCGAGGTGCGGCTGATGCTGTTCGAGCAGGTCGCGCGAGTAGTGCTGCGGAATAATCAGCACGGCGCCGAGCGTGCCTTTGCGCAGATCGCTGAGGGCGACGCCCTGATCGACGTAGTCGACGGGGAGGAAAGTGCGGGCGTTGGCGCCGACGGCGCGCACGCGCTCGATCACATCGACGGATTCGGGCCCGTGATCCAGATTGACCACGCCGAGGATGACATTCTTGATGTTGCCGCCGAAAGCATTCCCCAGGATCACCAACTGCACCAGAGGCAGAACGAGTGAGGCGAACAGCAATGCCGGACTGCGCCGGAATTTGCGCATATCGCGCTCGACCAAAGCGAGTGCTCGCTTCATTGACGCCATCCTTTCTGTTGCGGGGCGGATTCGCCCAGTTCGGCAAGACCGTGGCCGGTGTAGTGGAGAAAAACGTCGTCGAGGCTGGTGGATTCGACCGACAGGCTCTTCAATTCGAGCTTGTGCGCGCGGGCGAGCTCGATCAGCTCCTCAGCGGAAGCCGGGCCGCGATCGCTCGAAATGCGATAGGTGGCCGAACCGAGCGCGCGGACGGACTTGATCGCGGGCAGCGCTTCGAGATCGGCGGCTCCGTGCGGCAGATCGGGATCGAATTGCAGCTCGATGCGGCTTGCGCCGGGAACCGTGGCCTTGAGCGCCACCGGCGTGTCCAGCGCGACGATTTTTCCCTGATCGACGATGGCGACGCGGTCGCACAGGCGATCGGCTTCATCCATGTAGTGCGTGGTCAGGAACAGCGTGCGGCCCTGCTGCGCACGCAGGTGGGTGATCATCTCCCAGACGGAGACGCGCGAGACGGGATCGAGCCCCGTGGTGGGTTCGTCGAGGAAAAGAATTTGCGGATCGTGCACCATGCCGCGCGCGATTTCGAGGCGCCGCCGCATGCCGCCCGATAGCGTGGAGGCGAGCGCGCTGGCGCGATCGGAAAGGCCCACGGCTTCGAGCAGTTCGCGGGTGCGCTCGCGACGCCGCGCGCCGGTGATCCCGTAGAGGCGCGCATGGATGCCGATGTTTTCGGCGCAGGTGAGCTCGGGATCGCTGGTCATGTTTTGTGGAATGACGCCGATTCGTTCGCGAACCGCGTTGGGGTTGGCAATGATGTCCTGCCCGGCGACGATCGCGGTGCCGTCGGTGGGCGGTACGAGCGTCGTCAACATGCGGATCAGCGTGCTCTTGCCCGCGCCGTTGGGACCTAAAAGGCCGAAGATTTCGCCGGCCCTGACGGTGAAGCTCACGCGATCGACCGCCAGCAGCGAACCGAAGCGCTTGCTGATGCTCCGGACGTCGATGGCGATTTCGTTGGGTGCCGCCATATCGTCAATTCGTCGCGGCATCGGGCCGTGGAGGCGGCGGGAGGGCGGGAACGGGAAGCATGACCCACGCGGTCATTCCCAGGGGAAGCTGGCCTTGAGGATTGGGAACCTTCACACGGATCGCGACGGTTTTAATATCGCGCTTGGTGCGGCTGACGTCGCGCTGCGTGGCAAAATCGGCTTCCACGGCTTTGTAGATTACCGGTCCGCTGATTTCGGTTCCGGAAGGCAGACGAACGCGCAGGTTCTGGCCCATGGAGATGAGATCGGCGTAGGTTTCCTCGACGTCGGCGTCGACCCAGGTGGAGCTCAGATCGAACAGGGTGACGATGGGATTGCCGGGATTCACTACTTCGCCCTGCCGCGCGGCACGCAGCGTCACGATGCCGCTGGCCGGAGCGAAAATCTGGGTCTGATCGTAGCGGGCCGAGGCGGCAAGCTCGTTCGATCTCGCCTGCGCTTCGGCGGCGCGCATGGCTTCGGTCTGGCGCTGCTGCACGGGCACCTGGCGCTGTTCCTGCTCGGCGTCCGCGAGCGCGGCCTTGGTGGCTGTAACCGAACGCTTCAGAGCTTCCGCTCCCGCTTCGGCTGCCGTCACGGCGCGCTGCACCGCTTCCGCGTTGGCCTCCGCGGCGCGCTCGGACGCCTGCGCGGATTCAAGATCGGTGCGCGCGTTGACCAGGTCCTGCGGAGGATTGATATCACGTTCGACCAGCGGGCGGATGCGATTGAAATTGTCTTGCGCTTTGGCGACCGCGGCCTGCGTCTGGGCAACCTGCGCGCGGGCTTGCAGAAGCTGCGCGCGCGATTGCGCGATCTGCGCGTCGGCCTGCTGCAACTGAGCTTCACTCTGGGAGACCTGCGCTTCGGCCTGTTCCACCTTGGTGGGTAGAGTATGCGTCAACAGTTCGGTCTGCGCCACCGATTGCTGCGCGTTGGCGCGGGCTTGCGCGATGGCGTCGCGCGCCGCGCCCTGATCGGCGCGCAGCTCCGCCTGATCGAGCACGGCGATCAGATCCCCCTCCTTCACCGGCTGGCCGTCGTCGACCGCAAGTCTCACGATGCGTCCCGTGATCTTGCTGCTGACCACCACCTCGTTTCCGTCGACGGTGCCGGTCAGGACCAGCGTCTGCGGGCGCGGGCGCTCGACCCACCAGATGGCGACGCCGAGGGCCACCAGCGCCAGGAGGAGAATGACTCGTTTCATGCGGAACCTCGAATTACATTGTAATCCAAATTATTTTGAATTCCAATGAATTTCAGGAACACAATGGCATCGTGTTTCCGTTAACATTTCAGGTGCGCGCGATGGTGAAGAAGGTGCGCCACAGCGTGTCAACCAGCGCGTGCGTCGTGGCCGAGGACATCAGGCTGCGGCGTTTTCGATACGCCGAGCCGTAGAACCACCCGGCGATGGTGGCCAGCGCGACGTAGCGCCAGTTGGGGAAGGGCGCGTGGAGGATGTGGCTCAGGCCGAACAGCACTGAGGTGATCGCCTGGGCCTGGTAGCGCGAGGCGAGCGAGCCTTCGAGCAGATTCTGAATCAGGCCGCGGAAGAAAAGTTCTTCCGTGACAGCGACGAACAGGAAGATGGTGGCGTAGTCGAACAGGAATGCCTGCGCTCCGCGCCATTGCGGGTTCCATCCGATGAAGTGCAGCGCAAAGCCGAGCGGCGCGGCGAGAACGGCGAATCCGCAGAAATTCAGGGCCGCGTCGCCCAGGATCGCGGGCGAAAACGTGAACTGGTAGCCGGAATTTTCGGTGCCGCGCAAAATCAGAAAGCTCCACGAGCCGACGCCGACCAGATAAACGCGCGTCATGAAGTCGAGATTGACGGGCCGCGTCCAGATGCCGCCGATCACGCCGGCAAGCACCGGGACCATCAGCCACAGCAGCACAATCACGTCCTGCCAGTTGAGCTTTTTCGGATCACGGACCGGCGCGATGGCAAACAATACGAGTGGCGCTGCGGCTAACGCGAAAAGTTTCCCAAGCGCACGCCAGTGGAAATCGCCGGTCCCCGCGGAATAGAGCAGGTAGGGGAGCAGGAACACCGCGACGCACGCCGTCGTCGCCGGAGCGCCGCGCAGTTTCGCTTTGAGCCACGCTCGTGGCGCGGCGAATCCGGGCGCGAGATAAAACCCCAGCAGGAGCAGCCAGCACGCGTAGATCGCCGCGGCCTCGATCGCGCTCATGGGATAGCGGCGCAGCTCGATGCTCGCGAACCAGGCGAAAAGGAGCGACAAGACCAGATAGGCCGCGGCGAAATGAATCCACTTCATCTGATCCATTTTTACAGTTGGTGTGGCAATTGGCCCGATAGTTGCCACTGACTCGGTGAGCCGCGGCTCGGCGGCGCGGGAATGGGCCTTTTCGCGCGCACGCTGGGTTTTTTGGCGAGGAGGTTTTTCGCACATGCCTGCGATGCACAAAAGTTGGGCGGAGCCGTGGAAGATCAAAGTGGTCGAGCCGGTGCGCATGACCACGCGCGAGTATCGCGAAGGAGCCATCGAGGAAGCCGGATTCAACACCTTCCTGCTGCGCTCCGAGGACGTGTACATCGACCTGCTCACCGATTCCGGGACCAACGCGATGAGCGACCGGCAGTGGGCCGCGATGATGATCGGCGACGAGGCTTACGCCGGGAGCCGCAGCTTTTACCGGCTGGAGCAGGCGGTTCGCCGCGTGTACGGATATGAATTCGTGATCCCCACGCACCAGGGGCGCGGCGCGGAGCACATCATCTCGCAGGTTCTGATCAAGCCCGGCGACGTGATTCCGGGAAACATGTATTTCACCACCACGCGCGTGCATCAGGAACTGGCCGGCGGGCGATTCGTCGACGTGATCATTCCCGAGGCGCACGAGCCGGCGAGCGAGCATCCGTTCAAGGGCAACGTCGATCTGCAAAAGCTGGAGGACGTTCTGCGCGCCAATCCGGGAAAAGTGCCGTATGTGAGCGTGGCGGCGACGGTGAACATGGCCGGCGGGCAGCCGATTTCGCTCGAGAACCTGCGCGCGGTTCGCGAGCTGACGCGGCGCTACGGCGTGCTGTTGATTCTGGACGCGACGCGCGTCGCCGAAAATGCGTATTTCAACCAGCAGCGCGAATGTCCGTGGCCGATCGCGAAGATCGTGCGCGAGATCTGCTCGCTCACCGACGGCTGCACCATGAGCGCGAAGAAGGATCCGCTCGCCAACATCGGCGGGTTCCTGGCGCTGAACGATGCGGAGATCGCCGAGAAGGCGCGCAACATGGTGGTGATTTACGAAGGGCTGCACACCTACGGCGGCATGTCCGGGCGCGACATGGAGGCGGTCGCGGTGGGAATCGATGAATCGGTGGAGGACGCCCAGATTCGCGCGCGCGTCGGCCAGGTGCAGTATCTGGGAGAGAGGCTGCACCGCTGGGGCGTTCCGATCGTGCTGCCCATCGGCGGGCACGGCGTGTTTCTGGACGCGCGCGCGTTTCTGCCGCACGTTCCCCAGGAATGGTGCCCGGCGCAGAGCCTGGCCGCAGCTATCTACCTCGATTCGGGCGTGCGCACGATGGAGCGCGGCATTGTTTCGGCGGGCCGCGATCCGGAAACGGGCGCGGAGCGGATACCCAAGCTCGAGCTGGTGCGGCTGGCCATTCCGCGCCGCGTGTACACGCAGGCGCACATGGACGTGACCGCGGAATCGGTCGCGAATGTTTATCAGGAACGCGAACGCGTCGGCGGTTTGAAAATGGTCTACGAGCCGAAATTCCTGCGCTTCTTCCAGGCGCGCTTCAAGCCCGTGCGCGTGGCGAGCGAAGAGTTGGGCGTTACCGAACGCACTTCGCCGGTAAGGGTCGGCTGAAGTGTCTGCGTGAAAAAGGGGACAGCCTACTACTCTGTCCCCGACGCAAGCTGTTAACTGGCGACCCGCGGACGGAGTGGACAGAGCGGGCTGTCCCCTTTTTCACGCAGACACTGAAGCTCACGGCATTTTTTCGGCGCGCCGGCGAGCGGGTGAGCCCAGGTGCGCGTAGAAGCCGAGATCGTCGCCGGTCAGGAATTTGGTGGCGAAAATGATCTGGCCGGTGTGCATGGAAAAATGCTCCACCACATGCAGCACCGCTTCGAGCACCGTCACGTCGTAATTCTGGATGGTGCGGCGCTCGGTCAGACGTTCGGGTGGAAGGGCGCGAATCAGCGCGGCGGCTTCCTCGACGGTCGAGCGCAGGCGGCGCTTCAACTCGCTGGGATCGATGCCGCCGCGCGAGGCGAACTCGCTGTCGCGCAGGCGCACATCGGGCTGGCCTCCCGCGCCGTGCAGAATCCACTGGCGCACGTTGCCCATCAGGTGCAGCGCAAGGTTTCCCACGGCGTTCGCGTTTTCATTGCCGCGCGCCCACACCTGCTCGGGCGTCAGCTTATCCAGGCAGATTTCGATGCGCGAGCAAAGCTGAACGAGCTTGTCGCTCGAAAAGGTCAGGACGATATTTACAACAGACATGGTTTCCATGGACATAATTCAAAAATTCACCGGCGGCAATCTTCGTTCGATGCTATCGCGCATCGGCTCGAGCCAGGGAGGAAGCTGGAGCGCGGCGCCTGGCTCAGCTTCGTCGATGAAGAATCCGGGACCATCGGTGGCGATTTCGAACAGCACGCCGCCCGGCTCCCGGAAATAGATGGAGTGGAAATACCGGCGGTCGATCACGCGCGTCACACGCACTCCGGCGGCGATCAATTTTTCGCGCCATTCGAGCTGCGCGGCGTCATCGGAGACTCGAAACGCGACGTGATGAACCGTTCCGGCGCTGAGCTTGGCGTGCTCGGGGTCCTGAGTTGGGACGATATCGACGACGGCCTCGTTTAGCCGCCATCGCGTGCGCTCGCCTTCCTCGCTCGCAAACGAGAAGCCGAGAACATCGGTGAGAAACGCGGAGGTGCGCTCGGGTTTCGATTCGCGCACAGTGACCGAAGGGAGGCGCGGTTCGCGTATTTCTGTGCCGATCAGCTCAACAGCGAGTCCGGCGGGATCGCATAGCGCGATGCACGGCTCGCCGAAGCGCACGGCCGGTT
>Ga0335077_10006307_pt1 | contig 14650 bp, 27 predicted proteins | sample Lox_Sample_31_FD_207151 | JGI IMG/M metagenome (GOLD analysis project Ga0335077, IMG submission 207151) | Soil microbial communities from Loxahatchee National Wildlife Refuge, Florida, United States - Lox_Sample_3.1 | ecosystem: Environmental > Terrestrial > Soil > Wetlands | place: USA... | reverse complement strand
GCAAGCCGCTGGTCACCGAAAAAGGTGTGACCGCCAAGGACGAGCACCGGACGCTGTGCTTCGAGGTGGCGCGGGATGCCAATAAGACGCAGGTGAAGCAGGCCGTGGAGCGGCTGTTCAAGGTGAAAGTCGCGGAAGTGCGGACGGCGAACCTGGAAGGCAAGATGCGGCGCCGCGGCCGGTTCGTGGGCTACCGGCACGATTGGAAAAAAGCGTACGTGAGATTGAAGGAAGGGGAGAAGGTCCCCGACTTCGCGGAGATTTAGCATGGCGATCAAAAGCTACAGGCCCGTGACCGCGACGCGCCGTTTCCAGACGGTGGTGTCTCGCGAAGACATTACCAAGGACCGGCCGGAGAAGTCGCTGCTGGAGCCGAAAAAGCGCACGGGCGGACGCAATTCCAAGGGCCGCATCACGTCGCGGTTCATCGGCGGGGGCCACAAGAAGTCGTATCGCGTGGTGGACTTCAAGCGCGACAAGCACGGGGTTCCGGCGGTGGTGGCGGCGATCGAGTACGATCCCAACCGGTCGGCGCGGCTGGCGCTGCTCAATTACAAGGATGGCGAGAAGCGTTACATCATCCAGCCGGACGGGCTGAAGGTGGGGATGACAGTGATGTCCGGGCCATCGGCCGATATTCTGGTGGGCAACGCGCTGCCGCTGAAGAACATGCCGGCTGGCACGGTGGTACACAACATCGAGCTGCGGCCGGGGAAGGGCGCGCAGATGGCGCGCTCGGCGGGGGCGCAGGCGCAGTTGGTGAACAAGGAAGGCGATATTGCGCTGCTGAAGCTGCCTTCGGGAGAAGTGCGGCGGGTACCGCTCGATTGCATGGCGACGGTGGGACAGGTAGGCAACCTGGACCACGAAAACGTGTCGATCGGGAAGGCGGGACGCACCCGCTGGCTGGGCAAGATGCCGCACAACCGCGGCGTCAGCATGAACCCGGTGGATCATCCCCACGGCGGCGGCGAGGGCAAGACTTCGGGCGGGCGCCATCCGGTGACGCCCTGGGGCCAGCCGACGCGCGGGTTCAAGACGCGGAACAACAAGCGGACGGACAAGTGGATCGTCACCAGGAAGACCAAGAAGAGATAACTTATGGGCCGTTCAGTTAAGAAAGGGCCGTTCACCGACGGCCACCTGGAAGTGAAGGTTGCGGATCTGACCGCCAAGAACGAGAAGCGGGTGGTGCGGACGTGGTCGCGGCGGTCGACCATTCTTCCGGAGTTTGTGGGGCACACCATCGCGGTGCACAACGGCAAGAAGTTCATCCCGGTGTACATCACCGAGAACATGGTGGGACACAAGCTGGGCGAGTTTTCGCCTACCCGGGTGTTCAAGGGGCACTCGGTGAAGGCCGCCACGGAGAAGGCCGCCAAGCCGGCCTAAGGGGCAGACATGGAAGCCAAGGCAGAAGCCAGATATATCCGAGTATCGCCGCAGAAGGCACGGCTGGTGGTGGACCTGATCCGCGGGCAGCAAGCCGGGCAGGCGATTACTACGCTGCGCTCCACCAACAAGCGGATCGCGCCGCAGGTGGAGAAGGTTTTGCATTCGGCCATCGCCAACGCCAAGGAGCGGTTCGAGGACGTGGACGTGGACGAGCTGGTGGTGTCGGAGGCGTACGTACATGACGGGCCGCGGGTGAAGCGCATCCGGCCGGCGCCCATGGGGCGCGCGTATCGCTATCAGCGGCGCAGCGCGCACATCGTGATCAAGGTTGCGGAGAAGCCGGGCAAACAGGAGAAAGAGTAACTGAATGGGACAAAAGGTTCATCCTTACGGTTTCCGGTTAGGCTTTAACAAGCCGTGGCGTTCGCGCTGGTTTGCCAAGCACGGGTACTCCAAACTGCTGCAGGAAGACCTGGAGCTGCGCGAAACGCTGCGGGACAGGTTGAAGTCGGCGGGGGTCAGCGCGATTGAAGTAGACCGTCCGGGCAACAAGCTGCGGGTCACCATCCGGACGTCGCGTCCGGGCATCATTATCGGCCGCAAGGGCGCGGAGATCGAGAAGCTGAAGCAGGACCTGGCGCGGCGCACGAAGCGCGAGGTGTTCATCGACATCCAGGAAGTGCACAAGCCGGAGCTGGACGCGCAACTGGTATCGGAATCGATCGCGCTGCAGCTCGAGAAGCGTGTGGCGTTCCGGCGGGCCATGCGCAAGGCGGTGGATTCGGCGCTGAGGTTCGGGTGCAAGGGCATCAAGGTGCGCGTGTCGGGGCGGCTGAACGGTGCGGAAATCGCGCGCAGCGAATGGTATCTGCAAGGCCAGCTGCCGCTGCACACTTTGCGGGCGGATATCGACTACGGGTTTTCGGAAGCGAGCACGACGTACGGCGTGATCGGTGTGAAGGCGTGGCTGTACAAGGGCGAGATCCTGGACGGCGGCAGTCGTTTGCGGGCGTTTTCGTCGGAGCCCGAACCGCGGCGCGACAGGCGCGACCGCGGCGATCGCGATCGCCGTTCGCAAGCGCCGCGGCAGCAGCACGAACCGGCTCCCGTGCCGGTGGCGGAGCCCGCCGGGCCGGCCGTGCAAGCTCCTCCTCCCTCTGAGATGGCGCGCCCGGCGCGCACCGGCGGACCGATTCTGCCGCCGCTGATGGCGCCGCAACCGCATTGGAAGCAGGAAGTCCGGCAGGAGGGCGAGGCCGCGCCCGAATCTGCTTCCGCCGAGAAACCCGCCGAGAAACCAGCCGAGAAGCCGGAAGGAGAAAGCCAGCCATGATGATGCCGAAGAAGGTGAAATACCGCAAGCAACAGCGCGGGCGGATGGCGGGCAAGGCATGGCGCGGGTCGTCCATCGCCTTCGGCGACTACGGGCTGAAGGCCCTGAGCTGCGCCTGGATCACCGACCGGCAGATCGAAGCCGCGCGTATCGCGATGACGCGGTCGATCAAGCGCGGGGGCAAGGTATGGATCCGGCTGTTTCCGGATAAGCCCATCACCAAGAAGCCGGCCGAAACGCGCATGGGAAAAGGCAAGGGCGCGCCGGAGCAGTGGGTGGCGGTCGTGCGGCCTGGAAAGATTCTGTTCGAGATGGAAGGCGTGACGGCGGAGACCGCGGCCTCGGCGATGCGGCTGGCGGCGCACAAGCTGCCGATCAAGACTAAGTTCGTCACGCGGGGGACGGCGGAGTAGACCATGAAGTCGCAGAAGATACGGGACCTCGACAACAACGAGCTGCAGCACCAGTTGCGGACCATCGAGGAGCAGCTTTTCCGGCTGCACTTTCAGATGTCGATGGGGACCATGGAAGGCCTGAAAAAAGCGCGCGCCATGAAGAAGGACCGCGCCCGCATTTACACGATTTTGCGGGAGCGCGAACTGGCGGCGGGAGCGAAGAAATAAGATGCCCGGGCACACCGCATTCAAGAACGAGAAAGTGGGCCAGGTGGTTTCGACCGCGATGAATAAGACCATCGTGGTGGAGGTGAGCCGCCGCGTGCCGCATCCGCTGTACAAGCGGATTGTAAACAAGCGCAAGAAGTTCTACGCGCACGACGAAGAAGGGCGCGCCAGTAAGGGCGACATCGTGCGGATCATCGAGTGCCGCCCGTTGAGCCGCCTGAAGCGGTGGCGCCTGGCGGATATCGTGCGGCGGGCGGCGCAGGTGGGCATGCAGCCCGCGGAACTGGACTTAAAGGCCTAGTTACAGAGCCGCGACCGTCAGGGAGCGGTCTGGATTAGTTTGGCAGCGGGAGAGCGACCTTATGGTAGGAATGCGAACAATTCTGGAGGTAGCAGATAACAGCGGCGCGCGGCGGCTGGCGTGCATCTTGCCGCGCGGCGGCGACCTCGGCCTGCGGGCGGGCTTGGGCGATGTGGTCACGGCCAGCGTGAAGGAAGCGGCGCCGGATTCCGCAATCAAGAAAGGCAAGGTGGTGCGCTGCGTGATCGTGCGCATGCGTAAGGAGACCCGGCGCAAGGACGGGACGTATATCCGCTTCGATTCCAATGCCGCGGTGCTGATCACCGAGTTGGGCGAGCCGGTGGGCACCCGCGTGTTCGGGCCCGTGGCGCGCGAGCTGCGCGACAAGAAGTTCATGAAGATCGTATCGCTGGCCCCCGAGGTGATTTGACATGCCGCAAACCAAGAAACAGCCGGTTCCACCGGCGCGGATTCTGTTGAAGAAGAACGACCAGGTGAAAGTGATCGCCGGGCGGGATACGGGCAAGACGGGGCGGGTGCTGGATGTCGACGTGCGCCGGGGCAAGATCCTGGTGGAGCACGTGTCGATGATCAAGCGCCACACGCGCCCGAATCCGGCCAAGCAGATCAAGGGCGGTATCGCGGAGCGCGAAAGCCCCATCGCCGTGTCGAACGTGATGATCCTGTGCGCGAAGTGCGGCGCGGTGCGGATCGCGCATCACGTGGAGACGTTGCCCGGCGGGCAGGTGCGGCGCACGCGGGTCTGCCGCAAGTGCGGGCAGACGCTGGACAGGAAATAAGCGATGGCAGCCAGACTGAAACAGCATTACAGCAAGACCGTGGTTCCGGCGCTGAAGAAGCAGTTCGGATACAAGAACGTGATGGCGGTGCCAAAACTGGAGAAGATCTCGATCAATATCGGTTTGGGCGAAGCCACCCAGAACGCCAAGCTGATGGACGGGGCGGTCAACGAACTGGGGCAGATCGCCGGCCAGAAGCCAGTGGTGACCAAGGCGCGCAAGTCGATCGCGGCGTTCAAGCTGCGCGAGGGCATGTCGATCGGGTGCATGGTCACGCTGCGCGGAGACCGCATGTACGAGTTTTTCGACCGGCTGGTGAACGTGGCGCTGCCGCGCGTGCGCGACTTCCGCGGGGTCTCGACCAAGTCGTTCGATGGCCGGGGCAATTATACGCTGGGCGTGCGCGAGCAGCTTATTTTTCCGGAGATCGATTACGCCAAGGTGGAGAAGACCAAGGGTATGAACGTCTCGATTACCACCTCGGCGCGCACCGACGCCGAAGGCTTGGCCCTGCTGAAGCAGCTGGGCATGCCGTTCCGGCAATAGAGGAGAAAAGGAAAGAGCAAAATGGCCACCACCGCCAAAATCGCGAAAGACCTGAAATTGGAAAAGGTTGTTAAGGCTCGAAAGCCCGCCAAGGTCCGGAAGACCGAGCGGGAACTCCGCGCCAAGACGCGAACCTTTGCGGAACGGCACCGCAACCGCTGCTGGCGCTGCGGCCGGCCGCGGGGCTACCTGCGGAAGTTCGGCATCTGCCGGCTGTGTTTCCGCCAATTGGCGCTGAACGGGGAAGTGCCCGGCGTTATTAAGGCGAGCTGGTGAGGGCCAGAGAGATTTGTTGGAGGCATCGATGACGAGTGATCCCATTGCCGACATGCTGACGCGGGTGCGCAACGCCATCCGCGCGCGGCATCCCAAGGTGGATGTGCCGGCGTCCAAACTGAAGACCGAGATCGCCCGCATTCTAAAGGAAGAGGGCTATATTCAGAACTTCAAGGTGGCTGAGGAAGGTCCCAAAAAGACCATCAAGATCTACCTGAAATACAACACCAACAACACGCCGGTGATTTCCAGCATCGAGCGGATTTCGCGGCCCGGCTGCCGGGTGTATGTGGGCCAGGAGGAGATACCGCGGGTGCTGGGAGGCCTGGGCATCAACATTATGACCACGCCGCGGGGCGTGATGACCGGCCGCGACGCCCACAAAGAGCACGTGGGTGGCGAGCTGCTGTGCCGGGTGTGGTAGCGGGAGCGACCCTATGTCTAGAATTGGCAAGAAACCGATCGAACTCCCGAAAGGGGTGAAGGTCAACATCGGCGATAAACTGGAAGTCACGGGACCGAAGGGCACGCTGCACGTGCCGATTCCGGCGGGCGTGCGCGTGAAGCAGACCGACGGCCGGCTGGACGTGGCGCGCGACACCGACGAGCACGCGGCGCTGCACGGGCTGACACGCGCGCTGGCCGCCAACGCGGTGCAGGGCGTATCGACGGGCTTCAGCAAGGAACTGGACATCGTGGGCATCGGCTTTCGCGCCGATGTCAAAGGTAAAATCGCGACGTTCACGCTGGGCTACTCCCACCCCATCGAGTTTCTGCTGCCGGACGGCGTGGATCTGAAGATCGACAAGCAAACCCACCTGGTCTTGAGCGGCCACGACAAGCAGCTGCTGGGGCAGGTGGCGGCCAACATCCGGGCGCTGCGCAAACCGGACCCGTACAAGAACAAGGGTATCCGATACACCGGCGAGCGGTTGCGGAAGAAGGTCGGCAAAACCGGCGCGGGGGCGAAATGATCATCAAGACTAAGAAGAAAGAGATCCGGCAACGGGTCCACAAGCGCATCCGGCACAACGTGCGAGGCACCGCGGAGCGCCCGCGCCTGGCGGTGTTCCGCAGCGTGGCCAACATCTACGCGCAGATGATCGACGATGCCGAGGGGCGCACGCTGGTTTCGGCGTCGAGCGTCGAAAAAGGGAATCGCACCAACGGCGGCAACCTGGCGGCCGCCAAAACGATCGGGAAGCTGGTGGCCCAGCGGGCCAAGGAAAAGGGAATTCAGAGAGTGGTGTTTGACCGCGGCGGCTACATTTACCACGGGCGCGTGAAAGCGCTGGCGGATGCCGCGCGGGAAGCCGGACTGGAGTTTTAATGGCAGCAGCAACGGTAAAGCGCATCGACCCGCAGTCGCTCAACCTGAAAGAGCAGGTGGTTTCCATCAATCGCGTGACCAAGGTGGTGAAGGGCGGCAAGAACCTCAGCTTTTCGGCGCTGGTGGTGATCGGCGATCCGGGGGCCAAGGTGGTTGGCTTCGGCGTCGGAAAGGCCAAGGAAGTGCCGTCGGCTATCCGCAAGGGCATTGAGTCGGCCAAGAAGAATCTGCGCAAAATCCACATACTGGGCACGACGATTCCGCACCAGTCGCTGGGCCGCTACGGCAGCGGGCTGGTGCTGTTGAAGCCGGCGCCGGAAGGCACGGGCGTGATTGCGGGCGGTCCGGTGCGCGCGGTGGTGACGGCAGCGGGCATTCCGAATGTTTTGACCAAGTCGATCGGCACGCACAACCCGCATAACGTGGTGAAGGCCACGATTGTGGCGCTGGAGCAATTGCGCGACAAGAACGAAGTGGCGGACATGCGCGGCCTGACGGTGGAGAAACTCTAGATGAGCGGCACAATCAAGATCAAGCTGGTGCGCAGTCCCATCTGTACGCCGGAGAAGCATAAGCGGGTGGTGCGCGGGCTGGGTTTGCGGAAGGTGAACCAGGTGGTGGAGCGGCCGGATTCGCCGGTGTTTCGCGGAATGGTGAATAAAGTGCCGCATCTGCTGAAGGTGGTGGAATAGGAGCCAGCCATGAATCTGAGCGCATTGAAACCCCCGGCCGGACAGAAACACACGCGCAAGCGGATCGGCCGCGGCATGGGATCGGGGCACGGCAAGACCGCCACGCGCGGCAGCAAGGGCCAGCACGCCGGAACCGGCTTCAGCCAGAAGCGCGGTTTTGAAGGCGGCCAGATGCCCTTGCATCGCCGTTTGCCCAAGCGCGGTTTTACGAATATCTTCAAGAAGCAGTACGCCATCGTCAATTTGGACAGGCTGGAAAAGCTGGAGGGAGACAGCTTCACTCCCGACCATTTGCTGGAACGGGGCGTCGTGAAGAAACTGCACGAGGGGCTGAAGGTGCTGGGCTCCGGGCAGTTGACGCGCAGGATACGAGTCGAAGCACACCTGTTTTCCAAGTCCGCCCTGGAGAAGATTCAGGCGGCGGGCGGAGAAGCGGTGGTGATCGGCGGCGGGCCCGCTACGGAGCCGGGCGCGCCCGGTACGGAGCCGCGCGCGTAAGCAAGCGGAAAGCTGGAGGCGAACAAACCATGAGGTTTTTTGAGGCTCTGGGCAATGTATTTCGCATCCCTGATCTGCGCAAGCGAGTCCTGTTCACCCTGGGTATGCTTGCGGTTTATCGCCTCGGCGGCCATATTCCCACTCCGGGCATCAACCTGACGGCGTGGGAACAGTTCTTCAGCCGCAGCACCGGAACCATCTTCGGGTTTTTCGATCTGTTCGCGGGCGGCAACATCCGGCGCCTCACGATTTTCGCCCTGGGCATCATGCCGTACATCACGGCGTCGATCATCCTGCAGTTGTTGACCGTGGTGGTGCCCACGCTGGAAAAGCTGCAAAAGGAAGGCGAACTCGGCCGGCGCAAGATCACGCAGTGGACGCGCTACCTGACGATCATCCTGTCGGTCATCCAATCGTTCGGCATTGCGCAGGGCTTGCAATCGATGCAGGGCGGCGTGGTGATCAATCCAGGGTTCGGCTTCGTGATGATGACGATCATCTCGCTGACCACGGGCACGGCGTTCATCATGTGGCTGGGCGAGCAGATCAGCGAACGCGGCATCGGCAATGGCATGTCGCTGATCATCTTCGCCGGCATCGTGGTAGGCTTGCCGAACGCCATCTCCAACATTTACCGCAACACGTTCGTGACGCGCGAATGGAGCGTGCTGCAAATGCTCGCGATCCTGATCATGATGGTGTTCGTGGTGGCGTTCATCGTGCTCGTGGAGCGCGGCGAACGGCGCATCCCGGTGCAGTACGCCAAGCGCGTGGTAGGCCGCCGCGTGATGGGCGGGCAGGCGACGCACATGCCGCTCAAGGTGAATGCGGGCGGCGTGATCCCGGTGATCTTCGCCTCGTCGATCCTGGCGTTTCCGCAAACGCTCGCGCAGGTTCCCTTTGTCAAAAACGTGCCCTGGCTGAGCGCCACGCTGGGCGCCATCCGGCATAGCGAGCCGCTCTATTACGTGCTGTTTGTGTTGGGGATTATATTCTTCTGTTTCTTTTACGTATCGATCATCTTCAACCCCAACGAAGCAGCCGATAACATGCGGAAGTACGGTGGTTTCATTCCGGGCATCCGGCCGGGGCGGAACACGGCCGACTACATGAACACCATCCTGACCAAGATCACGGTGGTGGGCGGCCTGTACCTGTCGATCCTGTGCCTCATCCCGGACATCATGATTTCGGGGATCAAGCTGCAGCACCTGCCGCTGATCGGCAACTGGATGGACGCTTATACGCCCCGCTTCCTGCTGGAAGGGTTGAACGTCAACTTCTACTTCGGCGGCACGTCGCTGCTGATCGTCGTGGGCGTGGCCATGGACACCATCAACCAGGTTGAAGCGCAATTGATCATGCGCCACTACGAGGGCTTTACGCCTCGGGCAGGGAGGATTCGCGGCCGCCGCAGCACGTTCTGATCGCCGCGCAGCTTCCCATGACGCAAGCCGTGATTCTTTTCGGATCGCCCGGTTCGGGAAAGGGGACCCAGGCCGGCTTGCTGAAGAATTGCTTAGGGATTCCGCACATCTCGACCGGGGAGATGCTGCGGGAACGGATCCGGGACGGCACGCCTCTGGGCGCGCGGGTAGCCGCGACCATGCATTCGGGCTCGCTGGTGCGCGACGAAGTAGTGAAGGACCTGGTGGAAGAGCGGCTGGCGGAAGCGGATGCGCAGGCGGGGTTCATTCTGGACGGGTATCCCCGCACCCTGGCTCAGGCCGAGCATCTGACCGGATGGCTGGACAGCCACGGTATCCCGGAAGTGGTGATTCATCTGATTGTGGATTACAATATAATTGTTGCCCGATTAACCGGACGCCGGCAGTGTCCCCGCTGCGGCACTCTCTATAACATTTATTCCACCCCTCCCCGGGTAGACGGCGTGTGCGACCTGGACGGGGAAAAGCTGGCGATCCGGGATGACGACCGGGAAGATGTGATCCGGCAGCGGCTGGCGGCCTACCAGACACAGACCCAGCCTTTGATCGATTATTTCCGGGAGAAGGGCCGGCGGTTGCATGAGATCGATGCCGGCCATTTGAGTCCCGAGGATTTGGCGCACAAGGTCTGCGGGACCATCACCGGTGCGGAAGCCGGTTCGCCGGCAGTGCAGGCATGATTATTCGCAAGACCGCCGCCGAACTGGAGAAGATGCGGCGCAGCGGTTTACTGGTCTGGCAGATTCTGCGCGAACTGGAGCAGATGGCCGGCGTCGGCGTCAGCACCATGGACCTGGAAGTGGCCGCCGAGCGCATGATGAAGGACGCCGGCGCGCGCCCGGCGTTCAAGAACTACTATGTGCAGGCCGCCGGAGATACTTACCGTTACGTGCTGTGCACATCGGTGAACGACGAAATTGTACACGGGATGCCGAACGCGCGGCGCGTGTTGAAGAGCGGAGACATCCTGTCGATCGATACGGGCGTGCAGCTCGACGGTTATTTTGGAGATTCGGCCACCACGGTAGCCATCGGAGAGATTAGCGAGCAGGCCCGCAAATTGATGCGGGTGACGCAGGAGTCGCTGGAGCTGGCCATCCAGCAGGCCAAGGCGGGCAACCGCCTTTTTGACATCTGCGGCACGGTCGAGCGGCACGTGACCGGGAATGGATTCTCGATCGTCAGGGAATACGTGGGCCATGGAATCGGAACCAAGCTGCACGAAGAGCCGCAGATTCCGAATTATGTGGAGCGGAAGAACGAGAATCCGCGGCTGAAGGAAGGCATGGTGCTGGCCATCGAGCCGATGGTGAACGCCGGCAAGCCGGACGCAGTGGTGCTGAAGGACAAGTGGACGGCGGTCACCAAGGACGGGTCGTATTCGGCGCACTTCGAGCACTGCGTGGCGGTGACGTCGAACGGGCCGTGGGTGTTGACCCGGCCATGAACGAAGTGGTGGCGACCGTGCTGGAGGAGTTGCCCAGCGCGCTGTATCGCGTGGAGCTGGATACGAAGCAGCAGGTGCTGGCGTACGCGGTGGGCACGGTGAAGAGGAATTTTGTCCGGCTGTTGCCGGGCGACAAGGTGCGGGTGGAGCTATCACCGCATGATTTTACGCGGGGGAGAATTATAGGGCGGCTGCAAGCCCAGGGCTGAATTATGAAAGTGCGCGCATCAGTGAAGAAGATTTGCGATAAGTGCAAGATCATCCACCGCGAAGGCGTGGTGCGGGTGATCTGCACCAACCCGAAACACAAACAGAGGCAGGGGTAAGCTATGGCACGTATCGCGGGAGTGGAAGTGCCGCCGAAAAAGCGGGCGGAGATCGGTTTGACGTACATTTACGGCATCGGGCGGGCGCGTTCGCGCTCGCTGCTGTACCGGGCGGGCATCGAATTCGACAAGAAGGTGGCGGACCTGAACGAAGACGAAGTGAACCGGATCCGCCAGATCCTGGAAGAGGAAGGCGCCGTTGAAGGCGACCTGCGCAAGGAAGTCTCGATGAACATCAAGCGGCACATCGAGATGGGCTCGTATCGCGGGCTGCGGCACCGCCGCGGTCTGCCGGTGCGCGGCCAGCGGACGCACACCAACGCGCGCACGCGCAAGGGTCCGCGGCGCGGCACCGTGGCCAACAAGAAGAAGGCGTCAGCCAAGACTTAAGAGGCGTATGGCGAAAGCACCGGCAAAACCGACCAAAAAGAAGAGCTTCAAGAAGAAGGAAAAGCGCGTCGTCCATACGGGCGTCGTGCACATTCAGGCGACCTTCAACAACACCATCGTCACCATCACGGATCAGGAAGGCAACGTGGTTTCGTGGTCGAGCGCGGGTTCGCTGGGGTTCCGCGGGTCGCGCAAAGGCACGCCGTTCGCCGCGCAGCAGGCAGCCCTCACGGCCGCCAACAAAGCGGCGGAAAGCGGGCTGCGCTCGGTGGAAGTTAGGGTCAGCGGTCCCGGCTCGGGCCGCGAATCGTCGGTGCGCGCCCTGTCGACCGCGGGTATTGAAGTCCGTCAAATCAAGGACGTCACGCCCATTCCGCATAACGGGTGCCGCCCGCCGAAGAGAAGAAGAGTCTAGCGTGCATTGATTTTGAGCCGCGACCGTAAGGGAGCGGTTGTCAGATTAGAGTTGTACGGTAAGCAGGAAGAAGGTCCGCGGACTGTAAACTGCACCTTTAGGAAGAGAAAGGTAAGGAGAGTCACTTGGCACGATACATTGGCCCGGTCTGCCGGCTGTGCCGGCGCGAGGGCACGAAGCTGTTCCTGAAAGGCGAACGCTGCCACACGGAGAAGTGCGCGATCGAGAAGCGCAACTTCGTTCCGGGCCAGCATGGCAAAGACCGCAAGGCGAAGCTGGTGGGCTACGGCCTGCAATTGCGCGAAAAGCAGAAGGCGCGCCGGATCTACGGCCTGATGGAGACGCAGTTTCGCAACAACTTCGAGAAGGCGGCGGTGGCCAAAGGCATCACCGGCGAGCGCATGCTGTCGAACCTGGAGCGCCGGCTGGATAGCGTGATCTACCGCATGGGCTTCGGCACCAGCCGGGCGCAGGCGCGGCAGATTGTGCGCCACGGTCACATCCAGGTGAGCGGCCGCAAGGTGAACATCCCCTCGTTTATGGTCAAGATCGGCGACGAGGTCGCCGTGCGCGAAAGCAGCAAGAACCATCCCACCATCCTCTCGGCCCGCGACGCCACCGCGCACGCGCCATCGCCGAGCTGGATGGAGGTAGACCGCGACGCGCTCAAGGGCCGCATTACCAGCCTCCCCAAGCGCGACGAACTGGTGCAGATTCAACTCAACGAACAGCTCATCGTGGAATTGTATTCAAAGTAATTGACGTGGGGCGGGCAATCTTGCCCGCAGCCGGCTTTCAGCCGGCGCGCCGTCTGAAAGGCGGCGGCAGCAGCATCAAAGGAGATTATGTTCAAGGGCTTCCAAAAACCCAAAAGACTGGTCGCCAATACCGAATCCCTGACGGAACGGTATGGCATGTTTAACGCCCAGCCGTTTCAACGCGGCTTCGGCACCACCATCGGCAACAGCCTACGGCGCATCCTGCTCAGCTCGATTGAGGGCGCGGCCATCACCGCGGTCCGCATCGAGGGTGTAGAGCATGAATTCAGCCCCATTCCGGGCGTGGTCGAGGACGCCACCGACATCATCCTCAACCTCAAGCAGATCCCCTTCAAGATCATGGGCGAGGGCATCAAGACCGTACACATTTCGGTGGATCACGCGGGCGAGGTGATGAGCAGCCAGATTCAGACGGACCAGGACGTCGAAGTCCTGGACCGCAACCTGCACCTGGCCACCGTGAGCGAAGGCGGCAAGCTCAACGTCGAGATGCGCCTGAAGAGCGGCCGCGGCTATGTCAGCGCCGACAAGAATTTCGACGAGGACCTGGCGCTGGGCTACATTCCGATCGACTCGGTTCACTCTCCGGTGCGCAAGGTCAACTTCGCCGTGGAGGCCGCCCGCCTGGGCCAGATGACCGACTACGACAAGCTCACCCTCGAAGTCTGGACGAACGGCGCGGTTTCCCCGCAGGACGCCATCGGCTATGCCGCCAAGCTCCTGAAGGACCACATGTCCATCTTCATCAATTTCGAAGAGCTGCCGGAAGCTCCCGAAGACATTGGCGAGCACGGCATGGACAAGATGAGCGAGATACTGAACCGTTCCGTGGAGGAACTGGAGCTCAGCGTCCGCTCCTACAATTGCCTGAAGAACGCCAACATCCAGACCATCGGCGAACTGGTGCAGAAGTCCGAAGCCGAGATGCTGCGCACCAAGAATTTCGGCCGCAAGTCGCTGAACGAGATCAAGGAGATTCTGGCCAACATGGGCCTGTCGCTGGGCATGCGCGTGGATCCGCACGGCCGCCTGGTAGCCGGTCCTCCGCAGGCCGCCGGCAGCCTGAGCGGCCCCGAGTTTGACGATGAGGAGCTCCGGAACCAGGAGTAGTTTGGCCGGAGGATTGACAGCAAATGCGACACAAAGTAGCCGGATACAAGTTGAAGCGGGATGGCGGCGCCCGCAATTCCCTGCTCCGCGGCCTGGTCACTAACGTGATCGAGCAGGAACGCGTCATCACCACCGTGCCGAAGGCCAAGGCTGTCAAGCCGTTGATCGACCGCATGATCACGCTGGGCAAGGAAGACACGCTGCACGCCCGGCGGGAAGCCGCCCGTGTTCTTTACACGCCGGCTTCGGTGAAGAAGCTGTTCGAAACGCTGGCCACGCGGTTCGGCCAGCGGAATGGCGGGTATACGCGGATCGTGCGGCTTGGCCCGCGGAAAGGCGACGGCGCTGAGCAGGCCATGATCGAGCTGGTGGGCTCGCAACTGGTCAAGCGGGCCGCCGAGCGCGCGAAGCGGAAGGAAGAGCGGGAGCGCGCGGCGCGCGAAGGGCGCGAGCCTGAAGAAGAAGAAAAAGAAGAATAGCGGCAAGTTGGCCTGCGGACGGGTGCGCGCCTGGTCCGCAGGCCTTTTGTTTTTTAACCTCGTCCTCCGCCGTGGCGCTTTTCGCGCCGGTTTTGCGCCACTAGCAAGTGCGGGACACTGACATCCCGCCTTACAGGCCAAGGAGGAAAATCATGACTGGTTTTGTAACGAGATGCTCGCTTCTCGCGCTACGCGCGGTGACTGCGATGATTTCCCAGGCCCAAACCGTCAAGACGCTGCACAGATTCTGCACTCACACCGGGTGTACGGCGCAAGGACCCAACGGCGGCATCATCCAGGCTACCGACGGTTTCCTGTATGGGACGGCCATCGGCGGGGGTAACGGCCCGAGCACGGCCTATAAGTTGACCCCAGGCGGCAATCTGACAGTGCTTACGGATCTGTCCGGGTCCAGCGGAGGCTTGGTTCAAGCGACTGATGGATACCTGTACGGGACCACAC
>Ga0335077_10006306_pt1 | contig 14651 bp, 13 predicted proteins | sample Lox_Sample_31_FD_207151 | JGI IMG/M metagenome (GOLD analysis project Ga0335077, IMG submission 207151) | Soil microbial communities from Loxahatchee National Wildlife Refuge, Florida, United States - Lox_Sample_3.1 | ecosystem: Environmental > Terrestrial > Soil > Wetlands | place: USA... | reverse complement strand
GTGCGCCTTAGCCTTCAGCGTTGATTCAAGCTGCGCTGCCATCCAGTTCTCCCCCCACTCAGCGTTGCGGTGGGGGAATCGCCAACGTGATCTAAGTCTAGTTCAGAATTAAATTTCCTTAAACTTACGGCTGTAATCGGCGGTTGCAGTTACCGTATGGTTACTTTGTCGGCCGACTAGTGGGGAACCGGGGGGAGTATGGCGCCTACGCCAGCATGTCAATATGGGGGAGGGCAATCCTGGTTTCACCCTCTTGTCCGATGACAAGGGATATTGCGTCGTTAGGCCTGAAGTCCAGGTGGAATTCACCGAACTGATTGGTCATGCTCTCTGTAAGTTGCAGATTCTGTTCATACAACCGCACTGGAAGTTCCTGGTTGCTCAGAACATCCCGAGCCCTGCTCAGAATCTGCCCGATCATGTAAACGCGGCGCTCGGTGCGGCGGACTTCAAGCCGCAGGTCAATGCACAGCTCTTCTGTTTCGTAGAGCAGTTGCCGCGCTGGAATGTGCCCGCGCACGCCAACTGCGGCGGGTTGGAGCAATGAGTCGAACACCAGTCGAACCGTCGAACGCGCCTGGGAGACGGGCACCGTCGCGGCGAATTGGCTCTTGACCACACGAACGAGGTCACTCGGCGGCGTATAGCTGTTTTCCTGCTTCGCGACCGAGAAAACATCCTGCCACATCTGCATCGTTTCTCTGCACTTTCCGCAACCAGCATCCAGGTGCTGCTGCATGGTTCCTTTCGTCACCGGGGAAACCGCGTCCCTCACGAAGTCTATCCAGGACGTTTCGTCAAAGTGCTTCACTATTGCCTCCGGAACTTGAAAGAGCGGCCAACTTTCCCCCCGTGGTCCTGCTTGCTGACTCTTGGCCGCTCATGCAAGAAGGGATTTCTCGCCCGCACAAAATATAGAATCAACAAAAAAGTGTTGGTGGAAATCATGTTTTACCCACCAGAATGAATGGAGCCCATTGATAAGGGTGGGGATAGCGCGAACGCAACTCCAAAATGGCTGCCTGCATCGCAGCCGGCTTCGATTTGCCCTCTCCCAGAGACCGGTACAACATGGTCATGTATTCCGCGGTACTTTTGTCATGCACATCCCACAGACTGAGGACCAATGACTGTGCTCCCGCGTGCAGCAGTCCTCGCGCCAGGCCGATCAGTTCGTCGCCCGCGGCAACCACATTCAACCCGGTCGAACATCCACTGAGGGTGACCAGCTCGGCGGGCAGTCGCAACTGGTAGAGATCGTACAAGCTAAGGAACGAATCGCCCATACGAATGGCAGAAAACATGGGACTGTCCTGGCGAAAGTGTCCGTGGGTGGCGATGTGGATGATGCGGCTATGCTCTCCTCGGCTGCGCAGAATGTCAGCGCTGGCCTCGGAGCCGAGAAATACCTCAGGACCATCCAGGACGCCAGCGAGGGCGCGAACCTCATCAGAGATTGCCGGGGCCTGTGCATCGGGAACACCCATCACCAAGGGAGGTCCGGTGGCCGTGGATGTTCTGGCCTGACAGAGTGCATACACACTGGCGCTCGGGCAGTAGGAGACGGTGTGGCGGTCAATCAGGTGCTGCTGGCCGTCAAAGAGCGCATGAAAAGGGACGTAGTGTAGTGATCCGTGCGGCACAAAAATGATGTGGTCCGCCTGCAATCGCGGCGCGATTGGCGCGATGAGTTCGTCGTAAAGCTCTCTCAGATGGGCCAGCGTAGCGCCCACCAGTGCAGAGAGAAACGTCTGCACATATTTCGGATCGAAACGAAACTTGGAAAGCTGGAACTGCAGCAGACGCAGAACCGATGCCACTTTGCTCTCTACGGTCACGGGGAGGATTTCCAGGGTCTCACGTCCCAGCAGGCATGCGAGGATCCGGCCGCGCGCGCCAAAATACTCCACCACCACCGCGTCGGGAGGAATCGCAGCCCGGATGTTTTCCAGGGGAAGGTGGCTTGGAGTCTGCAAACCGGCCTGGTCGGCGTCCGTCTCGCTGGCTTCCTGCAGCATGCGCAGCATTTCCCGCTCCCGTTGCTGCGCCTGCGCCTGCAAGTCCGCGATTCTCTCCGGCGACCGCGCCTCAGGTTGCAACTGCTCGCGCTCAATCAGGTTGTAGTACCAGTTGAGTTCTTCGCGGAGTTCACGAATAGACTGCACGAGCCCGCTCAGGCCCGGCTCCTTCTCGGCAATGGTCGGCACGGGCCGCAGGAACAGATCCATCAGATTGCGCGACTTGGCTTGTTCTACGTAGGTGAAAGCCTCTTCCTTTCCATCTCCAGCCTCTCGTCCAAGGCAAAGCTCCACTAGGTTCTCGTAGACTTCAATCCGGTTCCTGATGAAAGCGATCTTGAGTTCTTCACCACGCAAACTGCTGCGCAGTGTTTCCAGGGCGAGCCGAGCAGCCTGGTAGGAGTGGTAGGCCTTTTCCGTGTCCGAGCCGGCGGTGTGGAGATTTCCCATCAGCAGGTGCGCCTGATAGCTGAGAGATGGCGCTTCCAGCTTTTCCAGTTCGTCGAGGGCCGCTATTGCGTGGCGTAGCGCGGGCTCTGTGCCGTCAGTTTGCAGAGCGATGCGGGCCAGCAGAAGCCGGGCCATAACTCCCTTGCTGGCGAGGTTGAGTGACCGGAAGGCATCAAGGGCTGCCATACAAAGCCTTCGCGCCTCGAACAGCCGGCCTTCGTCGAAGAAGACCCAGGCGCGGTACAGATCGATCAGCGAGGGCCAGGCCTGGTTCTTCTCGCGGACGAAGAGTTCGCGCGCCTGAGAAAAAAGTTGCAGGCCTTCAAACGCACGTCCTTTCTGCGTTGCAGCCATGGCTGAAAATGCCAGGCACTTGGCGCTTTCATAGCCCATGCCCAGCTTCTGGAAGCCTTCATGGCCTCGTTGCGCAAGTTCGGCCGCCTCCGAACTCAGGTTCAGCTCCAGATAAAGCTCTGCCAGATCGAGGTCGCATAGCGCGCCGTGATATGCGTCTCCTACTTTCTGGCAGTTCAACCGGGTGGAGCGAAGTGCCCGGATCGCCTTGCTGTACTCGCCGCGCTGGAAGTAGAGATAGGCGATGTTGTAGTCCGCCTGCGCCACCAGCAATGGCATGTCGTGCTCATGGCAGAACTGGCGCGCTTCCTGATACTTCTCCAATGCCTTAGGGAAGGCATGCAGGCTGATGTGGCAGGTGGCCATGTTGCTGAGTACGGCAGCCGTTCCCTCCGCGTCGTTTGCCCCACTCATGCCCTGGAACGCACGTTCGTAGCAAGCGAGAGCTTCGGAGAACCGATCCTGACGGTAGTAAATATTCCCGATATTGATTTCCAGGCGGGCGAGGCGCCACGTGTTCCCTTCGAGGGAGAAAATTTTCCGGGCGCGTTCCGCGGCGGCGAAGGCACGGTTGTACTCGCCTGTCAGGAGCAGAGGTTGAATCGAGCCGCTGAGTGTGCGTGCGACCTCGTGGCTTTGTCCCAGCCCGTCAAACAATGCTGCCGCCTGCTCGTGCAGGTCCACGGCGGCATTGTGCTCGCCCCGGGCGTAAAGGGCATTGGCCTTGGCCCGCAATGCACGGGCCTGCGATTCCCGGTTTTCGAGGCCGCCGGCAATCAGAACTGCGGCATCCGCCAGGTTCAATGCCTGCTGCACATCAAGCCGGACCTGTTCTCTAACCAGATCGGCCAACTCAGAGACTACCTCCGGGCGGCGCAGGGAAGGGTAACGCGCGAGGAAGTCGCGCCGGCCGGCCTCATCGGCCAGGGCTGCGAGTTCCGGCAGCAGCGGCGCTACATTCTCCACCTGGGCTGGCCTGCTCATTTGAAGCCTTCTTCCTCCAGACGCTTCCGCATCTTCTGCAGGCACCTTCCGCGGATGAATCCGATCGAGCCGGTGGCAATTCCCAGCTCGCGCGCCACTTCTTCGTAGGGCCGCGGGGGATCTTCGAAAAACAGCAGCATAATCATGCGATGGCACCGGGGAGCAAGCGACACCACCACCTCGCGAAGTTTCTGCTCGCGCTGCACCTGGTAAAGCATCTCCTCGGGCGGCTCGTCCTTGCTGGCCTCCTCGCGGAATTCAGTTTCGAGCGTGTCATCCGCCAGGTTCAAGCGTTGCTTTTTCCAGCGCAAACATTTGTGAAAGCTGGCTTGCATCAACCACTTGGGCAGGGCTCGGGGCTCGCGCAGCTGGTGCAGATCAGAGAGCAGGTCGAGGCAGACCGCCTGGAAAATGTCGGCGGCATCTTCGCGCGACAGGCCGAACTTGATGGGTACCGAGAAGATCAGGTTCTTGTATTTCTCGATCAGCGCCGACCAGGCCTCCTGGTTGCCCTTGCGGCACTCGTCTACCAGGCGCTCATTCGACCACTGAGTTTCCCGTGACTCCTCCAGCGCTGGCTTCACTGCGGTCCCCCTGCGGCTGCCAGGTTCGGTTGGCGAAAATAGAGCTGGTCCACATTCCAAAGCGTGGTGGGCTCAAGGACGGCAGGTTGAAAGTTGCCCAGGCTCTTCTTGGCGCCCACGAGAATGTCAGGCGTGCCCAGAAAGACACAGGGGGCCTTTCCAGAGATGATTTCCTGCGCTTCATCGTAGAGGTGCTTCCGCTTCTCGTAGTTAAGCTCCACCATCTGCCGTTGCATGAGCTGGTCGAGTTGCGCTTCCCAGTCCGTCGCCGGTTTGGGCTCGCCCAGGTGCCAGAGGTGGGTTCCGCCGCCGGAGAGCCACACATTCATCTCCGGATTCGGATCGGCATCGCCTCCGCCCAGTCCCATGATCGCGGTGTCGTAGTCATAAGTCTGAAAGACCCGGTCGAGAACAGCGCGGAACTCCAGCGGTACGACCTGGACGCTCATTCCCAGTTGGCTCAGATCATCTTGGATGATTGTCGCCATCTTGGTGCGCTGCGTGTTGGAAGAGCTGGAGATGATGGAAAACTCAACCGGCCGGCCTTGCGCATCCAGGATGCGCCCGTCTCGCCAGGTGAAACCCGCGGACTTGAGCAGTTCCCGTGCGTGCTCCAGCGAGCGCGGTGGATGCGCTAGTGATGCGTCCACCCAGAATTTGTTCGACGGGCTGACGTTGCCCCACAACGGCGCGCCCCGCCCGGCGTAGACGAGCTTGACGATGGCTTCCCGGTCCACCGCGAGAGAAACTGCCTGCCGGAACCTGACGTCCTGAAACCAGGACTGCTTTGCCCGGAGGGAATCCGGGTTCGGGGATTTCAAATCGTTCAGATTAAATAACAGGAAGGTGTATTCGAGGGCAGGCCCCAAATCGAATAGCTCATAACCTCGGCTTTGCGCGTCTTTTGACAGGAGCGCATAGTTTTCCGCGCCGATGCGGCTGATGATGTCCGTATCTCCGGCTTGAAACCGCAGGGCCTGTGCGTCCTCATTCCCCACAAACAGGAAAACCAGTTCATCGAGATAAGGCAGCCTCTGCCGGCTGTGATCGGCCTTCCAGTAGTAAGGATTGCGTTCCAGCACAATCCTCTGGCCAGGCAGGTAAGACTTCATGCGGAACGGACCCATGCCCGCGATCTCTGCAGGCGCCGCACTGAGCGACCACGCTTGAGCAAAGCGGCCCTCCTCATACAGCTTCTCCAGGAGATGGCGAGGCAGAATCGCGAGGCTGTCGAAGAGCCGCTCCGCGGCGGCGTAGGGTTGTGCCAGCGTGAAGCGCACGGTGTAGGCGTCAATTTTGGCGACCTCCGGCGGCTTCCCACCAATGATCAGGAGATCCCGCTGCGGGGAATGGATTTTCTCATCGAGATAAACCTGAAAAGTAAAGACGACATCATCGGCGCTGAACGGCTGTCCATCGGAGAAGCGCAAGCCACGCCGCAACTTCAGGGTGAAGACCCGGCCGTCGCGCGACACGGTCCACGACGTCGCCAGCGCCGGCTCGGTCCGTTGTGTTGCCCGGTTGATGTGAACCAGGTCGGCCATCAGCCGTCCGATCACCTCGCGTGAAGGGACGTCCGCGGCCAGCACTGGATTCAGGGTCTTGGGCTCGCTGCGTTGCGCCACCACCAGACTCCCGCCGTAGTGCCCGGGCTGGTTGTCCGTGGTCTGAATTTCCTCGCCTGATTGAGGCGGCGGTGGCGCAGTACTGGCAAAGCCGGTGGCGGGAATGAGCAGCAACACTACGAACCACGCCACGCGGCGCATAAGGATTCGGGGACCTGAGCCTCTATACTGAGGCCGATTGTAAATGCTGCTGAAGAGCATCTGCCACCAGAAGATAACCAAAAGATAGAACTACCAGCGCCAGCGTCGGTGCGAACATCCACCAGTACGAAACCAACACGTTGTATTGCTGCAAGCTGGCCAGCAAATTGCCCCAGCTCGGCATGGGTTCGCTGAGCCCAAGGCCGAAGAACGAGAGCGTGACCTCGGCAATCACATATTGCGGCACCAGCAACGCTGCCTGAGTGAGCAGCACGCCATAAGTGTGGGGAAGAACGTGGCGCCGCAGAATGTGCGCATCGGAAGCGCCGAATCCCCGGCTGGCCAGAACATACTTGCGGGTTCGGGCACTGAGTACAATCCCCCTCACCAGGCGTGCCGGCCGCGCCCAGCCGATGGTTCCGATTACCGCCACCACCAGAACGAACGCTCGCAGAGGAGTGATGTGCAGGGGCAGGAATGCCCGCACCGCCAGCAGCAAATAGAGCCAGGGCAGCAGCGCAAACAGTTCGGCGAACCGCATGAACGATTCGTCAATCCATCCTCCGTAGAAACCGGAGAAAGTGCCGAGTAACGCCCCCAGGCACAAAGAGACTGCCGTAGCTAGAAGGCCGGCAGCGAGTGATACCTGGCCTCCGTATAACACGCGAGAAAAAACGTCCCGCCCGAAGTTATCGCTTCCCATCACGAAAACCTGGCCCGGCGCTTCAACTCCGAACAGGTGTAGGCGCGCGGTGAACAGGCCAGCAATGCGATATTCATTACCGTTCACGAACCATCGCAGTGGATAGTGGTCTGCGCAATTTTCGTCGTACTCAAAGAATGTGCCCAAACGCAGATCCCGCCCACAAACAAACGGCCGCAAATGAAAATCACCCTGGGCATCGAGCAGGTGCAACCGGGTGGGAGGCGCAAAAGGGAAATCCCGGTTCTGGTGAGTGGGTTCAACCGGAGCGACAAAGCCGGCAAACAAAATTGCGGCATGCACCAATCCCAGGAACATCCCGGCGGCCCGAATTCTCCATTTCCCTGAAGTCATGCTCTTGTCCGCACCCGTGGGTCAAGCGCTATGAGGGCCGCATCCGCCAGCAAGTTTCCAGCGATCATAAAGAGCGTGGATATCATCACGGCCCCAATCACGATGTAGAGATCGCGCGCCATCGTAGCCTCCAGCAGCAGGGGGCCCACGCCCGGCCAGCCCACAATCACTTCGACAAGCAACGATGCCCCCAACAGTCCTCCCACCGAAAAGCCGAGCAGCGAGATGAGGGGATTGGCTGCGGCCGGCAAGGCGTAAACAAACAGAGTCCGCGCGGCGGTGACTCCGTGACCGCGGACCGCCTGAATGAACGGCGCGTCGAGAACCTCTATCATGCTGGCGCGCACGTGCCGCACCAGCAGCGGAAGACTCCCGACCACCAGCGTGGCCACAGGGATCACGAGATGCGCCAGTCGGTCCCGCAATCTCGATAAGAAGGTGTACGACTCGCCATTCAGCGCCGACATACCACCGACCGGCAGGGAATGAGTGCGTACCGCGAAGTAGAGCAGACCCAGGGCAAGCACCAGTTCGGGCAGGGAAAGCAGCAGCGATGTTCCTCCCATTCCAAGATGATCGGCCCAACTGCCGCGCCAATAGGCCATCCCGACGCCGAGTGGCACCGCAATCAGCCATGCCAGAATCGTTGCGACGCCGGTCAGGAGCAGAGTGTTCTTTGCCCTCACCGCCAGCAGATCCCACACGGGAGAGTTATAGGCGAAGGAAAATCCCCACTCTCCCCTGACCACTGACTTCACCCACAACAGGTATCTCACGGGCAACGGCCTGTTGAGCCCGTACTGCGTCTTCAAGGCAGCCACGGTATTGGGGGAAATCTGCGGACTCAACTTCATCTCGTCAAAGAAATTGCCGGGCGCGAGATCAGTGAACAGAAAACACAGGACTGAAACTCCGGCGAGAAGATACACACTGTGCAGCAGGCGACGCAAAAGATATCTCATCCCCGGGCCTCCGCACCTGCGCTGTGAAAAGCAACCTCCAGACCGCGTGCGAACGACAGCAATTCCCGGGTATGCTCATGCTGAGGCCGTTTGAATACCTGTTCGCGCCTCCCCCGTTCCACGACCATTCCCCTCTGCAAGACGGCGATGTAATCTGCGACTTGCCCAATCATGCTGAGATCGTGCGAGATCAGCAGATATGTCAGTTCATGCCGTCCTTGCAGGTCGAGCAACAGGTTCATGATCTCGGCCTGGGTCACAAGATCGAGACCGGAGAGGGACTCATCGAGAATCAGCAGGGCGGGCTTGAGCGCGAGGGCACGGGCAATCGCCAGCCGTTGCCGCTGGCCTCCGCTGAACTCCAGGGGCGAAGCGTCGGCCCGATCGGGAGAAAGGCCAACCTCTTCCATCAGTGAGCAGGCGCGCTGTCGCAGTTCCGGCCCGGAGGAGAGTCCTTGAACCTCCAGCGGTTCCTGGATTACTCGTGCCGCTGAAAACCGGGGATTCAACGCGCCGGCGGAATCCTGAAACACCATCTGGATCCGCGGTCGCAATGCCAGCAATTGACGGGCACCCCATCCGGTGACTGGCTGCTCTTCGACGAAAATCTGACCGGAATCCGGTTTCTCCAGCAATGCCAGACAACTCGCTAGAGTCGATTTCCCCGATCCGGACTCCCCCACCAGAGCTGTTATTTGCCCCACCTGAATTTCCAGATCCACATTGTTCACGGCGTCGACCGTAAATTTCCGGCGAGAAAATGGCGCGCGCTGTATGTACCGCTTGCACAACGCGACGCCACGCAGCAGAACGTGGTTCTCCACCCGCGTCGTATTCGGGTCCACAGTCATAAGGCAGTGCACCCCAATTCCGTATCCTTCTGCCAGGACGCAGCGCCGGCAAAGGCGTTCGGCACGAGTCGCAGGAGACTTTGTGTATACGGATGTCGTGGTTGGCGAAACACCAGCGAAAGGCTTCCCTCCTCCACCACTTCTCCATCGGACATTACGACCACGCGATCGGCGAATCGCAGGAACAGCGTGGGATTGTGCGTAATGAACAAGATCGCTGTTCCAACCTCGTGATTCAGTTCCCGCAGGAGATCCAGAATCTCCGCCTGCACGCGAACGTCAAGAGAACGTGTCGGCTCATCAGCAATCACAAGATCCGGGCGGCAAGCCAGCGCCTGGGCGATCACCACGCGGCTCAACTCCCCTCCGCTGAGTTGGTGTGGGTACGAATGAGAAATACGTCTGGGGTCGGACAGTCGGACTTCACTCAGCATGCGCTCCACCTCATTCCGGAGTTCGTTTCGTCCCAGTCGACGGTGGGCCCGTATGACCTCAGCGATCTGCTGCCCTATGCGCATAACCGGGCTCAGGCTAAGCCCGGGTTCCTGGTGAATCAGCGAGATCTTCGCCCCGCGAATACAGCGCAGGCCGGGCTCAGGAAGGCCGATCAAATTCACGCCGCGAAGTTGCACGGAGCCCTCAACCCGCGCATTGCGGGGAAGCAGGCCGAGTATGGCGCGCGCCAAGGTGCTCTTTCCACAGCCAGATTCTCCCAGGATGCCCACGACTTCACGCGCTGCAATGGTGAGATCAACATGGCGCAGTGCAGGGCTGTAGGATTGTCCCCCATCCACGTAGGTCACGCGCAGCCGTGCAACACGCAGCAAGGCGGAGTCTGTTCCCTGGGTCGGGCTGGGGGGTGGCAACACGGGTAAGCGGATCTCCAGAAACCTTCCTTGGTACAGATTCTGAAGGATATCCCGAAGATGGCTAAATTACTGAGGTAATTGCGCGAATGCTAGGAGGGGAATCGTCTTCAATTCTTGACAAAAATGGGCCAGTCCCAGGGGAGTTCAGGGACCGGCCCTTCCCAGAGGCATCTGGACTATGTGCTGTGCCAGAAGTCGCCTGCGCGCTGCGGGCGCACCTGCGCCATGCCTGCAGGCTCGCGATAAACCAAGCCAGGGTACGCCGGACGGCTCAACGCTCGGGCTATGCTCATTAACGCCCGCGATCCGCAGGCGGGACATTGCGTCGGTGCCGCGCTGATGACTTCGCAGTCCAAGCACAGACTTGAGTATTGAAGTGGCACAAAATTAGGACTGTCGTTGTTCATCTCTGCCTCCGCTGGTTGCAGCAATGCTATCCATGGTTTTGGTGACGCCGTTCACTTGTGCGACCCGTGATACATCGTCCTGGGAAGTCACCAGCCCAAACCCGACCAGTTTGGGATTGAACCGGGTCAGGATCTCCTTGCCCCCGCCTTGTCTTTGCGATCCGTCAGGATCTCGGGCCGAATCTTCGGGTATTCGCGACGTTTTGTTACCTTTGATTAGTGGCGCCCTGAACATGCATCTTGCTGGAGCAATCACCAAGCCAGAGCTCCCCTCATGCCGCAGCAACGGGTTAGCCGCTTTTCCACCGCAAGGGACCCCGTCCACGGCGCCCGTATTTTGAAAAATCCACAAACTTTCCCAGAAATTTCGCTCGTCCCCTATATTTCCGGCCTTCGACCTTGTCCTTTACGACAAAGACGCACCAACAGCCATCCGGAGAGCGCCGATAACGCACGGTTCGCCCGCTCTCCGGATCCACCCCGCTCCGGGTTCGTTTTGATGGGTCCGGTCTTTGACCGTTGGGAAGAAGATGTCCGCATTGAGGTAATCATGATGGAAACGCAAGATATCTCGTTGCTTGAGTCCGAGAGCGCCGCTCCGTGTGGCGATGTCCATCCACCGGTGACGCAAGGCTGCGCAGTGGCTGAGCTGGTATTCGACAGCGCCACGGAGACGACGGTTGCGGGTCTCCGCGGTGCTGCGATTCCCGCGCGCCATCTCCTTTACAGGTTCGGGAGTGTGTGTGTGGATATGTGCATGCAGCCCGAATTAGGGTCGCAGGATGTAGTTCTGCTGGGCCAGTTATTGGATTCTCAGCAGCCCGGCTACAGCCTTGGCGACGTTACCGTTAGCCTGCTCTCCTCCGGCGATGCTGTCTCACACCAGAAGACGAACTCAGTAGGAGAGTTCTGCTTTGGATTCAAGTCAATCCACGGAGCGCAACTGGTTTTTGGGATGGGTAAGCACAAAAAGCTGGTTGTCCCGCTTCCAGATGCCGATTGACCGCCCGCGCGCGCTCGTCTCTGCAGCCAGCTGGATGCGGATGAGGGCGGCTTCCCTCGAGTGACAAGAATGATTTGCCCCTAGTCCGCCCGCAAGCTGGATCCCCCAAATATTGCCGGCTCTTTTGCACTCGACCCTGGGTTGGGATCGAGGAGCTTTGCACGAACGAAGGACCGAGAATACGCTCTCTATGACGAAAAAAAAGGTTCTGCTCGGAGAAGATGATCCCGCCGTCAGCGGCGCCCTGAGCGAATACCTGCAGTCCCTCGACTACGACGTCTCCTGCGCCGACAGCTGCAGAGGGGTGAAGGAGGCGTTCAGAAACTTCTTCCCGGATGCCGCCATCCTCGACTATTCCTTCCCCGACGGCACCGCCCTGGATATGCTTTCTTACCTGAGGCAGTCCTATCCGGGTGTGCCCCTCATTCTGCTGACCGGAAACGGCACGATTTCCCTGGCGGTACGGGCCATCAAAGAAGGCGCGGAACAGTTCCTGACGAAGCCAGTGGAACTGGACGCCATCACCCTGGTGCTGGAAAGAGCCCTGCAGAATCAACGCAATCATCAAAAGCAGCTCGCTGGCAGGGTGCGCGAAGAGCGGGAGACAATCGATCCCTTCATCGGAACCAGCCCCGCGATCCGTCAATTGCAGGAGCAAGCAGAGCGGGTCTGCAACAGTCATTGTTCGATCTTGATGACGGGCGAAACCGGTTCCGGCAAGGGGGTCCTGGCGCGATGGCTCCACGAGCATAGCCCGCGCGTGGACGAGCCTTTTGTCGACCTGAACTGCGCCGGCCTGGGGCGGGAGTTGCTGGAAACCGAACTCTTTGGACATGAGATCGGGGCTTTCACGGGCGCGGTCCGCAGAAAAATCGGTCTGCTCGAAGTAGGCCAGCGGGGCACAGTGTTCCTCGATGAAATCGGTGACATGGATCAGGCGATTCAGCCCAAGCTGCTGAAGGTGCTGGAAGAGAAACGATTTCGTCGTCTCGGGGACGTAAACGAGCGGCAACTCGACATCCGTTTGATTGCAGCCAGCCATCAGGACCTGGCTCAGCTGGTGCGGCAAAAGCGCCTTCGCAGCGACCTGTATTTCCGCATCAGCACCGTAGTACTCCGCGTGCCGCCTCTGCGCGAACGGTTAGAAGACATTCCGGTACTCGCTCGCTATTTCTTTCAGCGCTTCGCAATGGACTTGGGACGGTTACACCTGCGCCTTTCTGACAGCGCGATGGAGACATTGGTCGCCTACTCATGGCCGGGGAACGTCCGCGAGCTGCGAAATGTGATTGAGCGCGCGGCCCTGCTGGCGAATGGAGAGGATATTGGCCCGCGAGACTTGCACCTGGAGTTTGACGATCAACCTGTCTGCGAAGCGCCGGAGGGCGCTCTGACGTTAAGGGAAGCCCAGCGGGCGCACATCGAGCGCGCTTTGATCGTCGAAGGCGGGAACATGGCGCGTGCCGCGCTTCGCCTGGGAATGACCCGGAGTTCGCTCTATTACAAAGTCAAAGCCCTCGGCGTAAGCCCTTCCCGCAATCATCCCTAGACTCGCCGCCTTGCGGCGGCGCGAGTTCGATACGAAAGGACTTAAGCTCCTTTTTTCGCCTTCAACTCCTTTAGCAGCTGCTCCACTCGGTCTTCCTTCTCCAGCGCCGCCAGGCGGTCTTCCACATCGTGCGCGGCGATTTCAGATTTGGCCTGGCTCAGGGCCTCGGCGTGCTGCACCTTGCGCTGCATGCGGTCGAAGGCGGCACCGCTGGAGCCGTTGCCGGCGGCGGTTTTCATCTTGGCGTCGCTGGCTTTGCCCACGGCGCGGGCACGGCGGTGCTGGGCGATCAGCAGGTCGGCCTTGCCCTCGGCTTCGGCCAGTTTCGCCTCCAGTTGGCGCAGGGCGGTCTTCAGATTTTCCACCTGGGCTTTCTGGTCCACCAGCTGCTGTGCGAAGCCTTCGGCCAGCTCGCGGTAGCTTTCCACACGTTGCAGCGAGGCGCGGGCAAGGTCGTCCTGGTCTTTGCCCACGGCCAGTTCGGCCTTGCGCATCCATTCTTCCACTTTGTCTTCGTTCTCCTTCTGCTTCTTTTCCAGCACGTGCTGATCGGCGATGGCGATGGCCACCTGCGTTTTCACCTGCATGAGCTGGTTCTGCATGTCGAGGATGACTTGCTTGATCATTTTTTCCGGATGCTCAGCCTTGTCGATGAGATCGTTGAGGTTGGCCCGGACCAAGGTTGCGACTCGCTCTAGTAGTGCCATGATGTACTCCTTTGCTTCAGTCATTGTTCATCGGTCGTTAGTCGTTGGTCGTTGGCTTTGTCAGATCGCCTGCGGGACATGCCGGCTCCGATGGCGACGCCTATTGCGATTCCAATGCCTAGCCATGCGGCGCCTCCACCCAGGGCAAGGGAAAGCGCCAGGGCCAGGCCAACGCCCAAAGCAATGCCCAGGCCTATTTGCATGGATGGTCGTTTCATATCTGCCTCACAACGCGGCTGCTGCTTTCAGCCCGCTTCGCCAGAGCTGGGCTTTCTGTCGAATTCTGGGTTGTCATGCTGAGCGTAGCGAAGTACCCATGCGATTGCTGGCGATACTGAAATGCAGAGGTCCTTCGCTCCGCTCAGGATGACAATTCACAATATGGGCCACCACAAACAACGTCACATCCTCGACATTTTCCCTTGTGGTACTTGGAGGGACGGGAATCGCCCGTCCCCACACGTGCCGTTACTTGCTTTGACCGCCGTTTGCGGGCGGCAGCACTTCCGGCTTTTGCGCTTTGTCGCCGATGGTGCGTACCTTCGAGAACAGCTCGCTCATGTTCATGCCGGAAAGGGTTTCAAACAGCGCCGGCACTTGCGCGGCCATCTTGGTCAGGTCGCCGGTGATCTTGTTCAAGCCGGCGGCGTCGCCGTTGCCGGTTGAGACCACGGTGATTTTGTCCACGTTGGCCAGCGGACTGGCCAGCGCCTTCACTACGTCCGGCAGGTTAGTGAACAGCTTGTCGATCACTGCTGCCTGGTTGTACTCCTGGTAAGCCTCGGCCTTCACATTCATGGCCTTGGCTTCGGCTTCGCCCTTCTTGAAGATGATCTCGGCTTCGGCCTCGCCCTGGGCGCGGATCGAAGATGCACGACCCTCGGCTTCGGCCATCAGGCGCTGTCTTTCGGCTGCGGCCAGAGTCTCGATGCGTTGACGCTCAATCTCCGCCTGTTTGAGCACCGTCGCGATCAGTTCCTTCTCGCGGCGGTTGATCTCCGCTTCCTGCACCTTCACCTGCTGCTCTTTTTCCACCTGCATGACCTTCACCTGCTCAGCCACGACCTGCTGCTGCATGATGTTGGTCTGG
>Ga0335077_10006305_pt1 | contig 14651 bp, 14 predicted proteins | sample Lox_Sample_31_FD_207151 | JGI IMG/M metagenome (GOLD analysis project Ga0335077, IMG submission 207151) | Soil microbial communities from Loxahatchee National Wildlife Refuge, Florida, United States - Lox_Sample_3.1 | ecosystem: Environmental > Terrestrial > Soil > Wetlands | place: USA... | reverse complement strand
TGTACGCCGCGGGCGTCGCCGATGCGGTGCTCGAGGGCAAGCAGGCCGTGCCGCGGGTTGCGGTCGGGGAAGATGAGTTCGTCGAGCTCGACGAGGCGGGCAACCCGCGCAAGAAGACCCCGCGCGGCCGGCAGCGCCCGCAGGCCGCGGTGCGCAAGAAGGCGCCGGCACGGCGCCGCCTGCCCGCCGCGGCGCAGGCGCCACAGGCCGCCGAGGCCGAGGTCGAGGCCGAGGCCAGTGCCGAGGACGAGGAGCTCGAGGGCGAGGAGGGTGCGGTCGCGGCGGCCGGAAGCGTGCCGGCGCCGAGCAGCCCGCGTCGTCCGGCCGGCGGCGGCGCCGGGCGCCGCAAGGGCGGGCGCGGCGGCGAGGCCGGGTCCGCCGAGTAACAAGGAACGATTAGAGCTTGGTAATGAACATCACAGCAGAAGCAGTCAAGCAGCTCCGTGAGCGCACCGGCGCCGGCATGATGGAATGCAAGAAGGCACTGGTGGAGACCAAGGGCGACCTCGACGCCGCCGCCGAGCTGATGCGCAAGCAGGGGCTGGCCAAGGCGGACAAGAAGGCGACGCGCGTGGCCGCCGAGGGCGTGGTGGTCGTCGGCAAGGCCGCCGATGCGCGCACCGCCGCGATGGTTGAGGTCAACTGCGAGACCGATTTCGTGGCACGCGAGCAGGACTTTCGCGCCTTCGCGCACGCCGTGGCCGAGTGTGCCCTGCACGGGCGCCCGGCCGATCTGGCGGCCCTGAATGCCGCGCGGCTGCCCTCGGGCGAGAGCGTCGAGGAGCGCCGCCGCGCCCTGGTGGCCAAGATCGGCGAGAACATCAGCGTGCGGCGCTTCGCCGTGCTGGCCGCCGCCGAGCACCTCGGCGCCTACGTGCACGGCACGCGCATCGGCGCGCTGGTGGCCCTCAAGGGCGGCAGCGCGAGCCTGGCGCACGACCTGGCGATGCACGTCGCCGCGAGCAATCCGCGCTACCTCGCGCAGGCGCAGGTGCCGGCCGAGGTGATCGCCAAGGAGCGCGCCATCCTCAGCGAGCAGGCGGCCGGTGAGGGCAAGCCCCCCGAGATCGTCGCCAAGATGGTCGAGGGCCGGCTGCGCAAGGCCTTGGGCGAGATTACCCTTGCCGGGCAGGCGTTCGTGAAGGACCCCGAGGTCACGATCGAGAAGCTGCTGAAGGGCGCCAAGGCCGAGGTGGTCGCCTTTGAGCGCTTCGAGGTCGGCGCTGGCATCGAGAAGCGACAGGATGACTTCGTGGCCGAGGTCATGGCGCAGGTGAAGGGCGCCGGTCCGGCCGTGAAGCACTGATCCGCAGGAGCGCGCGCAGCGGTCCGAAGGAGGAGAGAACCCCGCCCCGCGCGGGGTTTTTTCCATCGGTCTTGAAGGAGTGGTTGATGGCGCAGACGCAGGCGCGGTATTCGAGGATCCTGGTGAAGCTCTCGGGCGAGGCGCTCATGGGCACCGGCGACTATGGCATCGACCCGGTGGTGATCAAGCGCATCGCCGGGGAGCTGCAGGAGATCCGCGCCATGGAGGTGCAGGTCGCGGTGGTCATCGGCGGCGGCAACATCTTCCGCGGCGCGGGCCTGGCGCGCGCCGGCATGGACCGGGTGGCGGCCGATCACATGGGGATGCTGGCGACCGTCATGAACTCGCTCGCCCTGCAGGACGCACTCGAGGGGCTCGGCCTGCACGCGCGCGTGATGTCGGCCATCCGCATCAACGAGGTGTGCGAGGACTATATCCGGCGCCGCGCGGTGCGGCACCTGGAGAAGGGGCGCGTGGCCATCTTCGCCGCCGGTACGGGCAACCCCTTCTTCACCACCGACACAGCCGCCGCGCTGCGCGCCATCGAGATCAGCGCCGACGTGCTGCTGAAGGCCACCAAGGTCAACGGCGTGTACTCGGATGACCCGAGCCGCAATCCCAACGCCGTGCGCTATGCCCACCTCACCTTCGACAAGGTCCTGAACGACAAGCTGAACGTTATGGATGCGACCGCCATCGTCATGTGCCGCGACAACCACCTGCCGCTGCGGGTCTTCAACCTCAACAATTCCGGCGACCTCACCCGCATCGTGCGGGGCGAAGACGTCGGCACCGCCGTCACGTTGGAGTAAGCATTCCTTCCAGGCAGCGCGGAGGCAACCACCCATGCTCGAAGATCTCAAGAAAGACGCGCGCGAGCGCATGGCCAAGTGCGTCAGCAACTTCCAGGCCGACCTCAAGAAGCTGCGCACCGGACGCGCCCATCCGAGCCTCGTCGAGCACCTCAAGGTCGACTACTACGGCTCGGAGGTACCGCTGCAGCAGGTTGCGAGCATCGCGGTGGAGGATGGGCGCACGCTGGTGATCTCCCCCTGGGAGAAGAGCGTGGTGCAGGCGATCGAGAAAGCCATCTTCAAGTCCGACCTGGGGCTGACGCCCATGACCGCCGGCACGGTGATCCGCATCCCAATGCCGCCGCTCACCGAGGAACGTCGGCGCGAGATCACCAAGGTGCTGCGCCACGATGCCGAGAACGCGCGCGTCGCGGTGCGCAACGTGCGGCGCGACGTCATGACCGACATCAAGGAGCTGCTCAAGGAGAAGGAGATCTCCCAGGACGATGAGCGGCGCGCCGAGACCGACGTGCAGAAGCTCACCGACAAGCACATCGCCGAGGTCGACGGTCTGCTCGCCGCCAAGGAAAAAGAGGTGATGCAGGTCTGATGTGCGCCGCCGCCGCCGCGGCGTTGCCGCGGCACATCGCCATCATCATGGACGGCAACGGCCGCTGGGCCGCCGCGCGTGGCCTGACACGCAGCGCCGGCCACAAGGCGGGACTTGCGCCCGTGCGGCTGTGCATCGAGGAATGCGCGGCCCGCGGCATCGAGGCCCTGACGCTGTTCGCCTTCTCGAGCGAGAACTGGTCACGGCCGGCGGCCGAAGTCGCGAGCCTCATGGACCTGTTCGTCGATGCCCTGGACAAGGAGATCACCGAGCTGCACGCCAAGGGCGTGCGCGTGCGCTTCATCGGCGCGCGGCGCAACCTGAGCATGCGCCTGCAGACCCGCATCGCCACGGCCGAGGCGCGCACCGCCGGCAACCAGGGGCTCAGGCTGCAGCTGGCGGTCGCCTACGGCGGGCGCTGGGACCTGGTGCAGGCGGCCCAGCAGCTCGCGCGCCAGGTAGCCAGCGGCGCGCTGCGTGCCGAGGAGATCGACGAGGCGCGCATCGGCGCGGCGCTCTCGCTCGCCGGCCTTCCGGATGCGGACCTGCTGATCCGCACCGGCGGTGAGCAGCGCATCAGTAACTTCCTGCTCTGGGAGCTGGCGTACGCCGAGCTCTTCTTCAGCCCGCGCCTGTGGCCGGACTTCGCGCTCGCGGACTTCGAGGAGGCGCTGCGCTTCTTCGCCGCCCGCGAGCGGCGCTTCGGTCGCACCGCCGCGCAGCGCGCCTCGTGAGTGACGCGCTGCGCAAGCGGATCATCACCGCCGTGGTGCTCGGCGTGGCACTGCTCGCCATCATCCTGGCGCTGCCGCCGTGGGCGACCGTGGTGGCGGTGAGCGTGGCGCTGCTGCTCGGCGCCTGGGAATGGTCGGCGTTCCTGCGCCTGCCGACCGGCGCGCTGCGCGGCGCCTATGTGGGACTCATCGGCGTGCTGATGGTGGCCGCTCACTCCCTCACGGTGACCACCGGCGGGCGGGCGCTGCTCATGGGCGTGGCATTCGCCTGGTGGTGCCTCGCGGCGCTATGGGTGATGCTGGCGCCGCGGCGCGTCAGCACCTGGGCGGCCGCGGGCGCGGGCGTGCTGGCACTGGTGCCGGCCTGGGTGGCGCTGGTGCGGCTGCGCGTAGACCTGCCGGCCGGCTCGCAGTGGGTGCTGTACACACTGCTCCTGGTGTGGGCGGCCGACATCGGGGCCTTCTTCAGCGGGCGGCAGTTCGGGCGCGTGCCGCTGGCCCCGCAGGTTTCGCCGGCCAAGACCTGGGAAGGGGTGCTCGGCGGTGTGCTGCTCGCGGGCCTGTGTGCGCTCGCCGGGGCGCTTTGGTTCGGGCAGCCCGTGTGGGCCTTCGTGCCCCTGTGCCTGGCGGTGGTCGGTTTCTCCATCGTCGGGGACCTCACCGAGAGCCTGCTGAAGCGCTACGCGGGTCTCAAGGACAGCGGCACCGTGTTCCCGGGGCACGGTGGCATCATGGACCGGATCGACAGCCTCACCGCGGCGGCGCCGGTGCTGTTCCTCGGGCTGCGGCTGCTTGGAGTCACGCGATGATCGGCGTTGCCGTGCTCGGCTCCACCGGCTCAGTCGGCGAGAGCACCCTCGACGTGCTGGCGCGGCACCCGCAGCGCTTCCGCCTGGTGGGCATCGCCGCGCACACCAACGCGGCGAAGCTCGCGCAACAGATCCGCACCTTTCGTCCCGCCTATGCGGCGCTGGCCGATGCGGCCGCGGCAGCTCAGCTGCGCGAGCTGCTCGGCTCGGAAGCGGCCGGCACGCGCATCCTCGCCGGCGCCGGTGCGCTCGAGGAACTCGCCACGCTGAGCGAGGTGCAATGCGTGATGGCGGCCATCGTGGGTGCGGCGGGACTGCGTTCGACGCTGGCCGCCGCCCGCGGCGGCAAGCGTCTGCTGCTGGCCAACAAGGAATCCCTGGTGATGGCCGGGCCGCTGCTGGTCGCCGCCGTCAACGCTTCCGGGGCGACGCTGCTGCCGATCGACAGCGAGCACAACGCCATCTTCCAGTGCCTGCCACCCGGGGTGCGCATGGGCGTCGCACCGCCGGGATTGCGGCGCATCCTGCTCACTGCCTCCGGCGGCCCGTTCCGCGACACGCCGCGCGAGGCGCTGGAGCGCGTGACGCCCGCGGCCGCATGCGCGCATCCCAACTGGGTCATGGGCCGCAAGATCTCGGTGGATTCGGCCACCCTCATGAACAAGGGCCTGGAACTGATCGAGGCCTGCCTGCTCTTCGGCGTGACGCCCGCACAGGTGCAGATCCTCGTCCACCCGCAGAGCCTGGTGCACTCGCTGGTCGAGTACGTCGACGGCTCGGTACTGGCGCAGCTCGGCGCACCGGACATGCGCACCCCGATCGCGCACGCGCTGGCTTGGCCCGAGCGCATCGCCTCCGGTGTAGAATTCCTCGACCTGCTCAAGGCCGGGCGGCTCGATTTCCGGGCCCCTGACACCGAGAAGTTCCGCTGCCTGGCGCTGGCCGAGGCCGCGGCGCGCGCCGGCGGGCTGCATCCGGTGTTCTTGAACGCCGCCAACGAGGTGGCGGTACAGGCATTCCTGGAGGGCCGATTGAACTTTCCCGGTATTGCCGCGGTCATTGAAGCCGTGGTGCGGCGTGTTACGGGGGGCGCGGTCGGCGGCCTGGACGAGGTGCTGGCGGCCGACGCGGAGGGCAGGGTGCGCGCACGTGAGCGAATCCTCGGCATGACACCCGGTGCAGCAGTGCAGGGCGCCCGCGCATGAATCTCCTCTGGACGCTCTTCTGGTTCGTGGTCGCCGTCGGCCTTCTGGTCACGGTGCACGAGTTCGGCCATTACTACGTCGCGCGCCGCCTGGGCTTCAAGGTGCTGCGTTTCTCGGTCGGCTTTGGCCGGCCGCTGCTGAAGTGGGTGGGCGGCGCCGACCGGGTCGAGTATGTGATCGCCGCGATCCCGCTCGGCGGCTACGTGAAGCTGCTCGATGAGCGCGAGGCACCGGTGGCGCCGGCCGAGTTGCCGCGCTCCTTCACCCGCCGCCCGCCCTGGCAACGCATCGCCGTGCTGCTGGCGGGCCCCGCCTCCAACATCCTGTTCGCCGTGCTGCTGCTGGCGGGCATGTTCTGGGTCAACGGCATCGACGAGACGCGCCCCCGGGTCGGAGAGGTCAGCAACGACTCGATCGCCGCGCGCGCCGGGCTGCGCGCCGGCGATGAGATCGTGAGCGTGGACGGGGTCGCCGTCCCCGGGCAGCGCGACGTGGTGCTGGGGCTGCTGGATGCGGTCAGCTCGCGCAGCGCCATCGAGCTGCAGGTGCGCGGCGGCGCGGGTGAGACGCGCACGCTGCAGCTGCCGCTGCCGGATGCGGACCAGCGGCGCCACCTCACCGAGCCCGCCGAGCTGTTCCGCGGCCTGGGCTTTCAGTTCTGGCAGCCGCCGATCCCGCCGGTGATCGGCAAGGTGGAGCGCGACGGGCCGGCAGCGCGCGCCGGCCTGCAGAGCGGCGATCGCATCGTGGCGATCGACGGCCAGCGCATGGATGACTTCCGCGAGATCGCCGACTACGTCAATGCGCGCCCCGACCAGCGCATCCGCCTCGAATACCAGCGCAACGGCGCCCCGGGGGTGGTGGAGCTGCAGGTGGTGAGCGACACCTTGAATGGCAAGCGCATCGGCCGCATCCACGTAGCGCCGGCGCGCCTCACCGACAACTCTCTCATCGTGCACACGCAGTTCACGCCGCTGGCGGCGCTGGCGCGCGGCGCCACGGAGTCCTGGAGCCTCACGGTCTTCCAGGCGCGGCTGTTCTGGCGCATGGTGCTCGGCAAGGTCTCGCTGAAGAACCTGAGCGGGCCGCTCTCGATCGCGGAATACGCCGGCGAGTCGGCGCAGGCCGGCGCCAGTTCCTTCCTGTCGACGCTCGTGATCCTGTCATTGTCGCTTGGCTTTCTTAACCTGCTGCCCATCCCGATCCTCGACGGCGGGCAGATCCTGTTCCAGCTGGCGGAGTGGCTGAAGGGGAGCCCCCTGTCGGAGCGGACGCAGGTATTCGGCCAGCAGGTGGGCATTGCCCTGCTCATCGTCCTGATGGGTGTCGCGCTATACAACGACATTGCGCGCCAGTTCAGTTGACCGGCCTTAGAGATCGCCGCGGCGATCTGCACGACGACCACCGGCGGAGACACTCCTCCGGTCTCGCGATGGTGCGGAGTACGAGTTTTCGGGCGCGCCGCAGCGTGCCGACATAGAGAGAAGATGCCTGGTGATGGGAGCATGAAAACGCGGATTGCCTGGGGGCTGGCGGCGCTGACGCTGTGCTGCGGCACCGCGCTCGCCCAGATCCCGCTGGCGCAACCCGAGGCGGCGCCGAGTCCAGCGCCGGCGAGCGTGCCGGCCGTTACCGACTTCACCGTCGGCGACATCCGCATCGAGGGCCTGCAGCGCGTCTCCGAGGGCACGGTCTACAACTACCTGCCGGTCAACATCGGCGATCACCTCACGCCGGCGCGTGTGCGCGAGGCGATCAAGGCGCTGTACGCCACCGGTTTCTTCCGCGACGTGCAGATGCGCCGCGAGGGCAACACGCTGATCGTGGTGGTGCTGGAACGCCCCTCGATCGAGAGTTTCGAGATCACCGGCAACAAGGACATCAAGACGGAGGACCTGCAGAAGTCGCTGCGCGGCGTGGGCCTCGCCGCCGGCAAGACCTTCGACCGCTCGGTGCTCGAGGACGTGACCCAGTACCTGACCGACCAGTACTACTCGCGCGGCAAGTATGGCGTGAAGATCGACACCAAGGTCGAGGAGGAGTCTGGCAACCGCGTCAAGATCAAGATCGACATCAAGGAGGGCTCGCGCGCCAAGATCCGCGAGATCAACATCGTCGGCAACACCCAGTTCAAGAACAAGGAGATCGTCGACACCCTGGAGCTCAAGACCCCCAACTGGCTCTCCTGGTACAAGCAGGACGACCGCTACTCGCGCGAGTCGCTGCAGGGCGACCTGGAGAAGATCCGCAACTACTACATGGATCGCGGCTACGCGAACTTCCAGCTCGACTCGGTGCAGGTGGCGATCGCCCCCGAGAAGGAAGACATCTTCATCACCGTGAACATCGACCCGGGCTCGGTGTACAAGGTCTCGAGCATCAAGCTCGCCGGCACCTTCGTGGTGCCGCAGGCGGAACTGGAGCGCCTGGTGCTCATTCACCCGGGCGCGACCTTCAACCGCAAGCTGATCACGACCAGCCAGGAGCTGATGCAGAACCGCATGGGGCGCGATGGCTACGCGTTCTCCAAGGTGGAGCCGGTGCCGACCGCCGACAACGCCACCCACACGGTGGCGCTCACCTTCTTCGTCGATCCGGGCAACCGCGTGTACGTGCGCAACATCAACTTCACCGGCTCCAACCGCATCAACGACGAGGTGCTGCGCCGCGAGATGCGCCAGCTCGAGGGCGGCTGGCTTTCCAACACCGCGCTGGAGCGTTCCAAGCAGCGCATCCAGCGCCTGCCGTACGTGAAGTCGGTGGAGTTCGAGAACACCCCCGTGGCCGGCTCGCCCGACCTGGTCGATACCAACTTCAAGATCGAGGAGGGCCCGGCCTCGCAGCTCTCCGGCGGCATCGGCTACTCTGAGACCTACAAGTTCATGCTGAATGCCAGCTACGCCGACTCGGACTTCCTCGGCACCGGGCAGCGCGTGGCGGTCAACCTCAACGGCGGCGCCTTCAGCAAGGTCTACAGCGTCTCGCACACCGATCCGTACACGCGCATCGACAACGTGCAGCGCACCGAGTCGATCACCTACAGCGACGTGACGCAGTTCGTCTCCTCGTCCTCGCAGTTCTCCTCGCAGACGCTAAGCCTGGGGCCGACCTGGGCCTATCCGATCACCGAGTACATGTACCTGCGCTTCGGCGTGTCCTTCAGCAAGTCGGACCTGCTGACCAACTCGCAGGCGAGCGCCGAGCAGGCGCAGCAGTGGGTGCAGCAGAACGGGCACCCGAACCGGCGCATCGCGCACGATGACTCCACCAACAACATCTTCATCTTCTACGGCTCGGACTTCAAAACGCTCGAGGCGCAGGCCGGCTGGGACTGGGATACGCGCAACCGCACGCTGTTCGCCGACCGCGGCATGCGCATGACGCTCACCGGCTCGGTCACGCTGCCGATCGACAACGTGCGGTTCTGGGTCGGCAACTTCCAGTTCATCAAGTACGTGCCGCTGCCGGCGCGCTTCACCTTCTCCTTCCTCGAGGGCATCGATTACGGCGAGCCGCTCGGCAGCACCACGGCGCTCCCCCCGTACCGGCAGTTCTACGGCGGTGGCCCCGACAGCGTGCGCGGCTTCCGCGAGAGCCGCCTGGGCCCGAGGGACCAGTTCGGCAACCCCTACGGCGGCAACATGCGCATCGTCAGCCAGAACGAGCTGATCTTCCCCATGCCGGTCAAGTGGGCGCAGACCGCGCGGGTCAGCGCCTTCTACGACATGGGTGGCGTCTACTACACCGGCAACCACATCAAGTTCTACGGCCCGGACAACCTCACGCCCCAGGACTGGAACTTCACCAGCTTCTCGGACCTGCGCCGCGCGGCCGGTATCGCCGTGCAGTGGCTGGCGCCGCTGGGGCTATTCCGTTTCAGCTACGGGATTCCCCTCAACGCGAAGAAGGGCGTCAACCTGCAGAGTTGGGGCGACGAGACGGAGGGGTTCCAGTTCTCCGTCGGCAACGCTTTCTAAGGGGCCGAAAAGCAAAGAAAATCGCCGTTCGGGGGCGTTCTACGCGATACTAGGCGTTTGTGCCGCCACCCTTCGGGGGGCGGCGCACCACAAATCGGTTACACACTAAGGCAGGTAAGTCCGTGATGCGTTTGATCAGCAGCAAGGTGGCGGTGTGGGCGATTGCAGCGGGCGCGGCACTCACCGCACTCCCGGCCTGGGCCGACCCCAAGATCGGTATCGTCGATGCGCAGCGTCTGCTGGAGGAGTCCCCGCAGGGCAAGGCCGTACAGGAGGCGATGCGCAACGAGTTTGCCCCGCGGCAGCGCACGCTGCAGGCGCAGGAGCAGACCCTCAAGGCGAAGCTGGAGAAGCTGCAGAAGGACGGCGCGACCATGAGCGAGGATCAGCGCCAGAAGGCGGAGAAGGAACTGCGCGACGGGCAGCGTGACTTCGAGCGCGCCCGCGGCGAGTTCCAGGACGATATCAGCGCGCGGCGCAACGAGGAGATGTCGCGTCTGCAGCGCGCCCTCGGCGAGGAAGTGCGCACCTACGCCAAGGCCAACAGCTACGACATCGTGCTCTCGGGCGAGGTGGTGGTGTACGCCGCCCAGACCTACGACATCACCCCGGGCGTGCTGGCCGCGATGCAGGCGCACGGCGGTGGCGCCGCCAAGCCGGCGGGCACGCCGAGCCCGGCGCCGGCCCCGACGCCGGCCAAGCCGACCAAGTAAGCACCCGGCCCGCTCACTCTCGGGTGCGCACCAGTGGCGCTATCGCTCGGGGAACTGGCGGTCCGCTTCGGCTGTGAGCTGCGCGGCGACCCCGAGGCCCGCATCGAGCGGGTCGCCACGCTCGCCGGTGCCACCCCGGGGGCGCTCGCTTTCCTCGCCAACCCGCGCTACCGCGCGCAGCTGACCGGCACCCAGGCCACCGCGGTGATACTGAGCCCGGCGGTGGCCGCCGACTGCCCAACCGCGGCGCTGCTGAGCGACAACCCCTACGGCACCTACGCGCGCATCGCCGCAGTGCTGTATCCGCCGCCGCCGCTGCTGCCGGGCGTGCATCCGAGCGCCCAGGTGGCCCGCGGGGCACGCATCGATCCGAGCGCCGAGGTCGGGCCGCTCGCCGTGGTGGGCACCGAGGTCGCGATCGGCCCGCGCTGCTACGTCGGACCGCACTGCGTGCTCGAGCGCGGCGTCGCGCTCGAGGCCGACGTGCGGCTGATTGCGCGCGTCACGCTCGGCGCGGGCGTGACGATCGGTGCGCGCACGGTGGTGCAGCCGGGCGCGGTGATCGGCGGCGACGGCTTCGGCTTCGCACCCGTGCGCGGCGGCTGGCTCAAGGTGCCGCAGGTCGGCACGGTGCGCATCGGCGCGGACGTCGAGATCGGTGCCAACACGACCATCGATCGCGGCGCCATCGAGGACACCCTGATCGAGGAGGGCGCCAAGCTCGACAACCTCATCATGATCGCGCACAACGTGCGCATCGGTGCGCATACGGCCATCGCCGCCTGCACCGGCATCTCCGGCAGCACCAGCATCGGCCGGCGCTGCATGATCGGCGGCCACTGCGGCTTCGCCGGGCACATCAGTATCGCTGACGACGTGGTGATCACGGGCTACTCGATGATCAGCCGCTCCATCATGCGTGCCGGCGTATACTCAAGCGGCATCCCCTTCGAAGAAGCGCGCGCCTGGCGGCGCCTGGTGGCGCGCTTCAAGCGCCTGCCGCACCTGGAGGGACGCGTGCGCAAACTCGAACAGGGCGCAGGCCTGACGCCTGCACAGGAGCCGGACAGCGACGATGAGTGAGGGCCTTCAACTTGACATGCAGGCGATCCTCGAGCGCCTGCCGCACCGCTATCCGTTCCTGCTGGTGGATCGGGTGATCGAGCTGCACCCGGGCAAGAGCATCCGTGCGCTCAAGAACGTCACCTACAACGAGCCCTTCTTCCCCGGCCACTTCCCGCACCGCCCGGTGATGCCCGGCGTCATGATCATCGAGGCGCTGGCGCAGGCGGCCGGGATCCTCAGTTTCGTCACCGGCGGGGTCATCCCCGATGCGAGCACGCGCTTCTACTTCGTCGGCATCGACGGGGCGCGCTTCCGCAAGCCGGTGGTCCCCGGCGACCAGCTGCTGCTGTGCGCGCAGCTCGAGCGCGCCATGCGCGGCATCTGGCGCTTCAGCACCAGCGCGCTGGTGGGCGAGCACGAGGTGGCGCACGCCATCATGATGGTGGCGCCGGAGGCCTCCAAGTGATCGATCCACGCGCGCTCATCGACCCCGGGGCGCAGCTGGCCGCCGAGGTGAGCGTCGGCGCCTACAGCATCATCGGCGCCGGGGTCACTATCGGGGCGCGCACCCGCATCGAGCCGCACGTGGTCATCGGCGGCCCGACCACGATCGGCGCCGACAACCACGTCTTCCCCTTCGCCTCCCTCGGCGGTCCGCCGCAGGACAAGAAGTATCGCGGCGAGCCGACGCGCCTGGAGATCGGTGACCGCAACGTGTTCCGCGAGAGCTGCACCGTGAACCGCGGCACCACGCACGACAAGGGCGTGACCCGCATCGGCAGCGACAACCTGTTCATGGCCTACGCGCACGTCGCGCACGACTGCCAGATCGGCAGCCAGACCGTGTTCGCCAACTGCGCCGCGCTCGGCGGCCACGTGGAGATCGGCGACTGGGTGATCGTCGGCGGGCTCTCGGCGGTGCACCAGTTCGCCAAGATCGGTGCGCACGCCTTCCTCGGCGGCGGCACCATCCTCTCGCGCGACGTGCCCCCCTACGTCATGGTGAACGGCAACCCGGCCGCCCCGCACAGCATCAACTCGGAGGGGCTCAAGCGGCGCGGCTTCGGCGAAGAGCAGATCCGCACCATCCGCGAGGCCTACCGCATCCTGTACCGCTCGGAGCTCAAGCTCACCGAGGCGGTCGCGCGCCTCGAGACCCTCGCCGGCGCTCACCCCGAGATCCGGCCCTTCGTCGACTTCATCCACGCCTCCAACCGCAGCCTGGTGCGATGAGCGCGGCAGGTCCCGCGCCCGGGGCGGTCCGCTCGCTGCGGGTCGGCCTGGTGGCCGGCGAGCACTCCGGTGACACCCTCGGGGCCGCCCTGATCGGCGCGCTGCGCGCGCGCGTGCCGCAGCTGGAGTGTTTCGGGGTGGCGGGACCGAAGATGATCGCCGCCGGCTGCGAGCCCTGGGCGCGTGCCGAGGAGCTCGGGGTGATGGGGCTGGCGGAGGTGCTCGGCCACCTGCCGCGCCTGCTGCGGCTGCGGGCGCAGCTGCGCGCGCGCTTTGCGCGCGTGCGGCCGGACGTGTTCATCGGCATCGACGCCCCGGAGTTCAACCTCACGCTCGCGCGCGCCCTGAAGGGGCAGGGCATCGCCACCGTGCAGTACGTGAGCCCCCAGGTGTGGGCGTGGCGCCAGGGGCGCGTGCGCACCATCGGTGCGGCGGTGGACCTGGTCTTGTGCCTGCTGCCCTTCGAGACCGAGTTCTACGCCCGCCACGGGATGCGCGCTGAGTTCGTCGGCCACCCGCTCGCGGACGAGATTGCGCTGACCACCGACCGCAGCGGGGCGCGCGCCGCGCTTGGCCTCGAGCCGGCCACGCCGCTCGTCGCGCTCCTGCCGGGCAGCCGCATGGCCGAGGTGACGCGCCTCGGTCGCCCGTTCATCGACGCCGCGACCTGCATCGCCCGCCGGGCTCCCGCGTACCGCTTCCTGGCGCCGCTCGCCTCGGCGGCGACACGTGAGGCGTTCGCGAGGGAAGTGGCGCAAGCCCCGGATGCGCCGCGCATTGAGCTGATCGACGGCCAGGCGCAGCGGGTGCTGGCCGCTGCCGATGGCGCGATCGTCGCCTCCGGCACCGCGACGCTCGAGACGCTGCTCAGCGGCTGCCCGATGGTCGTGGCCTACCGCATGAGCCCGCTCACCGCGCTGCTGCTGCGCACCCTGGGGCTGGTCAAGGTGCGATACTTTTCCCAGCCGAACCTGCTGGCCGGCCGGCAAGTGGTGCCGGAGTTCCTGCAGGAGCAGGTGAAGGGTGCGGCACTGGGGGAGGCGCTGCTGCGGCAGCTGGAGGATCCGGGCAAGGTGCGCGAACTGCGCGAGACATTCACAACGATCCACCGCCAGCTGCGCCTGAATGGGGCGGCGCGCGCGGCCGATGCGATTCTCAGCCTGCTGGCCCACGGCGCGGGTGCTGCCGATGCGGGCGCCGCGCGGCTGTAATCTCACCCGCGTCGCGGGGGTCGATGAGGCCGGGCGCGGGCCACTCGCCGGTCCCGTGGTGGCGGCGGCCGTCATCCTCGATCCGCGCCGCCGCGTGCGCGGCCTGGCGGATTCCAAGACCCTCAGTCCCGCCGAGCGCGAGCGGCTCGCGGTGCTCATCCGTGCACGCGCGCTCGCCTGCGCGGTCGGCTGGGCGGACCGCGACGAGATCGACTGCCTGAACATCTTCCAGGCCACCATGCTGGCGATGCGGCGTGCCTTGCTGGCGCTGCCGGTCGCGCCTACGCACGTGCGCATCGATGGCAACCGCTGCCCGTGTCTTTCGGACCTGCCGCTCGGCTGCACGCTGGAGGCAATCGTGGCCGGTGACGCGCGCATCGCCGCCATCAGTGCCGCCTCGATCCTCGCCAAGACCTATCGCGACGCCCTCATGATCGCCCTCGACGGCTGCTACCCAGGGTTCGCACTCGCCGCGCACAAGGGCTACGGCACGCCGGCACACCTGAGCGCGCTGCGCACCCTGCCGCCCTCGGCCCAGCACCGCCGCTCCTTCAGCCCGGTGCGCATCGTCACGGAGGCCGACGAGGACTCCTTGACAGAGCAGTCCTTCGAGACTTAAACGGCACCGATGTCGGTAGGCTTCGTCCATCTGCGTGCGCACACCGAGTACTCACTCTCGGACAGCGTGGTGCGCATCCCCGAGCTCATCGCCGCCGTGAGCGCCGCCGGCATGCCGGCGGTGGCGGTCACCGACCAGAACAACCTGTTCGCGATGGTGAAGTTCTACCGCGAGGCGCTGCGCTGTGGCGTCAAGCCGCTCATCGGCGTGGACCTGCTGGTGCGCGAAGAGGGCGAGCGCAGCGCGCCCTCGCGCATCACGCTGCTGTGCCAGAGCAACGAGGGCTACCAGAACCTCTCCCGCCTGGTGAGCCGCGCGTACCTGCAGGGCCAGGAGCGCGGCATACCGCGCATCGAGCGTACCTGGCTCGAGCCC